>Ga0209698_10001269_pt1 | contig 29273 bp, 21 predicted proteins | sample LitLauG_LLR_2012_FD_187203 | JGI IMG/M metagenome (GOLD analysis project Ga0209698, IMG submission 187203) | Freshwater sediment microbial communities from Pennsylvania, USA - Little Laurel Run_MetaG_LLR_2012 (SPAdes) (version 2) | ecosystem: Environmental > Aquatic > Freshwater > Creek >... | reverse complement strand
GGCGAGGCCGATTGCCGCCGAGACTGCGATGCGCCATCGCATGAGTTGGTTCGTGCCCACACAGTTGTAACATGAGGCGGTCTGATCTGGATTCGTGGTGGTGGTGGAAAGGAAAGCACTCTGCCATGCTGAAGCGCCCGCCGTTCGTCGTCGGACTCGGCCTGGCCGTCCTGGTCTCGGCGAGCACGTGGTTCTACGTTGACCGCATCCTGAAAGCGCAGCAGGTGGCCGATGCGGCGATCCACAACCGGCCGCGCGGCAACTTGTCGGACCTCTACCCGCGCTGGCTGGGCGCCCGGGAACTGCTGAAACATGGGCGGAATCCGTACAGCTGGGAGATCACGCGCGAGATTCAGCAGGCCTACTATGGAAGGCCGCTCGATCCCAGCCGCGCTGACGATCCCCAAGACCAACAGGGATTTGCTTATCCGGTCTATGTCGTGTTCTTGCTGGCTCCGACGCTCGATCTCCCATTCGACGCGGTGCAGATTGGTTTCCGCTGGCTGCTGATCAGCCTGGCCGCCGCGAGCGTGCTCCTGTGGCTTCGAGTCGTACGCTGGAAGGTCACGATCGGAACCTTGCTGATTCTCGTCGTGCTAATGCTGGGTTGGCTGCCGATGGTGCAGGGAATCAAGCTGCAACAACTGAGCCTGCTGGTTGCCGGATTGCTTGCGGCGTGCGGCGCGTGCTTGGCGGGAGGATGGCTTCTCTGCGCGGGTGGATTACTGGCGTTGGCGACCATCAAGCCGCAACTGACTTGGCCGATGGTTTTGTGGCTAGTGCTGTGGGCCAGCAGCGAATGGCGTTCGCGCCGGCGATTCGTATTTGGGTTCGGGCTGGTCATGCTGCTGCTGCTGGGCGGAGCGGAAGTGGTTTTGCCCGGTTGGCCGCGCATGTTCGTGGCAGCGATTGGGCAATACCACCAGTACACCCAGAATCAGTCAGTGTTGGTCTGGATGTTCGGTTCGATCCTCGGGCGGATTCTGGAGGCGTTCAGCGTGCTGGCCTGCGGCTCCTGCCTGTGGGGCGTGCGCCACGAACCCTTTACCAGCCGAGAATTCGGACGAGCGACCGGCTTGGTGCTCGCGCTCACGGTCGTCATCGTTCCCATGTTCGCGCCGTACAACCAGGTGCTGCTGGCGCCGGCGATTCTGGTTCTGCTGCGCACTTCGTTTTCTGGAGAACCTATCCTGCCTGCGTTTCGGCTGGCTGGCATGGTCGGCGGAGTCATGCTCCTTTGGTCGTGGATCGCCACTTTGCTGCTCTGCGCCACGTCCCTGTGGCTGACTGCGGAATTGAGGCAGCGGGTGTGGCCGATGCCGTTCTATTCCAACTTTATGGTGCCCATCTTCGTCTTCGGAGTGGCGCTGATGGATGCGTGGATGAACCCTGCTCGTGGCTTGCGAGACCGCGCCGCCGCAGAGTAGTCTGGTGCTGCAGGTTTTGCGGCGCTGCCTCGCTTTTCGAGCGTGGGAGAAGGCGAGCGAGGTGGCGATTACCGTCGATAGCCCAGAGCATGGCCCTGAATACAATCAGTCATCACACCTCCGGCTCCGGAGTTTTTCCGGCCCTCGTGTTTGTGCAGGGCAGCGAGCAGAAAAACATCATCCTCAACCGCACTCCCTTCAGCGTTGGGCGGAAAGTGGACAAAGACCTGGTCATCGCCGACCCGCGCGTCTCCCGCGACCATGCCCAGATTATGCAGGAGGGGCAGGACTTTTTCCTCGAAGATCTGGGCAGTAAGCATGGCACCTATGTGAACGGAGAGCGCATCCAGCGCCAGAAATTGGAGCGCGGCGACCGGCTCGAGTTTGGGGCGCGCGATTCCGCTTACATTCTGTTCAATCCAGCGCACGCCACTTCCAACACAGCGCGGGAATTTCTCAGCCAGATTTCGGTCATCGGCATCAAGCCGGAAGCCACCGAACTGGAGAAGCTGACGTTGTTTCTCGAAGCTGCTCGCAAACTGAATACCGCGGGCGTGCTGGACGAGATTCTGATCACCATGCTCGATGTCACCCTGCAACTGACGGGGGCCGAGCGCGGCTACGTCTTCCTCAGGGACGACGATGGGAAGCTGCGCCTGCAGGCCGGACGCAATGCGAAGAAAGAGCCGCTGCTCGATGATAAGACGATTTCGCACTCGATCCTGGAAGAATCGATGCAGTCGAACTCCGAGTTTCTTCTGACCGATACCAGCAAGTCGTTCGATCTGGCCGGGCGGCAGAGCATCGTGGCCTACGATCTGCGCACGGTAGTGTGCATTCCACTACGCAAGATGCAGGTGCAGGCGACGCGGGACGCACAAACCCCGGTGCCCCCAGAAAACGCCTCTCAAGCGATGGGCGTTCTGTACGTGGACTCGCGCTTTGCCTCGCGCGACATCAGCGGAGTAGACAAGAAAATTCTGCACGTGATCGCGACCGAAGCCGCGTCTTTGATCGAAAACGCGCGACTGGTGCAGGCTGAAGAGGAATCCCGGCGCTACCAGCAGGAGCTCAGCATTGCAGCCAGCATTCAGCAGCGGCTGATGCAGGTGAAGATTCCGGAAGTGCCATTCGCCCGCCTGCGAGGCAAAAACCTGTCTTGTAAAGAGATTGGCGGAGATTTCTTCGACGCGGTTAACACCAAGGAAGGCCTCGCGGTGGTGCTGGCCGACGTCAGCGGTAAAGGAGTTTCGGCTGCCCTTCTGGCTTCGACGCTGCAGGGAATGATCTACTCGCACTTAAGTGCGGGTATGCCGCTGTTGGATGTAGTCACTGCCGTGAACCGGTTCTTCACCGACAAGCTGGTCGGCGAGAAGTACGCGACCGTGCTTCTAGCCCGTCTGCGGCGCGACGGCGAACTCGAATACGTGAACTGCGGGCATGTGCCTCCGCTGCTGGTCTGCGGCGGAGAAGTGATGCGTCCTCCTCATGGAAACGTTCCGGTTGGGTTGCTTCCGGACGCAACGTTTGAGAGCGCGTCTTGCCAGATGAAATCCGGCGACCGCTTTATTCTGGTAACCGACGGCGTCACGGAAGCCGAAAATGCTATGGGAGATTTTTTTGAAGATTCGCGGCTGGAAGCTGCTGCCGCCAAATCCCCCACGTTGGAAGGGATCTTCTCAGCGGTGTCGGAATTCTGCGCCGGCAATCCGCTGAGCGACGATTGCACGGTGGTGGAATTGATTTACTCCAGCGCAGAAAACTAGAACTCGGCTACTCGTCTCATGAATGCATCGGGGAGCGAGAACAATGTGCCCTCAGGGGCTAAAGCCAGCATATTTCCTGGGGGTGGGCAGCGCGGCTTAAAGCCGCGCCCTTCCCAGTTAAGTTTATGAGACCAGTCCTAAGAAAAAAACCTGTCTTTCAAGGTTGAATCGTAACCGTAAAGTCTGTCCCTTCCCAACGATTCTCCGCTGCCCAATAGAAGGTGAAAGCCGCTTGCGACCCTGCCGGAAGTGACGCGGTCGGCAGGTCGAGCGTGAAAATGCCAACGCCGGTATCGCGGGTCTCCGTGTCATGCGAGGTCTTCCAGCCGTCGATGCTCCAGTGCACCAGCGCATGAGAGAGAAGGACGATGCGCAAGGTCTTGCCGCGGGGAATGGTGCGGGTCTTGTTGTTGAATCTCCAGCCGAAGATCTGCCGCTTGTACTTGTCCACTAAATAACGCTTTACGGTCTGTGGCGGTTGATCAAAGACTCTGCCGTCACGGATCGAGCGGCGCAGCTTCACATACTCGGAATGAGCCCAGACGAGCGGGCAGGCGGAACCAGAAGGCTTGCCGCGAAACAGTTCGAGGGCGGGAATGTCGGCGGAATCCCATACTTGTTCGGGAATCACGCGGCTTTGTCCGGCAGTCGAGTTTTCCATCACTGTGAGCAGTGCCTCAGCCTCGTCTACGTGTCCACCCGCCAGGGCGTAGTGCGCACGTTCTCCAGCCAGCAGCGGCCAGGGGCGGCCGATGCCGGTTCCGTCGAAGGCGGAGCCATCCTTGTGTTCGCCGTAGCCGTCTCCGTTATAGCGATACCAGCACGGACCCTGGGGCAGTTCGACGCTGAGCAGAGCGTCGATGGCGCGGAGCGTGTTGAGAATGCGCGGATCGTCAGGCGCGCGCAGGCCGAAGCGCACCAGTGCGAGCGCGTCGGGGCTGATGATGTGGTAAGCGCGGTCGCCGTCCTGGCCGGGGGGACGATTCTTGATGGGAACGAAACCTTGCGTTGGCGAAGCGGCGCCATCCACGTCGGGCGGAGCGATACGCACGTAATATCCTTCGATTCCGAGTTGCCGCGCGAGATCGGTTCCGGTGGCGTAAACCCAGCGCTCGATGTTGTCGTTCCATGCGTCGGCGGTGTCGCGCATGGTCTGGGCCTGCTCGGCGTGTCCGGTCAGGTCCGCAATGTCGGCTGCAGCCAATAAAGCGGAAATTTCCACTGCCAGCGTGAAAGGCGAGTAACCCCCATCTTCTTCCCAACGATCCTGTTGAGTAACGGGTCCGTTGCGCAGAATGAAGGCGGCGGCTTTCCGCACCATTGGCCACCAGCGGGCAAGCTGTCCCAGACAGCCCGAAGATTCGCGGCGAAGCAGATCGAGCAGGAGGATAGGGAATGCGGTCTCGTCCATCTGGATGCCGCCCCAGTATGGACGTCCATCAAGCCAGAGATTTTGAGCCCAGTTGCCCTCGGCTTCTTGCGTGGTTTCAAGATAGCGCATTACGCGGCACGCGTCGGTGACCGCGCCCGCGGCGAGCAGCGCTCCGGCGGTTTCGACCAGATCACGCGGCCAAACCACGTGGTATCCGCCGAGGTCCTCGTCGCCCTTGTTGAAGCCCCAGGGAATCGAGAGACTGGCGATGATCCCGCCAAGAAAATCCTTCGACTCATGCGTGCGCATAACTGCCGTCGAGGATCGGTAAAGATCGAACTGGCGAGAAGGTTCGTCGAGTTTGAGCAACTTGTCCTGCCAGTTGCTCCACTGCGAGACGTAGTGCTGGCGGATTTCGTCGTAGTCCTCCAACAGAGTTGAGCGCGCCTGCTGCCCGGCCTCCGTCCACATGCCGCCGAAACCTAGAGCCAGCACGAACTCCCCATTGCAGGCAGCGAGGTCCACCTCGCCGGTGAAGGCGATGTTGCCGTTCTCGGCGCGAGTGTACGCCCAGCGCATCTCGAAGTGCTCGGAAAGGTCTTGCCATCCATCGGAGGCGCCAACGTATCCCACCGACATCTTCTTCCAGGGTGCCGAGGACGCCAGGCTCAGGCTGACGCCGCGATGTTCGGCGAAGAACATGGGAAGGCCCTTGTAGTCACCGATCCACCCCGTGTTGCCGTACCCGCAGTTGGCAAGATGAGGCGAGAGCAAGGCATAGAGGCGATAGTCGGAAAGCTGTCCTTGCAAGGGTTCGAAGCGAACCTTCTGCAAGACGACGTTGCGGTAGGGATCGCTGAGAACTTCTTTGTGGACGCGGTAGTGTCCGCTGATGGCGGTGTTGATCAGCTCAAACGCGGGGATGCCGGGTTGGCAGGGACGGTTTTCGAACGTGCAGTGTCGCTTCTCTTCGGAGAAGAAATCGCGGCCGTTGGTGACGAGGAATCCCATGTCGCGAGTGCAGGCCTGGTCGACACGAGGGAAGTAAACTTCGTTGAGAATGCCGTGACTGAGCGTGAACCAGACTTTGCTGTGCTGGTTGAGCGCCGTTCCGAACCCGGTTTTGGCGCTGGACGTCCATCGGGGCGGAATGCCGGGCCAACCGGGAGCGTAGCGGTCGAGCGAATCACTCATGAACTCGTTCCTCGCAGGCCGGGGTGAATCGCCGGCTGAGATTACAAAACTTTGACAGACCGCTGTACGCTTAATGTGGTCGTCGGCATCAAAATGTCATGCGGCAAAAACACGGATGGCCGCTGGGCGTAGATCACCGATCATAGACCAAGCTGACGGACCAGGGCGAGCGCAAGAGATGTCGAGTTCAACCCAATTATTCGATGCCCGAGCGAGGATTCGGGCGACAATTCTGTGCGCCTGTGCTGCACTGTGCTCGGTGGCGCAAGCCGAGGAAGCCCCTCCGCTCGCCTCGCCCTCGCTGCTCGACCACGGATTCTCCGGCCTCTACAATCTCGACTTTTCCGGGGCACAGAAGGATTTTGCAACGTGGCAAGAACAGCATCCCGATGATGCGGTTGGCCCGGTCAGCGAAGCGGCGGGCTTGTTATTTTCCGAGTTCCACCGCCTGGGAGTATTGGAGGCCCAGTTCTACGCAGACGATGCTACGTTTGCCGCGCGGTCGAAGTTGACCCCCGAGCCGGCGGTGAAGCAACAATTCCAGAACGCGATCGGACGGGCAGAAACCCTCGCTCATGCACAGCTCGCCAAAGACCCGAAGGACCGTGACGCCCTCTTCGCGCTGACCTTGTCGTCAGGGTTACAGGCCGATTATGCGGCCCTGATCGAAAAGCGAAATCTTGCCTCGCTCCACTTCACGAAACAGGCGTCGATCTCGGCGGAACAACTACTCGCCGTTTGCCATGACTGCTACGATGCCCTCCTGGCGACCGGGTTTAGCAAATACATCATCGGCAGCATGTCCGCGCCGGTGCGCTGGATTCTTCGGTTGGGAGGGCTGTCAGCCGACAAAGAAGGTGGGATCACCGACTTGCAGATGACGGCCGACCATGGACACTACCTCGCCCCATTTGCCCGAATTCTGCTAGCCATTGTCTACGTCCGCGAGAAAGACAAGCCACGCGCCCTGCAACTGCTCACCGGTCTGCGAAGTGAGTTCCCGGGCAATACGCTCTTCCCGAGGGAGATCGCGCGATTGCGGACCGCACCCTAAAGATTTGGAAAACCCGCCAACTTACTTTCCGCAAGCTAATCACCTCCGGAAGGCCATTCATCATAAATTCACTCGTTTGTAACCGCCCTGTAACACTGCGCCGATAGAAGGGAAGCGACACCTTAAGGAGGAATTTATCTAGTGATGCGCAAAATCGTGCTGCTGTTGGCGTGTGTCCTGCTGCCCCTGGCGGTTTTTGGACAGACCACCCTAAACGGAGCAGGCGCGACATTTCCCTATCCCATCTACTCGAAGTGGTTCAGCGAGTATCACAAGGCTCACTCTGACGTTCAGATCAACTATCAGTCCATAGGTAGCGGCGGCGGCATCCGCCAGGTGACCGAGGCCACGGTCGAGTTCGGTGCCAGCGATATGCCCATGACCGACGATCAGCTCAAAGAAGCCCAAGGCAAGCTGAAGACCAAGGTCCTCAATGTTCCGACCGTGTTGGGGGCGGTGGTGCCTGTGTACAATGTCCCGGGCGTCAGCGGCGAGGTGAAATTCACTCCCGATATCTTGGCGGATATTTTCCTGGGCAAGATTTCGAACTGGAATGATAAGTCGATCGCCGCCGTTAATCCCGACGTGAAGCTTCCCAATCAGGACATCATGGTCGTCCACCGCTCCGACGGAAGCGGAACCACGTTCATCTGGACCGACTACCTCTCCAAAGTCAGCCCCGATTGGAAGGGCCAGGTGGGGAGCGGGACTTCGGTAAAGTGGCCGAAGGGCTTGGGCGGCAAGGGGAACGAGGGCGTCGCAGGTTCGGTCCGGCAGTTGGCCGGTTCGATCGGCTACGTGGAGCTGATTTACGCCGTACAAAATAAGATTCCGTTCGGCAGCGTTAGGAATTCCGCCGGAGCGTTTGTCAAGGCGTCTCTGGAAGGCGTAACGGCGGCGGCCGCTTCGGCTCCGAAGATGCCCGCCGATTTCCGCGTCTCCATCACCAATGCTCCCGGCAAGGACGCTTATCCAATATCCAGCTTTACTTGGCTGTTGATTCCTTCCCAGTCGAAGGATCCGGCGAAAGGCAAGATCCTGGCTGATTTTCTCAACTGGATGGTGACCGAGGGCCAGACGATGACCAGTGCCTTGGCCTACGCACCGTTGCCGGAAAACGTCGCCGCCAAGGTTAAAGACGCGATCAAGCAGGTCAAGTAGAGCCCCGCTGGGTTGGGGTGGTTTTCATCCATAAGGAAAGTAAAAGGAGAGGACGATGAAGTCTGCGTGGAATTTGTGCGTAATTCTGTTCTTGGCGGCGGGACTGGTGGCGCAAACCAGCACCGCGCCGAAACCAAAGAAAGCGAAGGCTCCTGCTGCGACGCTGACGGCCGCTGATGTGCAGTCCCTGAAAGACGCGATCGCTTCGCAACAGGCAGCTTTGGCACAGCAGGCCCAGCAGCTTCAAGCACTGCGCGATGAACTGCACGCCAAGGACCAAGCCGTACAACAGGCGCAGAGCACTGCCGCCGATGCTGCCAGCAAAGCCGCCGCAGCTCAGAGCACGGCGGCTCAGCAGCAGGATGCCGTGGTAGCGGTTAAGAGCGACGTCACCGATCTCAAAACCGGATTGAACAGTGCGGTTGCGACTCTGCAGGAAACGCAGAAAACGGTTTCCGAGCCGCCCACGGCGCTTCACTTCAAAGGAATCACCATTACACCGGGTGGATTCCTGGCGGCTGAATTCGTTCGCCGCTCGCGCGCCCTGGCGGCGGATATCAACACGCCTCTTAACGCTCTGACGATGCCTGGCGCGTCACAGAGCAGCATCTCGGAATTCTTCGGATCCGGCCGCCAGTCCCGTGTCTCGATGCTGGCCGAGGGGCGCTTGAAGAGCGCAAAGCTGTCGGGCTATGTCGAGGCCGACTTTCTCTCCGCAGCCACCACGTCGAACAACAACCAGAGCAACAGCTACTCGCTCCGTCAGCGGCAGGCTTGGGCTCAGGCCGCGATGGATAACGGCTGGAGCATCACCGGCGGGCAGATGTGGAGCCTGTTGACCGAAACCAAGAAGGGCATGGATAACCGCAGCGAGGCCCTGCCCATGACGATTGATCCGCAGTACACCGTCGGCTTCAGCTGGGCACGCCAGTACGGGCTGCGCCTGGTGAAGAACTTTAACAACAAAGTGTGGCTTGGAGTGGCGATTGAAAACTCGCAGGCGACCGTCACGACTCACGGCAACGGAGCCAACTTCCTGGTCGGGTCGGCCGGGGCAGGCGGCGGACTTTATAACCCCGCCATCTCGACTTGCAGCACCGCCCTCAACAGCAGCGGAGCGCCGGTCACAACCTGCTCCCCCATCGCCAGCTACTCTTTCAATCCATCTCCAGACATAGTCGCGAAGCTGGCTTTCGAGCCGGGTTTCGGCCACTACGAGGTCTTCGGAGTCTACAGCCGCTTCCGTGATCGTGTGTTCCCTTGCGCGGAGGCTTCCTCAACCGTCCCGTGCGGCACGATTACCTCGCCTAGCATAGCGGGCGCATTCAACAGTTCCAAGAGCGGCGGTGGCATCGGCGCGAACGCCCGCTGGTCCTTCGCGAACAAACACGTCGACTTCGGACTGCATGCCTTTGGAGGCGACGGAGTGGGACGCTACGGCAACAGCACTCTGGCCGATGCCTCGATCAAAGGCGACGGGACTTTCAATCTGATCCGCAGCTACCAGGGTCTGGGCACCCTTGAGTGGCACGGCCCGAAGCTCGACATCTATGTGAATGCCGGCATCGAATACGCCGGCCGAGCCTTTGACGTCGATCCCGTCACAGGCAAGGCTGTCGGCTACGGATCCCCGAAGTTCCGAAACGACGGCTGCTTTGTCGAGACACTGCCTGCCAACGGCACCGGTTTCCTGCCCGGCGGGCTCAGCAACTGTACCGCCGATACCCGCTCGTTGGTTGAGGGCACGATCGGATTCTGGCACAAGATCTACAACGGTCCAAAAGGCCGTATCCAATGGGGTCCGCAATACTCGTACGTCAATCGCGATACCTGGCACGGTACGGGTTTCAACACTGAGCCGCACGGCCTGGACAGCATGGTCTTCACTTCGTTCCGTTATTACCTGCCGTAGAGCGAATTGGCCGAGGGCGAATTCACTTGCGCAGCGCTTCTGCTCACCGGCATCCAGAGAGAATCTGGGTGCCGGTTTCGTTTCCAAAGAAATGCACATGGCCTGCGTGGAATTCAACCGCGGCGCAGTGGTCCCCAGGATGCTTTATACTTAGTCTTTAGTCTGCGTTTACGTCAGAGTATTTCCCCCTGAGAAGCAGGTTTCATTTACCTGCTCGGCCCTGTCCGTAGAAACGTTGCTTGCAACGTCTCTATGGCACCACAAGAAACGGCCGTCTCGGAAGTTGATATGGCGCGGCCGTGCAGAATCGTGAATCATCGCCTATACTGGCAAACGCCTGCCGGCAGGAGAAGGGTCCTCAGAGGACTCCCCGCCGGCAGACAACAACCGCACCGATGATGCAGTAAGCGCGTAAGTCATGGCTCGCATTGCACTGGACAATCCCCAGTATTTCCTCAACCGCGACACTTCCTGGCTCGCGTTCAACCGGCGTGTGCTCGAGGAAGCCGAAGACGAGGGTAATCCGCTTCTGGAGCGCCTGAAATTCCTTGCCATCTCGGCCAGCAACCTGGACGAGTTCTTCGAAGTCCGCGTCGCCGCCATGATGCAGCAGATCGAAGACGGCTATAACGAGGCCAGTCCCGACGGGCTGACCCTGACCGCCAAGCGCGATGTGCTGAGCAAGTTGACCCATGAGTTCGTCGACGACCAGTACGACTGCTGGGACGCGCGACTGCGCCCGGCGCTCACCGCCAACGGAATTCGCGTGCTGGGCCTGCAGGGACTTGACTCCAAGGCCCTGCAGTTCGTGGAAGAGTACTGCGAGAAGGAACTTGACCCGCTCTTGACTCCGGTGACGGTAGATCCCGCGCATCCGTTTCCGCGGGTCATCAACAAGGCTCTGTGCGTGGGGTTCCTGCTGCGGCGGCGCCGGCGCTCGGCGCTGACCTATACCGGTGTGGTTTCGGTTCCGCGAGCCTTGCCCCGGTTGATCCGCGTGCCTTCCGAAGGCACGACAGACTTCATTTTTCTGGCAGACCTGGTCGCGCATCATGCCGAAAAGATGTATCACGGCTACGACATCGTTTCCTCCGCCCCCTTTCGTGTCACGCGCAACAGCAATCTTTACCTGGCGGAGGAAGAAGCCCGCAGCTTGCTGGAGTCGGTTCGCACCGAACTGCACAACCGGCGCAAGGGCGATGCCGTGCGTATGGAAATCGAGGCCGACGCCGACCCCGAAATCATCGACCGACTGCGGACAGTGTTTGAGATCGACCCCTGGCAGGTTTTCTCCGTCAACGGCCCGGTCAACCTGGTGCGTTTGTTTAACATCTATGAACAGGTACAGCGGCCCGATTTGAAATACCGCGCGTTTACCCCACGCGAACTGCGGCTTACCTCGAAGTCGAAAGACCTTTTCGAGGAACTCCGCAGCCACGACATTCTGCTGCACCACCCTTACGATTCCTATGATGCGGTAGTCTCGTTCATTGGCTCCGCCGCGGAAGACGAACGAGTCCTTTCGATCAAGCAGACGCTCTATCGCACGAGCGAACACTCGCATATCGTGCCGCACCTCATCGACGCCGCCTCGCGCAAGGAAGTCACGGCGGTAGTGGAGTTGAAGGCGCGCTTCGATGAGGCCTCGAACATCCGCTGGGCACGCGATCTCGAAGATGCCGGAGTGCAGGTGTTCCACGGCCTGGTAGGTCTGAAGACGCACTGCAAGCTGTCGCTTCTGGTACGGCGTGATCCCGACGACGTAACCCGCAGCTATTGCCACATCGGCACCGGCAACTACAACGCGACCACGGCGCGGATTTACACCGATCTGAGCCTGTTTACAGCCAATCCCGAAATCACGCGCGCCGTCCACGATGTCTTCAGTTTCCTGACTGCATACGCTGAAAACCCCAGCTACGAGCCGCTTCTGGTGGCTCCTCTCGATCTGGCGGAAAAATGCATTGGGCTTATCGACCGCGAGGCCGAGCATGCCCGTCAGGGAAGAGACGCGCACATTATCGCGAAAATGAACGCCTTGCTGGACAAGAATGTGGTTCAGGCTCTGTACCGCGCCTCACAGGCCGGCGTGCAGATTGATCTGATTGTGCGCGGCATTTGTGCTCTTCGTGCAGGTGTCCGTGGGGTAAGTGAAAATATCCGCGTGCGCAGCATAGTGGGCCGGTTCCTCGAACACAGCCGCATCTACTATTTTGCGAACGACGGCGAAGAAGAGATCTACATCGGCAGCGCCGACTGGATGCCGCGCAATCTCTATGAACGCGTAGAAGTCCTGGTTCCCTTGCACGATGAGCTACTGCGCCACCGGGTGCGGCACGAAATTCTTGACGCCTACCTCGCCGACAATCGAAAAGCGCGAATTTTGTTGCCAGACACGACCTACATCCGGGCCTGGCAACCGTTGCGTGGCAAGAGGAACCGGAGGCCCCCGACGGGAGATGCGGCTTTTTGTTCCCAGAGTTTTCTGATCAGCGTAGCGGAAGGGAAGACGCCCTCCGTCGTGCTTCCGCCAGTTCCCGGGCGCAAGCGTAAAGTAGCAGAGGGAAAGGAACGATAAACGGCAAATGATTCTCTACTTCCTACGTCACGCCAGCGCAGGCGAGCCCTTCGTAAATCCTAAGAAAGACGAGAAGCGCGCTCTCGACAAGGAGGGCATCGAGCAGTGCGGTTACGTCGGGCGCGCTCTGGCTGCGCTGGATGTTCAGGTCGACGCCATCGTTTCCAGCCCGCTCAAGCGCTGTACGCAGACCGCATCGCTGATTGGGAACGAACTCGGCTACGAGGGAAAATTGCAGGTGGACCCGGGCCTGCGTCCGGAGGCACGGCTGCCCGACTTTCGCAAGCTGCTGGAAAAATACGCGCGCCAGGAAGCCATCATGGTCGTCGGGCACAACCCGAACTTGAGCCAGTTCCTGGGATCGGCGATCAGCGACTCTGGATGCGAGGCTTCGCTCGAACTAAAAAAAGGCGCCGTCGCCAAGGTGGAGATGCGCCGAACCTCCGGCACTCTACAGTGGTGCCTGACTCCCAAACTTGTCCGCGCCCTTTATGATACGGCGGTAGAAAGTTCTCGTCCAAAGACCTCACGGAAGTAGTCCCGGTCCTTCTCGATCGCCCAGAGTTCCAGGTCCACTCCCATTCTCCGGCGGGGAACCAGCGTCAGCTTCACGGCCGGTGCCCGCAGGCTGATCCTCACCTTTTCCACCGCGCGGCTGCGGCCGAGATTCATGGCGCGCGCAAGCCGCAGTAACAGAATCGCTTTCTGGACATTATTGCGGTCGGCAGTCTCCACCATTTTTATGGGGCCATCCTCCACCGTAGGACGAGATTTTCCCAAGTAACGAGCAATGGCCGCGATCAGACGCCGTTGCTGCGGGGTATACCCCAGGATTTCAGAGTTCGAAATGATGTAATGAGTGTGGCGATGGTGACCATTACGACTTACGTAGTCGCCCACCTCGTAAAGCATAGCGGCAGCGGAGAGCCATTCGCGGTATTCGGGAGGCAGCCGGTGCAGCGAGCGCAGTTCCGAAAACAGTTGCATGGCTGCGGCGCGCACGTCCAGAGCATGTTTGCGATCGATGTGGTAACGGTCGACAGCCTTGAGGATGGATTCCCAGCGCTCGGATTCGATCTGCCGCCCGGACCGTGTACTGCGATCGTAGTCGGCAGCCATCTGGGCAAGAATCCCGTCCCGAAGGCCCAATGGCGAATAGCGGAAGCCAGACAGGTGAAGGCGATCCAGCAGTTCGTGATAGACCATCGCCCCGGCGACAATGATCTCTGCCCGGCGCGGGCCGATGCCCTCAATCTCGCGGCGTTCGGCGACAGGCAGCCGCGCCAGGCGTTTTGCGATGCGCGTCATCTCCGCGCGCGAGACCACGGGGCGCCGACGATTGTTGCCACGGCGCAGGCGGGTGGCGACAGCAGCGAGCGCCGCCGCAGTTCCTGATGTGGCAATCACATTCTTCACGTGAGCCGCCGCCATCCGAGCGGCGATCTTTCCTGCTTCACGAGTGATGAAGCCGCGCAGGCGCTTCAACTCGCCCTTGCGTGCCGGATCGTGAGTTAGAAACTCGTTTGTCAGGCGCACCGCTCCCAGGGGAAGGCTTACCGCATCGCGGATATGGCCGCCTTGCGAAACGGTCAGTTCACAACTTCCGCCGCCCAGATCGATCATCAACGTTGGGGAACGGTCGATGCGCGGGCTAGAAACTAGTCCCAGGTGAATGAGGCGGGCCTCTTCCACGCCAGAGACGATCTCGACCCGCCAGCCTGTTGCCGACCGCACCCACTCCAGGAAGGCTTGGGAATTGCGCGCATCCCGTAGAGCGCTGGTGGCCACCACCCGAACGCTATCGGTGACGACCTGCTGCGTGGCACGGTGGAAGCGACGCAGCACCTTCACAGTTTCCGCCATCGATTCGGGCAACAGAAAACCCGAGCGAAATACGCCCTCCCCGAGCCGCGTTACCTCGCGGTCTTCGTGAATAGGGCGCAGGCGGCCTTGTTGCAGGCGCGCAATCTTCAGCCGGACAGAGTTCGAGCCGATATCGACCGCAGCAAACGTGGGCATATGGGGAAGCACACAGTTTACATGCGCAGCGGAAGGAGCGTCACTCTACTTCGGTGATGGTGAGTGCCACGAATCGTGGCCGCTCTGTTCTAGACGGCGTCATCCTGAGCGGAGCCGCTCTTCAGGCGGAGCGAAGAGCCTGTCCTGAGCGAAGTCGAAGCAATCTCCCAGAGTCGCTGCCAGGGGAGATTCCTCGTCCCGCTGGTGAAAGCGCGTGGCTTCGGAATGACGCCTCACCGAAGGCGGTGTATTCGAACTGAGGCACTACCCGGCAATAGTCAGAAGGAACGATTGTTTCAGCGCCTGGAAGCCAGATCATCCAATGCGAGATTGAGTTCCAGTACATTGACCCGCGGTTCACCAAGCAGGCCAAGATCTCGCTGTTGGATATGCTTTCGAACCAGATCGCGCACCGCGGACTCGGCAAGGCCTCGTTCGCGGGCGACTCGCGGAATCTGGAACTCGGCGGCTGCGGGAGAAATGTCCGGGTCCAAACCCGAGGCCGAGGTCGTCACCAGATCCACCGGGATGGGTTGGCTCGGATTCTCCTTCTGCAGGCTGGCGGCATCGGCCCGGACGCGATCAATGAGTTTCTGATTGGTGGGTGCGAGATTTGTGCCACCCGAGTTGGCGGCGTCATACCCGTTGCCGGCAGCCGAAGGCCGCGGGTGGAAATACTTCGCAGAACTGAAGGGCTGCGCAAGGATGCGGGAACCGATGGCTTCTCCATTGCGCAAAATAATTTGCCCGTTTGCCTTGTCTCGGAAAAGCATTTGGGCCAGACCGGTAATCACCAGCGGATAGATCAGCCCCAGCAGGACGGTCATAACGAGTGTCATCCGCAGCGATGTAATGAGATGTTTCTTCATATCATTCTTCAAGTATTTGTCCTTAGGCAAACTCTGATTGAGTCAGTGATCCCTCTGTGGGCCCCTGTGTCCTCTGTGTTTTGGTCTCTTCCCTCAACCAGTTGATCAGAGTCTCCTCAAGCCAACCGAACGGCTGTAATCAGCACATCAATCAGCTTGATGCCTACGAAGGGCGCGATCAGCCCGCCCACGCCATAGATAAAGAGATTGCGCCGCAGCAAGGCTTCCGCGCTCATCGCGCGATACTTCACACCCCTCAGCGCCAGCGGTATCAGCGCAATGATAATGAGCGCATTAAAAATGACCGCAGAAAGCACGGCCGACCCCGGCGTCTTGAGATGCATGACGTTCAGCGCATTGAGCACCGGGAAAGTCCCGGCAAACATGGCCGGGATGATGGCGAAGTACTTCGCCACATCGTTCGCAATCGAGAAGGTTGTAAGCGCGCCCCGCGTCATCAACAATTGCTTTCCAATTTCAACAACCTCGATGAGCTTGGTCGGATTGGAATCCAGGTCGACCATGTTGCCGGCTTCTTTTGCGGCCTGCGTTCCCGTGTTCATCGCGACTCCAACGTCAGCCTGGGCCAGCGCCGGAGCGTCGTTTGTGCCGTCGCCTGTCATAGCAACAAGCTTGCCTCCGGCTTGTTCGCTGCGAATGAGCTTCAGTTTGTCTTCCGGTGTAGCTTGAGCAAGAAAGTCGTCTACCCCTGCTTCGCGCGCAATGGCCGCCGCAGTGAGCGGATTGTCGCCAGTGATCATGACGGTGCGAATGCCCATAGCGCGCAGTTGAGCGAAGCGGTCGCGGATTCCTCCCTTGACCACGTCCTTCAAGTGAATCACGCCCATCGCACGGCAATTCTGAGCTACCACCAAAGGCGTTCCACCCGAAGATGCGATCCGTTCCACGGTGGCCCGAACCTCTTGGGGCATGGCGTCACCGTTGTGCTCGCAATAATGCGCGATGGAGTCGGCGGCGCCTTTGCGAATCTCGCGGCCGTCCAGATTGACCCCCGACATACGAGTCTGTGCTGTGAACGGAATGAACTGCGCTTCGTGAGTCGCGAACTCGCGGCCGCGCAGTTTGTATTTTTCTTTGGCGAGCACCACGATCGAGCGGCCTTCCGGAGTCTCGTCCGCCAGCGACGAAAGCTGAGCGGCATCCGCCATGTCTGCTTCACTCACGCCGGGGGCACTAAGGAACTCGGTGGCCTGGCGGTTTCCAAACGTGATCGTGCCGGTCTTATCGAGCAGCAGCGTGTTGACATCGCCCGCGGCCTCGACCGCGCGTCCTGACATTGCCAGCACGTTGTGCTGGACCAATCGGTCCATACCCGCAATGCCTATGGCCGACAACAAACCGCCAATCGTAGTCGGAATCAGGCACACCAGCAGCGAGACCAGAACGAAGACCGTCTGCGGCGAACCGGAATAGATTGCAAACGGTTGCAGCGTGACGACCGCCAGCAAGAAGATGATCGTCAGCCCCGCAAGCAGAATGTTAAGCGCGATTTCGTTGGGCGTCTTCTGCCGCGCAGCTCCCTCCACCAGCGCAATCATGCGGTCGAGAAAGGTCTCTCCTGGGTTCGATGTAATCTTCACCTTGATGTGATCGCTGAGAACCCGCGTGCCGCCTGTGACCGCTGAGCGATCCCCACCCGCCTCGCGAATCACGGGCGCGGACTCACCCGTAATTGCCGACTCGTCAACCGAGGCCACGCCCTCGACAATCTCTCCGTCGCCAGGAATAAGCTCACCCGCAGAAACGGAAACCATGTCGCCTGCGCGGAGTTTGGCGCTTGCAACCTGCTCGATTTTGCCGTCGGAGGTGATTCGATTTGCCATCGTCTCCGACCTTGCCCGGCGCAGAGTCTCGGCCTGCGCCTTGCCTCGGCCTTCCGCCATGGCCTCGGCGAAATTGGCAAACAGAACCGTGAACCACAGCCATAACGTGATTTGAAGGTTGAAGCGAAACGCCTCGTGAGGATGCAACAGCAAAAGAATAGTCGTGATCACGCTGCCGATTTCCACCACGAACATGACAGGATTGCCCATCATGTTGCGCGGATTCAGCTTCAGCAGTGAACTCCAGGCCGCGTTGCGAACCAGATCCAGGTCCCAAACTGATTTTCGATGGCTTGCCATAAGTTGCTGGAGATTCTCCCTAGAAAGTCTTTCCCACTTGCAGAAGTAAGTGTTCAAGAATCGGTCCCAGGCTCAGTGCCGGAAAAAAGGTCAGCGCGCCCAGAATCAAAATGACACTGATCAGCAGCATGGTGAACAACGGCGTTGTCACTGGAAACGTGCCCAGAGACGGCGGAACGTATTTCTTCTGGGCCAGGTTGCCGGCAATGGCCAGCATCGGAATGATCATTAGGAAACGTCCAACTAGCGTGGTGATTCCGGTTGCTGCGTCGTACCAGACGGTGTTGACCGTGAGGCCCCCGAAGGCGGAGCCGTTATTTCCCGCTGACGACGTGAAGGCGTAAAGAATCTGGCTGAGGCCGTGGGGCCCCGAATTTGAGATTCCTGTTGTGCCGAATCCCTTGACCGTCGAGATTCCAGTGAGCGTGAGGATGATGAGCGGGAACACCAGCGACACCAACATCGCCATCTTCACGTCGTAGGCCTCAATCTTCTTGCCCAGATATTCCGGCGTGCGGCCCACCATTAGGCCCGCGATGAACACGGCTAAGACGATGTAGACCAGAATGCCGTACATCCCGGAACCGACGCCGCCGAAGATGACTTCGCTGAGCATGATGTTGACCAGCGGTACCATGCCGCCGAGGGGCGTGAACGAATCATGCCATCCGTTGATCGCGCCGCAACTGGCATCCGTGGTCACGGTGGCGAATAGGGCTGAGTTGGCGATGCCAAAGCGCGTTTCCTTTCCTTCCATGTTTCCGCCCGGCTGCGAATTGGTTGCGCCCTGAGCGACAACCGCAGGGTAGAGGGGATTGCCTTGTGTTTCCGCCCAATACGCGACCGTTACGCCGGCAAGAAACAATAGGGCCATCGCAGCCCACACAGCCCATCCATGTGCAACCGACCCGGTCATACGACCCAGCGTATAGGTCAGGCCGGAGCCAATGGCGAAGATGCAAAACATCTCGAAAAGATTGGTGAGCGGGTTAGGGTTCTCGAACGGGTGAGCGCTGTTCGCGTTGAAGAAGCCGCCGCCGTTCGTGCCCCATTCTTTGATGATCTCTTGCGAAGCGACCGGACCTTGCGCGATCGTCTGCGTTGCCACTGTGTCCATGACCGGCTTGCCTGCGGCATCCATGACCGGCTTACCGTCGGCGCTCACTCGCTGCACCTGTTGCGGCTCGACCAGCTTCACCGTGTCATAGGGCTTGAGGTTCTGCACGACGCCCTGCGACACCAGCAGCAGCGATCCCACCACGCAGAACGGCAGCAACACCCACAGACAGCAGCGAACGAAGTCCACCCAGAAGTTTCCCAGAGTCTTCATCTGCCGGCGGGCGATGCCGCGGATAAAGGCAATCGCCAGAACGATGCCCGTCGCAGCCGAAGCAAAGTTGTGGAAAGCCAGGCCGGCCATCTGGGTGAAATAACTCATCGTGGTTTCACCCGAATAGGCCTGCCAGTTCGTGTTCGTGGTAAATGATGCCGCCGTGTTGAAAGCCAAATGTTCCGGCGTGACCGCCCCGAGATGCTGCGGATTGAAGGGCAACATTCCCTGAATGCGCTGGATCAAATAGAGCACCAGCATCGAGACACCACTGAACAGCAGCATGGACGTCGCGTATTCAACCCAGCCCATCTCGTGCTTGTCATCGACGCCGGTGACGCGATAAAGCAGTCGCTCGATCGGCCGCAGCACCGGATCGAGAAACGTGCGCTCGCCCGCAAACACGCGCGTCATGAATACCCCCATCGGCTTCGTGACGGCGAAAATGAGTGCCAGGAAGACGAAGATCTGCAGCCAGCCATTCATCGTCATTTCAGAATTTCTCCGGACGCAGCAGGGCGTAAAACAGATACACAGTGGTCACTGCGCTGATGATGAGCATGATGAGAGATTGCGTGTCCATGAGTTTCTCCTACTTCATTCGATCGCAGAAATGCACATAAGCGACCGACGCTGCGAAAAATGTGATGGTGACAGCGATCCAGAGAACATCCTGCATTGGTAATCTCCCTTGGCCGAAATCGTGATCCCGCTGTGCGAAAGTCAGAGGGCCATCCGCTGGTCATTTCCCATTGAAAATTCGCGCCCCCTGCGCGCGCAATTCATGACGACGAGGTCTCCTCGTCGCCCGGATGGAGTGAATTTCGCCATGTAGAACTTCAGAACGCGTGGTGGCAAGTTCGTCCCTTCTTTCACCAAAGCTACCAGGACGCGCAACAGAAACGTCACCGCGCCGATGCACAGTACAGCTAGTAGGATTCTCATAACGTCACCTCACCCATTCGCCGCTGAGAGTTCCTGAAACCAATTTGACAACCCCAGGCATAAGAATGGAATCAACAGTTCATAAAAAATTCGTAAAGGGGGCCGTCCGGTTGTTTCGCCCGAAATCAGGTAGGTCGATGAACTCTGTACCGGTTGCGAAGGTTCAGCAGCCCCAATCCGCCTCGCCCGGCGTGGCATAATACCTGCGGCTTGGGCTGGGCGCGGGTGTGGTGGACAATTCGAGCAGCGCCAGACGGGCCGCGGCCACCATCAACCTGCGCTCCTGCTGGGGAGCGCGATCCCAGGAAGATGATTCTTCCTCGCTACCGTGACAGTCATGCGCCAAAGCTTCCCGGTAGTGATGGAAAAGCTTCGCCAGTTGTTCCGCCGAGACATCTTGAATCATCGACATAAGCTCCTTAGCCTTTCTGTGATTCCGTGAAATGCTCCGGCGCCAGGCTGGTTCTCGGTTGATTGGCGGTTGCACCTGATTTCTTGCGCAGCCTGATCAAGAATCCCAATAGCAGCAGAAGCATGGTCCCCATCCGCGGGCAGCAGGACTACTTTCATCCTCCTTCCGCCTCAATGGATTGGATATCGAAAGGCCTAAGGATTGAATAAGAATTTCGTAGAATGTTCGTAATGAGGAGGTATCTCAAGAACGCCGCCGGCAGGATCCTGAATGGACCCAACTCACCTCTCTGGACTTTCTTTAACCGCAACAATGTTTCTGCTGCTAACGGAACTGGGAACGATGCGATGATATTCCATGAAGCCCTACATGGATATACGAACTAATGGACTCCGCCACTGTTGGACATAAAGAGAAGGGGCTTTGTGAGCTCCTCCCCGAGTTGCTGAACACATACCCCAACTGTAGCCAGGAATATTCAATTCCTATTACTCGGTGGATTGAGAATCTTGTGTGGCCATTACCATGATGAGACTACAAAGACGTTTGCGCCATGCGGTAGTTCTCTTTTGCGGCTTTCTACTGCTGCTGTTTGTCGGTGTATCTGTCGCCACATTCGTGGTTGTTAGGCACCTTGGAGAATGGGCGGCCGCGATCGACTGCGTACCGGGGCCGCCATTCGTGAAACCAAAAAATCAATCGCATGCTGTTTTTACCGCGCGCATGCTCTATGTTGGCCGCCTGGAGTCTGAGTACGCAATGCAATCCGGCCACAGATTCGGTCCATGGGCCATTGCATACGTGAAACACCGCTACTGGGGTCTTCCCTGGTGGAATCCTGGGATCGTCGTGCTGGCTCCGGGAAGATTCCAGGAGGGGGGAACCTACTTCGTGGATGGTCGGGTGGGGTACTTGCGCTACTCTAAGTATCTCCCAATTGTTTTCACTGTTTTATGCAGCAGCACCCAGCCCTTAAGCGAGGCGGTGGTGGAGACGCGCATCTTGAGTGCGGGACCGCCCCGTGACGGCGTTCGTATCATTGGCCAAACATTTCGTCGGGAGGCTACCGGAGGAGACACGCGAGGATACGAGCTCGCGCCGGGAATGCGAGTCGAGATCAAGGGGCCGAACGGCTCGGTCTTTGTCGTTAGCGATGCTCACGCCGTCTATGATGCGACGGGGCTGACGCCGTGGCACTACAGCATCAATATCGAACAGCCTGACCGCATCGATCAACACGAAGCATTCTTCTTCGAACAACATGCGAATCTCACTTCCGGCGAGGTAGGCGGACGGCCCGTTTACTCCAAATGAGGTCGCGGTGTGGCTACGCAGAAAGTGATGGCGTGTACTGCGAGGATATTTCGGTCTTAATTGTTGAAGCAGGGAGCAAAAAAGGCATGCAACGGATGCGGACAGCGAAACGGCGTCTTGATTTGCGTTCGCGAACCGCAAGAATGGAAAACAGTGCAGATCCCGCTCAGCGCTGGCACCAGCCCAAACGCGTCGGCCAAGAACATCTACAAGCTTGATTGCGGCTGGTGAGAGTGGCAAGCGGAAATCGGTACAAGAACTGATTACGGCTGGCCTAGACGTGACTGCTAAGAACAGTGAAGGCGAGACTGCCGTTTCGATTCCTGGGGATTTCCAGCTTTAGGACGCCGAGATGAGCCTCTTACTCTCCCGGTTCGAACCGGTACCCCACCCAGGGCTCAGTGACGATATAGCGTGGCGACGCCCCGTCAGGCTCCAATTTTTTGCGCAATTGCCCTACGAATACGCGAAGATATTCCACCTGCTCGGTACTCTGTCCGCCCCAGATTGCGCCCAGCAGGGTGCGGTGGTTCACGACTTTCCCGGGACGCCGAGCCAAATACACGAGCAGATCGAACTCTTTCGGCGTGAGCCGCACTTCGCGATTGAGCACGGTGACTTTGTGTGCCTCGGTGTCGATGCGAAAGTCGCCAATCTCGATGAGAGCGTCAACCTGACTCTCGGCCGGAACACGCCGCAAGTTCGCTCTCACCCGAGCCAGCAGTTCGTTCATGCCGAAAGGCTTGGTGACATAGTCATCCGCTCCGGCATCGAGCGCCTCAACTTTTTGCCGCTCCTTGTCTCGAACCGAGAGAACCAGGATCGGAACCTGCGAAACGGCGCGAATCCTGCGGCAAAGTTCGACGCCGTCCATCGCCGGCATCGACAGATCGGTAATGATCATGTTGGGCGACCAATCCTTCATGATCTCGAGCGCCATTTCTCCGCTGTTCGCGACGCGGATGTCATATCCCTGCGCGGACAGGCTCGTACGCAGCACTCGCGTGATCTGCGGTTCGTCATCGACGACGAGAATGTGAGGCGGATCGGCCATCAGCGCGCCTCCTGCGTCACGATGTGAACATCCACCGACGGCGAGTCGCGCAAGAAACGCTGGATAGCCGACAAGTAGAGATACCGCTGCCAGCCGGTGCGCGCCGACCGGCCAAAGATCACCTGCGTGATGTGATGCTCGCGCACGAATTGAGCCACGCAATCCGCGACGCTTCTGCCGGATGCACGCACCACCTTCGCGCCGAGATTGTCGGCGAAGCGGATGTTCTCCGCCAGCGTCTTCTGATCCTCTGGGCGCGTATCGCGCCCGACGTCAACGTAGAAAACGTAGAGCTCCCCGCCCATCGCCTGGGCCATCCGCGAGCCGCGGGCGATCAGATACTGCGCCGCAGGATTCGAACTGATGCAGACCGCTATGCGCTCGCGCACAGTGTGCGCCTGCTGCGTCGTCTCTTTATCGAGATAGGCGTCCAGGCTGCGATCCACCACCCCCGTCACCTGGCGCAGCGCCAGTTCACGCAGGGCGATCAGGTTACCCGGCCGGAAAAAATGCGAGAGCGCCCGCTGCGCACGGTCGACGGGGTAGACGTCGCCACGCTGCATCCTTTTTTGCAGGGCCTGCGGCGTCAAGTCGGCAAGCACGATCTCGTCCACGCGCTGCATCACCCAGTCCGGTACCGACTCGCGGACCTGTATGCCGGTGATCTGCTGCACAGTCGGGCCGAGGCTTTCGACGTGCTGCACGTTCATGGTGGACAGCACGTCAATCTTGGCCTCCAGCAATTCCATGACATCCTCATACCGCTTGGCGTGCTTGCTGCCTTCAATGTTCGTGTGCGCCAGTTCGTCGATGAGCACGACGGCCGGTTTGCGCGCAAGGATGGCGTCCACGTCCATCTCGTCAAAAACCGTGCCTTTGTACTCAAGCTTCCGGGGAGGAATGCGGTCCAGCTTGGCGGCCAGCTCCGCCGTGGCTTTGCGGCCGTGACTTTCCACCACGCCTACGGCAATGTCTTCGCCGCGGCTGGCGCGCCGGATAGCCTCGCTCAGCATGTTGTACGTCTTCCCCACGCCCGGAGCATAGCCGAGGAAGAGTTTGAAAATGCCGCGGTCTTTTTCCGGGGAAACTTCCTGCAGCCACTCCTCGGGCGTCTTGGCCATCGCAGCTATTGTCTTTCGCAGCCTAGGATTTGTCACCTCCATCGTACAATGCGGATGTGAAAGCCGGACTTCAGACGCAGGCTTTGCGCTATGTGGCAGTAATCACGGCCATCGCCACGATCACCGCGATCGATTTTCGGCTGCACGTCAATCACACAACCGTCGCGCTGATGTTTCTGGTCAGCGTACTGCTGGCCTCCGCGTATTGGGGTCTGCGCTATGCGCTGGTGCTGGCCGTGGGAGCCACTGCCGCTTTCAATTTTTTCTTCCTGCCGCCGGTGGGAACCTTCACCATCGCCGATCCCCAGAACTGGGTCGCTTTGTTCGCCTTCCTCATTACCGCGCTGGTGGCCAGCAACCTGGCGGAAAAGGCGCGTAGTGAGGCGGAGGGGGCGAAGCAACGCCGCCGCGAAGTCGAGCGTCTCTACGGTCTGAGCCAGCGCCTGCTGGCTTCCGAGAATGTTCTTGAATTACTGAACGCCTTGCCGCTCTATGTGCAGGAGACATTCTCGGTAAGCAGCGTCGCGGTCATGGCAGCAGATCACTCGTCGATCTATCGCACCTCGCTCGAAGCCAAGTTCGACGAAACTGTTCTGCGCTCGACGCTGCTGCGCGGCGAGCCGATCACGCAGGCCGGAATTTCATATGTGCCCCTGCGTCTCGGCATGCGCACGGTCGGCGCCCTGGCGGTCACTGGAGATGAACTTTCCCGCGAAACTCTTGACGCCCTCGGAAGCCTGGCTGGCCTGGCGATTGAGCGCGCCCGCGCTCTCGAAGCGCTCAGCAAGCATCGGGCTGAACAGGAGCACGAACGCCTGCGTTCGGCTCTGCTCGATTCCGTCACCCACGAGTTCCGCACTCCCCTCACCGCCATTAAAGCCGGCGTGACCACGTTGCTGTCGGGCGCCACGCTCGACGATCCGGGAAGAAGGGAACTGCTGACCGTAATCGATGAAGAGACCGACCGGTTGAACCGGTTGGTCGGTGAAGCCTCGGAAATGGCGCAGCTCGATGCTGGTCAATTCAAACTCGATCTGCAGCCGTACTCAATCCATGACGCGCTCAAACTTGCATTACAGGACGCCAAAGCATCGCTCGAGCACCATCCGGTGGAGGTTGCGGTTCCTGGCGGCTTGCCGAAAGTGCCCATGGACCAGCAGCGCATTCGCGAAGTGCTCATGCATCTATTGGAGAATGCGGGCAAGTATTCCGACCCGGGGCTGCCGATCAAAGTGAGCAGCGAAGTGAAGGACAACCGGCTGGTGACCAGCATCGCCGACCGCGGCCCCGGAATCGATTCGTTCGAGCAGTCGTTGATCTTTGAGAAGTTCTATCGCGGCCACCACCAGCGCTATGCGGCTCCCGGAACCGGTATGGGCCTGTCCATCGCCAAAGTCATAGTGGAAGCTCACGGCGGGACCATCGGCGTGGTCAGCCAGTTGGGAAGCGGCTCGGTATTCTCCTTCAGCTTGCCGCTGGATAAGAATTCGCAGGCTGCCGTGGCCACGCAGTCGCCGCAATAGTCGCGGCGTTCTCGGGTTGCACGGCGCACTCTAAGCTACAATCATTTGCGCCTAAAATCCCTGACTGACTGTGACCTGGGTGAAGCGAATCTATGGCTGAGACCAAACCCGGCGCAACTGCGCCTGATAGCAAGAAGATTTCTTACAACCGCTTTCTTCTCGTGGTCGCCGGCCTGGGTGGCCTGCTCTACGGCGTTGATGTCGGCATCATCGCCGGCGCGTTGCCGTATCTGGAAGCGACTTCGGGCTTGAATGCTGGCCAGCTCTCCATCGTCGTGGCCGCAGTACTGCTGGGCAGTGTGATCTCCACGCTCTTCGCCGGTCTCCTCGCCGACTGGATGGGCCGCAAGTCCCTGATGGCGCTCAGCGGCGTCATGTTCGTCATCAGCATTCCCATGATCGCCCTGTCCCACGGTTACTCAGCATTGGTCTTAGGTCGGCTTCTGCAGGGTGTCAGCGCCGGGCTGATCGGCGTCGTAGTTCCGCTTTACCTCGCGGAGTGTCTTACTGCCTCCAACCGCGGCAAAGGCACCGGCATTTTCCAATGGCTGCTGACGGCGGGAATCGTAATCGCTGCCCTCGTGGGCGTGTTCTTCAGCTTCCGCGTGGACCAGGTGGCGAAGCTTGGGGACGCGACCAAGCTGCTGGCGTTCAAAGATACGGCGTGGCGCGGCATTTTTTGGGTCTCATTACCTCCGGGTATCCTGTTTGTCATCGGCAGCCTGATGATGGCGGAATCGCCGCGCTGGCTCCTGCGCCGCGGCAAGAGAGACGCCGCCTATGCCGCCCTGCTTCGCTCGCGCACCACCGCTCAAGCCGACCTGGAACTCAAGGAAATGGACGACGTCAGCGCGGCTGAAGAAGGCAAAGCTTCGGCCGGCGGCGGTGCCAGGGAGTCACTACTGCGCCGCAAGTACGTAATCCCGTTCGTGCTGGCCTGCATTATCCTCGCCTGCAATCAGGCGACGGGCATTAACTCCATCATCGCCTACAACACGAATATTCTCCTGCAGAGCGGACTCGCCGACGTTGCCGCTCACTGGGGATATGTCGTCTTCACCATCATCAACTTCGCCGTGACCTTCGGCGGCGTGGTTCTGGTCGACCGCAAGGGCCGCAAATTCTTGCTCTCCCTTGGAACGGCAGGCATTATCGTGTCGCTCGTCTGCACCGGGGTTCTGTTTCACGGCACCGAACGGTCGCGGGTGGACACGAAGAGCGCCGTTCAGTCGATGGTTACCGCTGACCAGAAACTCGACTTGTCTTACAACCAGACCTTGGCCAACCAGCTTTTGAACCAGAGTGAAGGGAACCGGGCGACTTCTCTGGTGGTCATCTATTCCTATGGAGACTTCCGGGCAGCGAGCCAAGTCGTTCGTTCCGACGATCCCGCTGCCAAGCCCATCGTGATCACGCGTGAGAGCTGTGTCCCTGCCAATAAAGTCGTAGCGTTTTTCTCCAACCCCTTCGGCAACCTCGACGTCTCCCGCGAGGCGCCGCTACGAATCGAGAACGCGCTCGTCAGCCCGGTTCCAAGTCCGGGCAATGGATGGCTGGTGGCAGTCACGCTGTTCGTGTTCATGGCGTTCTACGCCGTGGGCCCCGGCGTGTGCGTGTGGCTGGCTCTCTCGGAACTCATGCCCACTCGCATTCGCTCCAACGGGATGAGCATCGCTCTGGTGCTGAATCAGGCGGTCTCTACAACCATTGCGGCAGTCTTCCTGCCCACCGTCGGCAAGTACGGCTACTCGACTATGTTTTTCGGATTCGCCGCCTGCACCGTAATCTACTTCGTCACCGCGACGTGGTTCTTGCCCGAAACGAAAGGGAAGACCTTGGAAGAGATCGAAGCCTATTTCGAAGGAGCAGGAGCGAACTCCACCGCAGGCGCCTAAAAAGGAAATGAAGGTCCGGGTGCCCCATTTCTCGCGCACCTTATGCGCGAGAAGTGGGGATTTTCGCAATGTCGAAGGGCCTGTACTGCGGAGCGAAGCTCCGCCGGAAGTTTGCCCGCTGCACCAGGAATGATTTACTCTCACCCCCAGTCCTTATGATGCTTTCGAATCAGAAGAATGCCACTAGCCAGAAGCACTCCCACGCCATGCGGCGGGAGATTTACGAGCAGCCCGAAGCCATCGCCAAGACGGTCGAGAAGCACCTGAAGAACGATTTGATTTTCCCCGGCGAACTAGACACGATCGAAAGCGCGCTCCTCACCTTCGAAAAACTGATCATCGCAGCCAGCGGATCGAGCCGCCATGCGGGCCTGGCTGGCGAAATCATGATCGAAGACCTTTCCGGCGTGGCGGTCGACGTGGAATACGCCAGCGAATATTGCTATCGCTCGACCCACGCCGCCGTGGATCCGATCGTGATGGTAATTACGCAGTCCGGTGAGACCGCCGACACCATTGCCGCTCAGCGAGAAGCGCTCACTCGCGGAGTGAAGACCATCGCCATCTCGAACGTGTCGCCGGCCACGATTGTGCGCGAAGCCGGAGCTGCGCTGATCACCGGCGCCGGCCCCGAGTTGGCGATTCCGGCCACCAAGAGCTTCACCACGCAGGTCACGATTCTCTATCTGATGGCGCTGTTCCTCGCCCGCAAGCGGGGACGCATGACTTCGGAAGTCACGCGCTCGTACCTGCAGCGGCTGTTGCGCCTGCCCGATGCTATCGAGGCAAACCTTCGCACCTGGGACCATCTGGCCGAAGAATTTGGCGCGACTCATTTCAAAGCAGAAAAGTTTCTTTACCTCGGCCGCGGTGTGCACTATGCCATCGCCCGTGAGGGCGCGCTCAAGCTCAAAGAAATCTCTTACGCCCACGCCGAAGGCTATCCCGCGGGCGAACTCAAGCATGGCCCCAACGCGCTGGTGGATGAGAAGTTGCCGGTGGTCGTGCTGGCCACCTGCGACCACGCCGATCCTGATTCCGTCTTGCGCTACCGGCGAACCCTGGATGTCATGAGGGAAGTGAAATCCCGCCGCGGGCCTCTGGTAGCGGTCGCAACCGAGGGCGACACAGAAGTCGCCACGATCGCCGAGCACATATTCTATGTCCACCCAGCCCCAGAGCTGCTACTGCCAATCGTGGAAGTAATCCCTCTACAACTCTTCGCCTACCACGTGGCAGTGAACAAGGGATACGACGTAGACCACCCGCGGAATCTGGTGAAGGCCGTAGTCACAGAGTAGTTTCGAGTGTGGGTCCGGGTCTTAGGCCCGGACAGGCCGGGCAAAGCCCGGCTGCTGCTGGGCGACCCGAAATTCTAAGCGTTTACCAGGAACCGGCTCAGCACCAATTCCAGGAGCTCCGCCTTTCTCCGCAGTACCATCTTGAAGTGGTGATGGTCGGTGTGCGAAATCTCCACCAGCAGCGTGCGGTGCCGTTCCTCCAGAATCTCCTGGATCAGTTCTCTTTCCTCGTCACTCAGGGTCAACGAAACCGTAGTCCCGGTCACAAGCACCTCCAGGTTCTTCAGCTGCCCACATTCTAGGTCTCGGACCGGGGAGCAACGCAGTGATCGCAGATACCATTGTTTTCACGCCCCTGGCGGCGGCCCCATCTCGGCTTCTTCCGCCTGATGGCTCTCGACCGACAGCTTCCGCAGCGACAATCTCTCATGATGCGCCAGCAGCAGGCCCACCGGCACCACTGCTGCAAACGTCACCAGCCACAGCAAAATTCCGCAACTCGCCGCCATCTCTGGCGGCACGTCAAACACGCTCGACAGGGTAGCGATCGTCGCCATCTGCGACCCGCCGCCCACCGCCGGCAACTGGAGCATTGAGCCCAACATGCTCGAAAACATCAGAATCAAGAGCTGCGAAACCGGGATCGCCAGCGCATCTACGCCGTAAGAATGAGTTACCTCCTGATACGCCAACGCAATCACGTACCACATTCCCACCGAAACTAATGTCAGCGACAGCAGCGCGAGCGGACCGTGAATCGTGTTCAGCCCCATGCCGAACTCACGCACTTTCTGCCCCAGCTTGTGCCCGAAATTCGATGCCAGGTGTGAGAACCTCTGCTCCACCCAGCGTGCCGCTTTTTCGCCATTGCGACCGATGACC
>Ga0209698_10001268_pt1 | contig 29274 bp, 28 predicted proteins | sample LitLauG_LLR_2012_FD_187203 | JGI IMG/M metagenome (GOLD analysis project Ga0209698, IMG submission 187203) | Freshwater sediment microbial communities from Pennsylvania, USA - Little Laurel Run_MetaG_LLR_2012 (SPAdes) (version 2) | ecosystem: Environmental > Aquatic > Freshwater > Creek >... | reverse complement strand
ACCCGAACCCGCCCCACCAGGCCGCCGCCGTGGTGGCGAGGAGAAAAAACTGCGGGACCATCTGGCTGCTGCCTAAAAATGGTGTCAACGCCAGGCGCACGAACAGCGCCGCCAGCACCAACGCCAGCGCCACACCATAACGGGAAATTGCCGTGCGCCGCGGGGGTCCGGCTTCTACGATCTCGGTGCCGAGCAGGATGAAGACCGCGATCAACAGGGCGAAACTCGCGAGCGCGCCGGCCAGCAAAAATTGAATGAGCCGCACCCGATGTAATTCTTCGGAATCTTCCTGTTGTTTAAGCCAGACGTTCTCGTCGGCCTGCGTGGCGGCGATGCGCCCATGCAAATCGTCCATCAAGCCTTCGTCCCGGTCAGTCAGGACGGCCGCCCGCGCCGTTGCAAAGCCTTGGACGCGGCGCATCTCGATCGTTTGATTGAGAGCCGCGAGCTTTCTCCGCACTAGCGTTTGGATGGCCGCGAGCTTTGCCGCCTGAGCGGCGTTTCCGGCGGACAGAGCTTGCAGAGTATCGAAATCCCTGGCCAGATGGTTCGTCGCTGTCGCGTATGCCTCGGAGTAGCTTTCTTCCTCAGTGATCAGAAAACCGCTTTGCGCGGTCTCGGCCTCCTGCAGGTCAGCCACCAGGCGCTCCAGTTGATCAATGACCACATGGCTGTGGTCCTGCCGGTCGTTGGCCACACGGGTGGCGTGCAATTGCCGCACCACCATCCAGCCAATGCTGCACAAAATCAGCAGCGCGAGCACGAAGCCCGCAACGGCCAAGGAACGTTTCTCGAACGGTTTCATTCGTTCAGCCCGAACTGGGAAAGCACGGATGGCTGGCTCCGCAACCGCCGGCCCCGGCGGCAATCCGTGCTGCTGGGTATGCACGAGCCTAAGCGGGTGGCATGGCTCCGGCAAGTTTTTTGGCTGTCAAGCTTGCGCAGGAACGACCCTGGCACGGGCAAAGAAACGTTGCGCCTGCCTCGCTGGCTAGGCTGGAGGCCCGCCTCCACGAATTGGAAACTGGTCCGCGCTTCCGACGGAGCGGCTCAGGACGAGGCTGAATCCTCTGGATTGGCGGCGCGCTGCGCCTTGCTTTTTAACACCACCACGGCAGCCACGCACGCCGTCCAAGTCGGCAGCAAATCCACTCCGGGAATCAACTCCACCACGAAAGTTGGCAGCAGCAGCGGATGAAAACCCAGCGTGCCTACCGTCAGCAACATGGCGACCACGTCAATCACTTGGTCGGCCAACGGGATCGGTCCGAAGAACCATTGCGCCGCATCCGCGGCCGCGGCCGCGATGAAAGCGAAAGCAACGCGTGGGCGGGTCAAGCGCGGCCCCCGCCAAGCGCGGATCAGTTTGTCCGGCAATTTCATCTGGCCTGCGGGGCTGGTTTATAACCGGCCGCCGCCGGGGCGAGTGAGGTTCGGAAAGTCCCCACCTCGCCACCCGGGGCGGAGGTCAGGACAGTTTCGGCTTGGCTGCTTCGGGCACATCAATTTTCGTCGTGCCCACGTCCTTGAGTTCAATGGTGGTGGTGCGTTCGATGTCCCGCACTTCGCCGTTGAACTCACGTTTACCGGAAAGTTTAACTTCGTATTTGGTCACCGCCCCATCTTTGAGCCAGAATTTCAGCGCGCCTTTGGCTTCGGTAGCCGGCGGCGGCTGTGCGCCACCCCGGCGGCCAAAGCCCATCGTCAGCAAGGATTTCGCGCCGTCTTCGGTAAGATCGCCGCTGTAAAGCTCGCCGTCCTTTTTGATTTCCCTGGCTTTGGAAAGCAGGTCTCCAATCTCCGCCGCCGGAAGGGTGAAGTTTTGCAGCCGGCGCGCCAAGAAGGTGACGGGATTGAACCCGCCGCCGCCGCTCGTGGCTTCGTCGGCGCTCTTCCAGCCGTCCTCTGTTTTGACGGCCACTTTTTTATCCTTCGCAATACCTTCCATGGTGTTGTCCTGAAAGCTGGACGAGAGCCAGATGTAGCCGGCTTTGTCCGTCTTGCCTTCGGTCGGACCAGGCGTGAACTGGGAGTTGGGACCGAGGTCCAGGGTCTGCTTCCAACTGTAGCTGCCGCTGTCAGCCAGTTTTTTGGCAGCGGCGGTGAGGTCATCCTTGGGGCTGGAGTCCGCCGCGAGGAGTGAACCGGCGAGCAAGGCGATGGTGCCGAACACTAGGGTGCGTTTCATTGGCATGATGGGTTGAGGTGATTTTGGTTCGAGTCGATCCGGATTTGCTTTCGTGCTTGGGCGGAAGTAGGCGTTAACAGGGCCGGGTTGGCAAGACCAAAAGTGAGGAAGAAAACCCACGCGAAAAAGCAGCCGTTGAACGCACACGCGCCTCGTGATATTAGATTGGTGAAACAACATGCCTACGCCCCACAAATCTGCCGCTGCGCTAATCGTGGCCGGCCTGTTGGCTGCCAATGCAGCAGGCGCGGCGGAGCCAGATCCGGGCGCGGCGCAGTTTCGTAAGGAAATCCGCCCGCTCTTGGAAAAATTTTGCTTTGACTGCCACGCGGACGGTGTCAACAAGGGCGAAGTCGCCTTTGACGAATTCCCCTCCGACCAGGCGGTTTTGGAAAACCGCGAGCTCTGGTCCAAGGCGCTGAAAAACCTGCGCGCCGGCTTGATGCCACCGGCCAAAAAACCGCGGCCGACGGACGCGCAACGGGAGCAGATCGCGCACTGGATCAAAACGGCCGTGTTCCAAAGCGATCCGCGCAATCCCGATCCCGGCCGGGTCACCATCCGCCGCCTCAACCGCGTGGAATATCACAACACGATTCATGATCTCCTCGGCGTGGATTTCGACACGCAGACTGAATTTCCCCCGGACGACACCGGCTACGGCTTCGACAACATTGGCGACGTGCTCACCCTGCCGCCGATGTTGTTGGAGAAATATTTGTCGGCCGCCAACCAGATCATCTCCCGCGCCGTGCCCACCAAGTCGGGAATACCGCCGGAAACAGTCGTGACCGGGCGCCGTTTCTGCGGCCGGGATGAAAACCCCAACCCCGAAAAAAAACGGCGCGATGGCCCGCTGTCGCTTTCGTTTTACGCTCCGGTGACGGTGTCCAACACCTTCACCACCGAGTTTGCCGGCAAATACCGGCTCGTGGTGGATTTGATGGTCAACGCGAAATTTGTGGACGACGTGTTCGATTACAACCAATGCCGAATGAGTTTCAAAGTGGACGGCAAGCCGCTCTTGGAACACGAATACAGTTGGGAAGGGGGCAAACCGTACCACTACGATCTGGAAACGGATTGGCCAGCCGGCCGCCACGAACTCGCATTCGAGCTGGAACCACTGACGCCCGGCGAACCGCAGACGCGCACTTTGTCCCTGCAAATCAACGCAGTCACCGTGCGCGGGCCGCTGGCGAAGGAGCATTGGATCCAGCCGCCAAACTATGAGCGGTTCTTCCCGCGTGCAGTGCCTCCCGACGCGAACGGCCGGCGCGATTACGCGCGCGAACTGCTGGGTGATTTCGCGCGGCGGGCGTTCCGCCGGCCGGTCGCGGCGCGCACAGTTGACCGACTCGTGAGCCTCGCCGAGCAAGTCTACGAACAAAACGGCAAAACCTTTGAGGCTGGGATTGCGCAGGGCATGGTGGCGGTGTTGGCGTCGCCTCGCTTTCTTTTCCGCGCGGAGCAGGCCGAGGCGTCGGGGGCCGCTAAGAACTTGGCAAAGGTGGATGGCAGCACCGCTTCCGCCGCCACAGACGCGTATCCGTTCGTGGATGAATACGCGCTGGCCTCACGGCTTTCGTATTTCCTCTGGTCCTCGATGCCCGACGAGGAATTATTGCGGCTGGCCGCGGCCGGGCAGCTGCGCATAGATCTTTCCGCGCAACTGGCGCGGCTGTTGAACGATCCGCGCTCGGCCGCGTTCACTGCCAATTTCACCGGCCAGTGGCTGCGCGCCCGCGACATCGAGACGATTCCCATCGAATCCCGCTTCGTCCTGGCGCGCGAGGAAAAATTTAATCCGGACGCCGAGGGCCGCCGCAAGCGGTTCCGCGAGCTGAACAGCCAGCCTGACGAAAAACTCACGCCGGCCGACCGGGAGGAACTGAGACGCATTCGGGAAACCTTCCATAATTCCCTCGGCCAGCGGCCTCGCGCGGATCTGAATGGCGAACTGCGCCAGGCCATGCGCCAAGAAACGGAAAAAGTTTTTGATTATGTCATCCGTGAGGATCGCCCCCTGCTGGAACTGGTGGACAGCGATTACACGTTCCTCAATGAGCGTCTGGCACGGCACTACGGATTGACCAATGTTTTCGGCGAGGAAATGCGCCTGGTGAAACTGCCGCCCGACAGTCCGCGTGGCGGCGTGCTGACCCAGGGCACGGTGCTGGCCGCGACCTCCAATCCCACGCGCACCTCGCCGGTGAAACGCGGCGTGTTCATCCTCGACAGCATTTTGGGCACCCCGCCACCGCCGCCGCCGCCGAACATTCCCCCTCTCGAAGACGCGGCCAAGGGGCTGACCAACCGCGCGCCGACGCTGCGGGAAACGCTGGCCGCGCACCGCGCAAACGCGCTCTGCGCCTCGTGCCACAACCGCATGGACCCGCTGGGGCTGGCGCTGGAAAATTTCAACGCGCTGGGGATGTGGCGCGACACCGAGTTCGGCCAGCCGATTGACGCCGCCGGCCAGTTGATCACCGGTGAAACCTTTGCCAGCGTCAAAGAACTCAAGCGCGTGGTCGCCAAAAGTCATTACAAAGATTTCTACCGCACGCTCACCGAAAGGCTGCTAATTTACGCGCTGGGCCGCGGTTTGGAATATTACGACGTCGAAACCGTGGACCAGATTGTGGAACGCCTCGAAAAATCCGACGGTCGCCCCTCCGCCTTGCTCGCGGGCATCGTGGAATCCGCCCCGTTTCAAAAAACGCGCGGCCAAAAACGGCAAACCGTATCGGCTGAGACTTCGCAAAACCACCTCGCCGTCGCCCAACCTGAAACCCACGCGAAACCATGAAATCGAATTCCAACCCTGAGCGCGCCGCGCAACGGCACCTGAGTTTGAACCGCCGCCGGTTCCTGCGCGGCCTGGGCGCCTGCATTGCGCTGCCCGCGTTTGAATCGCTCGCGCCGGTGAAATTGCTGGCCGCGCCCGCCGCCAGTCCGCTGGCCACCACCGCCACCGGCGCGCCCCTGCGCAGCGCCTTCATTTATTTTCCCAACGGCGCGATCCCGTCTGCCTGGTGGCCGACCGGCGGCGAAACGGATTTCAAGTTGAACCGCACGCTGCAGCCGCTCGAGCCGGCCCGGCAGCAGATTCAGATTCTCGGCGGACTGGATCATTTGAACGCCACCGCCGGCGCCGACGGCGGCGGCGACCACGCCCGCGCCAACGGGACGTTCCTCACCGGCGTGCGCATGAAAAAAAGCGCCACGGAAATCCACGCAGGCATCTCGATTGACCAGGTCATGGCGCGCGAAATCGGGCACCTCACGCGCTTTGCCTCGCTCGAACTGACCTGCGACGCCGGTCGCAATTCCGGCGCCTGCGACTCCGGCTATTCCTGCGCCTATCAATACAATGTTTCCTGGAGTTCCCCGACCACGCCAATGACGCCAGAGGCCAATCCGCGCCAGGTGTTCGAGCGGCTGTTCGGAGCCGGCACGCCAAGCGAACGCGCGCAAAACCTCCAACGCCGCCGCGCCGAGCAGCGCTCCATCCTCGATTTCATCCTCGAGGATGCGCATGAATTGCAGCGCGACCTCAACGCCCGCGACCAAAACAAGCTCGATCAATACCTCACCGGCGTGCGCGAACTGGAGATGCGAATTCAAAAAACCGAAAAACTCGGCAACCCCAGGGATCTGGCGGTGGACACGCCGCCCGGCATCCCGCCCAGCTACGGCGACCACATCCAGGTGATGTTCGACATTCTGACGCTGGCGTTCCAGACCGATTCCACGAGGGTGGCGACCATGCTGCTCGCGCACGATGGCAGCAACCGGTCGTTCGCGGAAATTGGCGTCCCGGAGGGTCACCACGATCTTTCCCATCACTTCGACAACCCGGAAAAAATCCAGAAGGTTTCCGACATTGATTTGTGGTACGCCAAGGAGTTCGCGAAATTTTTGCAGAAGCTCGAGCAGACCAAGGACGTGAACGGCCAGTCCTTGCTGCACAATTCCATGATCCTTTATGGCGGTGGCAACGCAGATGGAAACCGCCACACGCACGTCAACCTGCCGATCATTCTCGCCGGCGGGGGCGGTGGCACGTTGCGGCCCGGGCGTTTTGTGAAATTCGGTTCGGCCCCCACCACGAATTTATTCCTCAGCCTGGCCGATCGCCTGGGCCTCCCCAAACTGGAGCGGTTTGGCGATTCCACCGGGCGGCTGGCGAACATCTGAACCGCAATGCGCCGAAAATTACCGGTCCTCGCCGCGGCTTTTTTTGCTGCAGCGCTTTTCCTGCAGGCGGAAGAACCAACCGTCATTCCGCTCTGGGAAAAGGGCGCGCCCGGATTCGAGGAGCGCCGCAGCGAACCCGAACTGGCGAAGGATTACTGGATTCGCAACATTCACAATCCCTCCCTCACCGTTTTTCTGCCGCCGAAAGAAAAGGCCAACGGCGCGGCGGTGCTGATCTGTCCCGGGGGCGGACATCGCGAACTGGTCTATAAAGCCGAAGGCGTTGAACCGGCCCAGTTTCTGAACCAGCTCGGTGTTGCCGCCTTCGTGCTGAAATACCGGCTCGCGCGCGAAACCAACTCGCCGTACTCGCTCCAGAAACATCCGCGCGAGGACGCGCAGCGCGCCATGCGGCTGATCCGCAGCCGTGCCGCCGAATGGAACCTCGATGCCACTCGCATCGGCGTTCTGGGTTTTTCCGCCGGCGGCGAAGTCGAGGCGATGCTGGTCTATAGCCCGACCGCTGGCGATCCGGCTGCGAGCGATCCGATCGACCGGATGAATTGCCGCGCTGATTTTCAGGCTGTGATTTACCCGGGACCGTTGGGCGTCCCCACCGGTGAAATCCCCGGCGATGCGCCGCCCGCTTTTTTCGTCGTGGCGAATGACGACGTGTCGCACGTTGGGCCGGTGATGGCACAGCTTGAAAAATATCATCAGGCAAAACGCCCGATTGAAGTACATCTCTACGCCCGCGGCGGACACGGCTTCAACTTGGGCGGCCGCTCGAAACTGGCTTCGATCAAAGGCTGGCCGCAGCGCCTGACGGACTGGCTTGCCGACAATAACTTTCTAACACCCGCTGCCGCCATCGCCAAATGAACCGCACCGTCCGAACGCGGTGCCGATTTCACGACTTGACCTGAACTCAAGGTTCTTTGATTCTGCGACCACGCAAAAACATAATGCAACCTGAAACACACCATGAAATTAATTTTTCCACTGGGCTGCGCGCTCGCGTTCAACCTGTTCACCGGCTGTTCGCCCAAGGACGAAACGACCACGTCCACCATCCCTGACATGAAGCAACCAGCCGCCTCCGGCGAAAAGTTTCTCGCGGAAAACGCCAAAAAGGAAGGCGTCAAGGTCACCGCCAGCGGATTGCAGTACAAAATCCTCAAATCCGGCACCGGCGAAACGCCGAAGTCCAGCGACACGGTGAAGGTGCATTACCACGGCACGCTGGTTGACGGCACGGTATTTGACAGCTCCGTTCAGCGCGGCCAGCCGATTTCTTTTCCAGTCACCGGCGTGATTCCGGGCTGGGTCGAGGCGCTGCAAATGATGAAGGTCGGTGACAAATGGCAGTTGTTCATCCCCGCCAATCTGGCGTACGGCGACCACAGCCCCACCCCGGCGATCCCGCCGAACAGTCCTTTGATTTTTGAAGTGGAACTGCTGGGCATCGAAAAGTGAGCCGGCCGGGCTCGGTTAACTCGGTGGCAACAACTGCGCCTGATCGCGGCGAATCCAGCCCACGCGCTGTCCGCCCGCCGTCACTTGCAGCCATTGATCCTTCTCGTCAAGGACACTCACTTCCGCGCCGTCCTGGAGTTTGAAGGCCGTGGGTGATTCCTCCAACGGCCCGCTGCGCACCACCGCGTCGTGCGCGACGACAACCGCGGGCCGACTCGCGCGCAGGCTTAAAAAATCCGTGGCGAGACACACGCCAAGTGCGAGCGTGGCCAGGCCGCTTGAGAAAACAAAACCACGCAATGAAGGCCTCCACGCCGGCCGCCACTGGAGAACGATCAGCAGCAGCAGCCACAGCCAAAATGCCAGCGCAGCCAGCGCGGTCCATTCGTTGAGCGTCAGCCGGTTGAACCAGCGCTGCCAGCGGTGGGGTGGGAGCGTCGGGCCGGACACCTGGTTGCGGACGAACTGAAGATTCGCCCGCAAGTCCGGATCGCGCGGCGCGAGGTTTTCCGCCTGGCGGTACGCCGCCAGCGCGCGGCCCGACGCCCCGGATTTGTAGCACGCGTTGCCGAGGTTGAAATAGAGCGCCGCGGAAACGGCGCCGGACTGCGCAAGTTTTTCGTAGGCCGCCGCGGCTTCGCTGAATTTTCCCTGATCGTAAAATTTGTTGGCCGCGTCAAACGCAGCGGAGAAATCCTGGGCTGCCCGCGCGCCGACGCTCAGAGAAAAAATCGCCGCAAAGAGAAAAAAACAGAATCGCTTCATGCTGGGATCTCCTGCAACTGGCGCAAGGCATCCGTCACCTTCGGAATGAACGCTGCCAGTTCCTGGCTGCTTTTGATCGGCGCATACCGCGCCAAATTGCACGCTTGGAAAAGTTCCCGCACGGCGGCCGTGGTCGGTTCCGGCACACCGCGCGGCTGCAAATGTTCCTCCACCACCGCCTCCGTGATCGCCGTGGCGGGCAGATCGAGCCGCTCGCCGAGTTGTTCCTGCAAGAGCCGGAAGAGCGTGGCGAAAAATTTGTCCGAGTTTTTTTCCCCGGCAAATTTGCGCAGATCATCCAAACCGGCGCGGACGGTTTGCGCCACCTGACGCTGCCGGCGCAGACGCGGGTTGTTTGCCAGCGATTCGCTGCGCCGGCGCCAGACCACCGAGGCGAGCAGCGCCAGCACCGGCGCCCCCTGCACCGCCAGGAACCATGGCTGCCCGACCAGCGGCGGACCGAGCGGTGCCACCGCACCCGGATGCTGTTTGATGTAAATAATGTCCTGCGTCTGCGGCTGACTGTCCGGCGCGGCCCGCGTCGAACCCGCAACCACCGGCTGGGCGACCGGACTGCTCGGTCGCACGACGAGCGTAAGCGCCGGCTGCGTCAGCGTCCGGTAGGTCTTCTGCTCCGGATCAAAAAAACTGAACGACACGGGCGGCAGCGCCTTGAGGTCGGCCGTTGCCGGCGTCACCACCTCTTCAAAAGTCTTGCTGCCCTGAAGACCGAGCGGGTCCGTCGTCTCGACTTTCGCGGTCGGCGGATAGGCTTTGAAATTCTGCCATGCGGTTTGCGCCGGCAGCGTCAGCGCGTCGAGCGAACCGCGACCGCTGATTTGAATTTTCACCGTCACCGGATCGCCGACGGCGACGTTCGTCGGCCCGGCGGTGACGGTCAGCGAATAATTGCCGACCGCGCCGGTGAAATCGGCGGGGGCGTTTTCGCGCGGCAGCGGCTGCGCGATGAGCGTCCGCGCCTCCGCGGCGATCGCCGTGTTCCGCTGTTCGTATTGCGCGAACATGCCAAACGGATCGAACGCGTCGCGCCGCCGGTTGGTGGCGGGCAATTGCAGCGGCAGTGTGGCATTGACGGAATCAATCGTCAGCGGGCCGGTTTTTACCGGCGAGAGAGAAGCGGACAGCGTGGCAAAAACGTAAATCCCATTGCCGACCTGCGTGCGCTGGAGTTGCTGGGACTGGGCGGTTTTCAGCAAGCTGAAGCCCTCGGCCTTGAACGCGCCGGAGCCAAGATTCTCAAACCACTGGAAAACTTGCTGCGCGTTGGCCACGCCTTCGCGAAGGTAAAGTTGCGCCTGGACCTCGATGACCTCGCCGACAAACGCTTCGCTCTTCGGCACGATCAAGCGCAGAAAAGCCAACTGCTCGCCGCCCTCCGCCGCCGCGCTGGCCTTGACGGCCTTGAGTTGCAGCGGCTGGCTGGTCAGGATTTTGCCGTCCACGTTGGCGCGCAACGCCGGGATCGCATATTCGCCGGGCTGCGTCGGGGTCACGCTGAATGTATAAGTGTCAATTGAACTCCTCTGGCCGTTGATGTTCATATCGACATGCATCGGCCCGGCGTAGGCAACATTTAGATTTGGAATGGCGGGCAGCCCGGGAGTTCCCGTTGCTGTGCCTCCCTCCAATCTCAGGGAGAGCGTCGCGCTTTCGCCAACTTGGATTGTGTCGCGGTCCAACGTGGCAGTGAACGAGGCGGCGGAAAGCCTGCCGGCGACGGCAAGCAACGCCAGCGAAAAACAGGCCGCCAGCCGCGCCCAGCCGGGCCGGCTGCATCCGTCGTTTTTCAATTTTAACCGCGAATTCCGCATGGATACGTTCGCCCAGTCTGGCCTGCCCGAACCTCGCGAAGCAAGTTTTCACTGGACGAACGCTTTATGGACAGCAGCGGCGGGAATTTGTTCGGAAAAAATCACCTCGGGCGGATTGCGGATTCCCGCCGGGAATGCTGCCCGGCCCATCGCGCGCGGCTTCAGTTCGCCACGTAAGGCGGAACCAAATTCATGGCCACGATCAAGAGCGCGAGCGAATTGATGCCCAGGCTCAGGACGGCGAGCGCCAAGCCCCAGCGCAGATAAGCCAGGGCCGGATTCCACTCACCGCGAAATTGCCGGCCCAGGCTCACGGCGTTCCCCACCGCGAACAAGGCGTAAAGAAACCCAATCACCGGAACCAGACTGGCCAAGCCATAGGCAAATATCCGCAGCGAGCGGCGAATCAGCGTGATGCGGTCGGCGGGAGAATTCATGGCGTGGCCGGGCCGGCGTTGGGCACGGCGTTGGTGGCGCCGGGCGGAACCGGAACCACAACGCGATTGGTCGCGCCAAATTTTTCCAACCGGCGGATTTGCCGCTTCTCCACCAAGCGGATTTCGCCTTCCAGACTGGACAACGCCCGGAGGTTCGCCGCGACGTAGATCAGGATCAGCGCGAGCAAGGCCAGCACCACGATGACGGCCATTCCACCCTGGCGATGGCGATTCGGATTATTCTGGATCGGGTTGAGAATTTTCATTTGGACACGGGTTGCGCCGGCACCGCCAGGAACGTGAACAGCGGACGCAGGTTGCCGAATTTCGTCTGCCGCGGTTGCAATTCAAGTTCCCAGCGCCAGGCGGTGACGCTCTCGCGAACCTCGGCGGAAACCTCCGAGCTACGCACATTCGCCAGCAGGCACGACCATGCGCCGCCGTCCGCGCTGCGGAATACACCGTTCGTGGCAAAGCGATAGACAACTTCCCCGTGCGGCCCCGGCAGGCGCAGAACGGTTTCCTCGGAAGTGGCTTCCAACATGGGCGTAGCGGTTGTGCCACGCAGGTCGGCCCGCCAGCGTTCACCGGCGCTCAAGGCGGCGGCGATGTCCGCGGCGCCGCGCCGCAGCGCGGCGGAATTGTCCATGCATTTATAAAGCGCGGCGTAACCGACCCCCAGCACGATGAACACCACGCTGATATAAACCAGCATTTCCATCAGTAAATAACCGGCGCCGGCCACACGCTCCGGTTTGAAGTCAACGCAGGTTTTCATCGGGCGATCACCTCCCGCACGACCGGACCGCCGTAGTCTTTCTGCGCCGGCCGCCATTCGAGCCGGATTTTGCCGGGCCCGAGCGTCACCAGAAAATCCCCCGGCGGCAGATTGGCCGCCGCGCCGGCGCGCAGGGCATAGGGATGCGTACCACTTTCCAACTTGCGACCGCCGCCCGCCGCGAGCACCTCGATTTCACCGTCCACGATTTCCATCGCCACCGCGTGCTGGTAACACGCCCGGGCCAGACGCCGTTCCGAGGCGACGGAATAGGCCACCGGCAGCAGCGTGCCGACGAGCAGGCCGATGGCCACCAGCAGTTCCACCATCAACCCGCCGCGCCGGCGCGAATTCTTTTTGCAGTAGCGAATCACCATAAGGTTGCCTGGTTCAATAGATCAATCAGGACGATGAACATGCCGATGACGATGGAGGCCACGATCAGACCGTTGAATAGCACCAGCAGCGTGGTGGCGATCTGCGCGGCGGACTGCTCCAGTTGAAACGCCTTTGCGTCCAGCGCCTCGTGCCAGCCGGTGAGCGCGCGCAGAAAGCCGCGGCGGCCCCGCAGCGCGTTGGCGATGCGCCACGAAAGTTCGCCATCGTGGTCCACCGCGCGCAGAGCGTCGGGCAGCGCCGCCCCGCCCTGGAGGCGCGCCACGATCTGTCGGCCGCGCTGCCGCATCCGCCCGTTATCGGTGGCCTCGGCGGCGAGCGTCACGGCTTCGGATTCGGGCACGGCGGCATCAAGCAGCACGGCGAGCATCGCGGAAAAATCCCGCAGTAGCCGCTTGCGCCGCCACGGCAGTTGAAACTGCACCCAGTCCGGCGCGCCGGGCCAAATCCGCCGCAGCCAGCCCGCCAGCCGCGGCCCACCGAGATAGGCAACCACCAACAGCATCAGCAAAAACGCGAGCGCAATTTGGACGCAGGTCACGAGGCCGCGCGTGGAAAGAACGAACACGGTGAAGGCCGGCAGCGGTCGGCCCAAGCCCATGCCAGCAAAAACCTCCTTGAATTTCGGGAGGACAAACACATCGAGCATGACCGGCACCGCGATGGTGAACGGCGTAATCACGAACACGAGAACCAGCAGGTAATTCAGCGCGCCGCGCACCTGCGACACGCCGTCGCCGAGCAGCTTGCGGCAGGCGGGCAAAACCCTGGCGAGGTCGCCCAAGCGTTCGCCAGCCCGCAGCATCGCCACAACGTTTGGCGGCAGCAGCAGCGGCACTTTCACCAGCGCGTCGCCCAGCCGCGAGCCGCTTTCCAAATGCGCCGCCAGCAGATGAAACCGTACGCCCAACTGCCGGTCGCGGCTCGCCGCCGCGTCCGCCAGCGCGGTCTCGGCCGTTTGCCCGGCGTGCAGCCCCAATTCCAGCAGGTCCAGAAAAAAGCGGGCGCGTTCGTTGCGCCGCATCGGCAGGGTGAGCAGGAAATAGATCCAGTACAACACCACGCACGCGGCCAGGAATTCCACCGCGCTGACCAACACCGCCAACACGGCGTAGCCCGCCGCGTCGCCGGAAAATTCGATCTGCGCCATTTGTAGAAAAGCGAGCATGAAAAATAAAATTCAATCCCCCCCAAAAGCGCCGAGCAGGTTCATCATTACAACAAAGGCCCGGAACAACGGCGCCACCTCCCAGAGCACCATCTGGCCAACGAACAAAATCGCAACCGGCAGCGCGCCGTAGAGCAACAGTTCGATCCGGTACGCAGCTCGCGCCTGGTACAGCTCGGCCGCTTTTTCAAAACCGGCCGCGAGATTTTCGCCGCCCTTTTGCACCAGCCAAAGAAAAAGCGGCGGAAAGGGTTTTATGCTGTTTGGCCATTGCGCAGGCTTCCCCTGCCCGCTTTCCACCAGCCTCCGCCATTCCGCGATGCCCGCGCCCGCGGGCGAGGCGGACTCAATTGCCTCTGCCAGTTTCAGCGCGTCGGGCAGCGGCGTGCCGTTCTTGAGCATCAGTGCCATCGCGGAGGCGAATTGCGCCAGGCACGCCTCGCGAAACGCAGGCAGCCGCCAGCGCCATTGTGCCCGCCAGGCCGGCACGGACACGGATAAAAAAACGAAAACCACCACCACCGCCAAAACCACTGGCGGAACCCACATCGTGGTCAGAATGCCCGCGGAGGGCATGTCGCGACCACCAAACGGCAGGTGGGCCAGGTCAAAACTGCGCACGAATTGCGTCAGCACGACCGAAAGAACCGTGGTCAGGCCGAGCGCAACCAGGAGCACGAGGACCGGATACACCATCAGGCCTTTGAGCCGCGTCCCGAGCGTGTTGGTGCGATGATAATGGTCGGCCAGCAAAATCAGCACGCCGGGCAGGTCGTTGCTGCGCGCACCCAGCTCCACCATTTTGGAATAAAACTCCGGCAGTTGGCGACGCGCCAGCGCCGCGGGCAGCGGCGTGCCGGTGGCGAGATCCGTTTCCAGCAGTGTCATTTGCTCGCACAGCGGCCCGGCCTTCAGCCCGGCGCAAAGCTGTTTCAGCGCGCCTTCCAGCGGGATGCCGTCGCGGAGCATCGCCGCGAGTTGCTGGTTGAAAAAGGCCAGCTCGTCGTAGTTCATAAATTATTTATTTTACCGATGACTGAAAAATTCGACCGGGCAATCGCCAAATCCTCACGATTTGAAAACTGGAAACCTGAGACAAGCGCCGCGAATGGAACCACTCCAATGCTTTATACCGCACTCCTCAAGCATCCTAAAACGCGCTCCACTTCCGCCGGGTTGGTCCGGCCCCGCTGGATCATTTCCTGCGCCCGCTCCGCCAGCGCGGGCCGCGCGGCAAGTTCGGAGAAATCCTTGGCGTGAAGGCGCCGGCGAATGGCTTCGGTTTTCCGAAGCATTTCCACCACTGGCACGCGTCCGTGATAGCCGGTTTGCAGGCAGTCGGCGCAACCCTTGCCGGCGCATGCGCAACATAGTTTGCGAAGCAGGCGTTGGTTCAAGACCAATTCCACCGATGCCGCCACGGCCGATTGATCGGGACACATCACGAGCAACCGCTCAAAAACGCCCTGGCAAGATCCCGCATGCAGCGTGGAGATAACCAGGTGCCCCGTCAGCGCGGCGCGCACGGCGAGGTTGGCGGTCTCGTCATCGCGAACCTCGCCCAGCACGAGTACCTGCGGATCCTGCCGCAGCAAATGCCGCGCGGCTTTCGCGAAATCCAGGCCGCGCCCCTCGCTCACCTCGGTTTGCATCACGCCGGGAACGATCTGCTCGACGGGATCCTCAACGGTGATCACGTGCCGACCGCCCAGTCCGGCGAGGAAACGAAGACAGGCGTAAATCGTCGTGGTTTTGCCGCTGCCCGCCGGGCCGGTCAGTAGAAGCAGGCCGCTGGTCTGGCGCAGAAAATTTTCCAATCCAGCGAGCACGTCGCCGGGCAGTTCCAGTTCACCCAGCATCTTCGCCGAGCCAGCATGAAACAGGCGCAGCACGATTTTCTCGCCGGTGACGGTCGGATACGTCGCCACGCGGAGATCGTTCTGGCTGCCGATTTCAGCGCGGTCAATTCGGCCGTCTTGGGGGAGCGACTCTTGATAGGTTTTGAGCCGTGCGAGAAATTTGACACGGCCCAGCACCCGCTCGGCGATGTCCGCGGAAAGTTCCCGGACCGGCGCCAGCAAGCCATCCAGCCGGAAGGAAACCTCGACGATTTTGCCGCGCGTCTGGAGGTGGATGTCGCTGGCACCTGCATGTTCGGCTTGCTGGACAAGCCGCTCCAACACCACTGTCGGGTTTGCGCCGGGGTCAGACGCGAGGTTGGCTGGCGATTGCGTGGTCATCGTGGCGCGGAGCGTATAAACTCCACAGCCACAGACAAAGCAAAAGCGAATGCCTCACGGCGCATTGGCTGCGCCACCCCAATTTAGCGAGCGACAGCCGAGCCGGAAACGGGGGCAGAGGCGGCCGGGGCGTGGACGAGCAGATGGTAAAGGTAGTCCTTGAGCTTGGTGCGCCGCATCTTCAACTCGTCAATCTCCTGGTCGGTCGCGTAATCCACATCCTCTTCGATGCGGCAGATTTCATCGTCCAAGCGGTGGTATTCGTTGTAGAGGTTGCGGAAGTGTTCGCTGGCGCCCTTGAGGCGTTTGATGGTTTCGCGATGTTCCGGGAACTCGCGCACGATGGGATGATGCAGGTCCATGGGATCAGTTTCCTTTCGTCCGGCAAGGGTGAGGTGAACGGCGGGCCGGTGCGCCGGGGGCATCGGCTCGCGAACGCGCTGGCTCAGTGCTGGCTTCAGGTCGTTTCACGATGGGCCGCACGCGGCGGCCATGGGTGGATTCTACGACAACTTTCGGAGGCTGAAAAGTTTCTTTTTCGCCGCCGGGATTTTTTCCCAACGGGCGGGTTAGCTGGCAGCGGGGGGCAGAAACTCCAAACTGACCAAGGTCACGTCATCGGTGAATTTTCCATCACGCGCAAACGCCTTGATTTCGGCGAGCAATTCGTCGAACAGACGTGCGACCGGCAACGCCGCGCGCTGCTGAACGCCGGCAACGAGCATGGCCTGGCTGAATAAGTTGTCCTGGGCGTCCTCGACTTCGTAGAGGCCATCCGTGAAGAGCAGGAGCAGATCGCGCGGGGCCAAAGTGATTTCGGTAGTCTGATAGGCCACTTCTGCCAGGAGGCCGAGCGCAAGCTGGGCTTTGCCGTGCTGATTGGCCAGCGGGGTGACGCGCCCAGTGGCGCGATTCACCAGTAGCGGCTTGGGATGGCCGGCGTTGGCGAAGCGCAGCAGGCCGGTCCGGGCATCGGCGACAAAGCAGGCGGCGGTGGTGGGCAGCGTCGTGTTGCTGTGCTTGAGGATGGCGGTCAGTTCGCGGTTGAGCTGGGTCAGGAATTCGCCCGGATCGCCGGCCGCCGGGCGCAATTCCTCCACCAGCGCGCGAATCACGGCGGTCACCAGCGCGGAGCGGACGCCGTGCCCGGCCACGTCGCAGAGGAACACCGCCGCTTCATGGTCCGACAGGGCCGAGATGGTGAAGAAGTCGCCGCTGACCGTTTCGGCCGGCAGATAACGGTGGGCAAATTGAAAGGCGCTGTCCGCCGGCGCGGCCCCCGGCGGAAACAACGGATACTGCTGCGGTAACATGCTGGACTGGATGTCCCCGGCCATCTTGAGATTCTCCTCCATCAGCAGGTTCTTGGCGTGCAACTGTTCCCGACTCAGGGCCAGCTCGGTGTTGGCGCGGCGGATGCGTTCCTCGGCCAACTTCTGCTCGGTGATGTCCCAGAACATGCCTTGCAGACCGACCACCTTTCCTTGCGCGTCAAAAATCGGCAGCTTGACGACCTGGATGAAGCGGCGCGACACGTCGCGAAACTGGCTCTCCTCCACTTGCATGAGCGGCTTGGCGGAACGGATGACCGCTTGGTCGTCGGCCTCGCGCAATTTGGCCTTTTCCGGCAGCAGAAAATCGTAAATCGTACGACCAAGAATTTCCTCCGGAGTCTTGTTCAGCACCCGGCAAAACTCCGGGTTGACGAAAGTGTAACGCCCCTCCAAGTCCTTGCGGAAAATCGAGTGCGGAATTGTCTCCACCAGCGAATGGTACAACGCCTCGGAATTGCGCAGCTTTTCCTCCATCTGCCGCTCCTTCGTGATGTCCCAGAACATCCCCTGCAAACCGATGACCCGCCCGGCCGCGTCGTAGAGCGGGGATTTGACCACCTGCACGTAAGTTTTTTCCTGACCCTTGGGCTGGTGTTCCTCGGTGAGATGCAGCGTCTGGCCGGTTTCCAACACGCGCCAGTCATCGCGATGATATTTCTCGGCCAGTTCGGGAGGGAAGAAGTCGAAGTCCGTTTTCCCGAGAATGTCGGCCTGTTTGCAGTTGTAATGCCGGCAGTACTGCTCGTTGGCAAACGTGAACCGGCCCTGAATGTCCTTGCGGAAAATATTTTGCGGCGAGTTTTCGACGAGCGAATGGTAGAGCGCCTCGGAGTTGCGCACCGCTTCCTCCGCCAAGCGCCGCTGGGTGATGTCTTCCACGCTGCCCTCGTAGTAGAGCAGCTTGCCTTGCGCATCGCGGATGGCGCGGCAGTTTTCCGAAATCCAAATCTTGCTGCCGTCCTTGCGGTAAGTCTCCGATTCAAAACCCGTGATGACGTCATGCGCCTGCATCAGCCGGACGAATTCCTCGCGGCGGCCCTCCTCGACATACAATTTCGTGGCGATGTCGGTGATGTTCTGCATGAGATCCTCGGGCGAGGCATATCCGTAGATGCGCGCCAGCGCCGCGTTGGCCAGCAGGTAATGACCGTCGGGCGTGGTCTGGAAAATGCCTTCCACCAAATGGTCAAAGATGCCGTGATACTTTGCTTCCGCCGCCAGCAACATCTGGTCGGAGCGATGGCGTTCAATCGCGTAGCGGATCGAGCGCTCCAGCAGTCGGGGCGTCAACTGGCCTTTGACAAGATAATCCTGCGCGCCGGCCTGCACCGCCTCCACCGCCACCGTTTCGTTGTCAGCGTCGCCCACGGCGATGATGGGGATTTTCGGCGCCTTGGCTTCAAGCAGGGCGATGCTGGCCAGCCCCGCGCCGTCCGGCACGCAAACGTCCAGCACCACGACATCGAGATCAGCCTGGGCCAACGCGGCCAGACCGGCTTCCAGATTGGGCGCGCACGAGACGTCGGCGGTCAATTCCCGCGCCTGGCCGAGCAATTCGCCGGCCGCGCGGATAAACCCAGCGTCGTGCTCGATGAGCAACACCTTGATTCGCTCTTGCGACATAAAAATTCCCGAACCTGCCAAAAACGGGCCAGGGGCGCGCCCTTGACGATTTGGGAAAGTGGCAGGATTCGCCACCGGCGGCAAGTGGCTTTACTGGCCGCAAAGTTGCGCCTTTCCAACGCCGCCAACGTGCCGTAATTTCTGGCCATTCTTAGCATCATGCCGAGCGTCTTTATCAAAACCTACGGGTGCCAGATGAACGAGCGCGACAGCGAGGCCGTCGCCGCGCAACTTGTCGCCAAAGGCTACACCCTCGCCCGGTCCTCGGACGCCGCCGACGTCGTGCTGCTCAACACCTGCAGCGTCCGCGATTTGGCCGAGCAAAAGGCGATCAACAAGATGAAAAACCTCGTCGGCACCGCGAACAGCGAACGCCGCGACCAGGTGGTCGGCTTCCTCGGCTGCATGGCCCAGAGCCGGGGCCAGGAGTTGATTGACCGCCTGCCCGATGTGGACCTCGTTCTCGGCACGCAGAAATTTCATCGCGCGGCGGAGTATCTCGACGAAATTCTCGCCGGCCGCCGCCGCCAGATCGTGGACGTGGCCGAGGAACCGGGGAGTGAGGGCACCATTCGCGAACACCTGCTCAACGGCGCCGCCAAGAAATCCGTCACCGCGTTCGTCAGCATCATGCAGGGCTGCAACCAGCACTGCACCTTCTGCATCGTGCCCTTCACCCGCGGCGAGGAGCGCAGCCGCGCCATCCCGGAAATTGTCGACGAGTGCCGCGAATTGGTGGCACGCGGAGTGAAAGAAATCACGCTACTGGGCCAGATTGTGACGAGTTACGGCAAACGCGAAAAACGTAACGAGTGGCTCGTGGCGCGGGACGCGGACGTTCCGCCCGCTCCCCGTCCCGCGTCCCCCGCCACCCCTTTCGTCCAGCTTCTCGAAGCCGTTCACGAAATTGACGGCCTCGAACGCATCCGCTTCACCTCGCCGCATCCGAAAGGTTACGGCGATGATCTGGTTGACGCCTATGCGCGGCTCCCCAAATTGTGCGAGAGCGCCCACATCCCCGCGCAAAGCGGCAGTGACCGCCTGCTCAAACTCATGCACCGTGGCTACACCCGCGAGCGCTTTCTTGGCATCATCGGCAAACTACGCCGCGCCCGGCCGGCCATCGGCATCAGCACCGACCTGATCGTCGGTTTCCCCGGCGAGACGGAGGCGGATTTTGAGGAAACCCTTTCGCTGGCGCGCGAAGTGGAGTTTGACCAGGCCTACATTTTCAAATATTCGCCGCGGCGGGACACGCCGGCCGCCGAAATGCCCGGCCAGTTGCCCACGCCGGTCAAAGAAGAACGCAACGCTCGCCTGCTCGAAACCATCAACACCATCGCCCAGCGCCGCTACGAGGCGCTGGTGGACCAACGGGTCCAGATTTTGGTTGAGGGGCCGAGCCGGAGAAATCCTGCGCGGCTAACCGGCCGCACCCGCTGCAACAAAATCGTGGTCTTCGATGGCGCAGACCGGCATCGCGGCCAACTCCTGGACGTGCGGATCACGCGCGCCGGCTCCTTCACACTTTACGGTGACCCGGCGATTGTAAATTTGTAAACGACCGGCCCGGCCCAAAAAGAGATTTACTCGAATCCTTTTTGCCGCGAAAGATTGTTGACGAACCGGCGGTCACTCGCAAACCTACCCCACCATTTTATGAAAACCAAAAAACTTCTTCTCCTCAGCCTTGTGGCCTTCGCTTTCTGCCAGATCTCGCCAGCCCAAACCAATCCACCGGAAGTCGCGGTCGCTCACACCAACACCGCCATCGTCCCGGTCAAGCATGTCGGCAAGCGGACGGATGACGTGCTGCAACGCGCCAAGCAAAATCAAGGCGAGTGCGACATTGCATTCATCGGCGATTCCATCACGCAGGGCTGGGAGGGCCCGGGCAAGAACGTCTGGACCAAATATTACGGCAGTCGCAAATGCCTCAACTTCGGCGTCGGTGGTGACCGCACCCAGCATGTTCTCTGGCGCTTCGAACAGGGGCAGTTGGATGGCATCAAACCCAAGGCGGCCGTGGTGATGATCGGCACCAACAATTCCAACAAGGACGACAACTCCGAGGCCGAGATCCTCGAGGGCGTGGAAGCCATCGTGAGTCAAATCCGCCGGCGGCTGCCGGACACCAAGATCCTTTTGCTGGGCATTTTCCCGCGCGGCAAAACCTTCAGCGCGCAGCGCGGCAAGATCCTTCAAATCAACGAGGCGCTCGAAAAACTGGACGATGGCAAAAGTATTTTCTACGTGGACATCGGCGCGAAATTGATCGAGGCCGACGGCAGCATTTCCAAGGAGATGATGCGTGACGCCTGCATCCGGGCGAACGCGGCTACGAAATCTGGGCCGCAGCCATCGAGCCGAAGTTGAAGGAATGGCTGGGCAAGTAGCCCGCGCCCCTGCAACCGCGTCCTTGCGGTTCAGAAAATTTCTTGCGGATTCGCCGCCAGCCATGCGCTCAAACCGGGGAGTGGAAACGAAAGCCGCCGCTGCGCTCTCGCGCAATTGAGCGAAGTGTCCGGCGTGCGCGGCGGGCCGGTGAACTCACTCAGCGACATCCCCTCGACCTTCGGCCGGAACTGCGGCCAGCGCGCGGCGAGCAATTGGCCGATTTGCAGCCGCGACAGCCGCTCTGACCCGGCGACGTGAAACAGCCCGGTCGCATTCTGCGCCACGAGTTCCCACACCGCCCGCGCCGTGACCACCGCCGGGATCGGACAGCGAAATTCATCCGTGAACAACCGCAGCGTCTCGCCGCGGGCAAACGCGCGGCGCAACTGCTCGTTGAAACCACGGTCGCCTGTCGGAGACACGCCGCCGTTGAGCGAGGTGCGGACGACGGTGTGGCGCGGATTGGCGAGCACGATTTTCTCCGCTGCCACTTTGGTCTCGGCATAAACGCCCAGCGGGCGAACCGGTGCGGACTCGTCGTAATTTCCCGTGCGCCCGTCGAACACCAGGTCGGTGGAAAAGAAAATAAATGGAATGTTCGCCGCCAGTTCCGCAAGCCGGGCGGTCACGTCCACGTTCAACCGGCGCGCGAGTTCGGGATTCTTCTGACAGGCTGGAGTTTGACTCAGCGCCGCGCAATGGATCACGAGTTGCGGCAAATCTTTTTGGAACGTGTTGCGGACCGCGGCGGAGTCGTCCAAATCCAAATCCGGCCGCGTCAAGCCGCGAACCCGCCAGCCGGGCGCGAACCGGGGCGCAGTCCGGACAAGATAATTTCCAATCAGCCCGCCCGCGCCGGTGATCCAAGCAAGATTCATGCGCCGGATTTTACCGTTTAGAAACCCGATTGCAAACGCAGCGAGAGTTGGCTAAAGTAGTTCCGTGTTCGTTCCGGCGAAACATCGCTTCAGCGTGAAGGAGTATTACCGCATGGCGGAGACCGGCGTGCTGCGTCCCGATGCGCGCGTTGAGCTGCTCAATGGAGAAATCATTGATATGTCACCCATCGGCCCGTTTCATGGCAGCATCGCCAAGTTTCTCAACCGTTCGTTCTCCGGGGCCGCTAAAGGTCGCTGGCTCGTGGCGGTGCAAGACCCGGTGCGGCTGGACGACTGTTCCGAACCGCAGCCCGACCTGATGTTGCTCAAGCCGGTTTCGGATTGCTATCGCCAGCGCCATCCGCAGCCGGAGGATGTGTTTCTCCTAATCGAAGTATCTGATTCCACGCTGGAGACGGATCAGGCGGAAAAACTTCCCGCCTACGGCCGCGCGGGCGTGGCGGAGACGTGGATTGTGAACCTGAACGAACTGACGGTTGAGGTTTACCGCGAACCGAATTTCACCGGCTACGGGCGCAAAACCATTTTGCGGGCGGGCGACACGGCCGCGCCGCTGGCCTTTCCCGATGCCGCCGTGGACGTTGCGGAGCTGTTGAAACGCTGAACTTTTCCGGCTCGGCGACGAATACGTGACACCGACGGCGGCGAAAATAGGTATGCAAATGGCGGATTCAACAAATGAAAATATTTCTCTTAGCGCTTGCGTGTTTGGCTGTGCTGGCCAGTCGCGCCCTTTGCGATTATGTTCAAGACGGAGACGCAAAATACAGTAAAGGAGATTATAATGGAGCAATCTCTGATTACACGAAAGCCATCAGCTTGAAACCTGATAATGCAACGGCTTACAACAATCGTGCGGCTGCAAAACATGATAAAGGCGACTTGGATGGCGCAATTGAGGACTGTAACAAGGCCATCGAATTAATCCCGGACTATGCGAATGCCTTTGGAAACCGAGGCAACACAAAACTTGCTAAAGGTAACACGGAAGGTGCCATCGCAGACTTCACCAAGGCAATAGAACTCCAACCTGGCGATGGAAAATCTTACTATAATCGCGGATCTGCGAAGTATGACAAGGGCGACTTGGACGGCGCCTTGGCAGACTATACTGAAGCCATTGTGCTGAGACCCAATGATGCTTCAACCTATTTTAATCGCGGATGTGCGAAACGTCTTAAAGGTGACATGGATGGTGCCTTGGCAGATTATAACCAAACCATCAGAATCAAGCCGGACCATGTTGAAGCATATATCAATCGAAGCATTGTGAGGGAATCCAAGGGGGACTTGGATGAAGCATTGGCAGATTGCACCAAAGCCATTGAACTCAAGCCGGACAATGAAGATGCCTTTTACATTCGGGGCCATGTGAAAAACGCCAAAGGCGATTGGAATGGTGCTGTGGCTGATTTTACCATCGCAATCAGACTCAATCCGAAAGACGCTTTCGCCTACTACAACCGAAGTCGCGCAGAAAAAGCAAAAGGCGACTTCGACGGCGCCATCGCTGATTACACAAAAGTGATCGAATTAACGCCGGACAGCGTTTCCGCCTATTACAATCGTGCCAATGCAAAGAAAGCCAAAGGCGATTACAAAGGAGCTCTGGCGGATTACAGCAAGGCGCTTGAACTCAAACCCGACGATGTCCAATGCCTGACAAATATCATGGAAATGAAAAAGTTAGCGGATAAATGAAAAAACGCAGGAGAACATCTGCCCGTTCTATCGTCCCTCGCGAGACAAAGTATTTTTGTCAGCCGACACCAACCACTTCGTAGCTGGTTAACTTCCATCCGTCGCTCCGCGACTTTCGATCAATCCACCAACCGCTTCGTCAAATTTCCGTAGGCGTCAATGCGGCGGTCGCGCAGGAAGGGCCAATGGGTGCGCGTGGTGTCCACTTTCTTCAAATCCAGCGCGAGGAGCAGCGTCTCTTCCTTGTCCACGGCCGCTTTGGCGAGGATTTCACCGGAGGTGCCGGCGACGAAACTTTGGCCCCAGAATTCAAGGCCGTCGCCGCCCACGCCTTCGATGATTTCGTGGCCAATGCGGTTTGGGACGCAGACGTAGCAGCCGTTGGCGATGGCGTGTCCGCGCTGGATGGTTTCCCAGGCGGAATGTTGGAGCGCGCCGTATTTTTTCTTCTCGCCGGGATGCCAGCCGATGGCGGTTGGATAGAAAAGAATTTCCGCGCCTTGCAAGGCGGTGAGCCGCGCGGCTTCGGGATACCACTGGTCCCAGCAGATCAGCACGCCGATTTTCGCGTAGCGGGTCTGCCAGGCGCGGAAGCCGAGGTCGCCGGGCGTGAAATAAAATTTCTCGTAAAACAGCGGGTCGTCGGGAATGTGCATCTTGCGATACGTCCCGAGCAGCGCCCCGTCCGCGTCAATGACCGCCGCGGTGTTGTGATAAACGCCCGCCGCGCGTTTTTCAAAAAGGGAGGCGACGATGACGACCTGGTGGCGCTTGGCGAGTTTCTGGAATGCGGCAGTGGTGGGGCCGGGAATTGTTTCGGCGAGTTTGAAATTCTCGTGGTCTTCGCTCTGGCAAAAGTATTGCGAGCTAAACAGTTCCTGGGTGCAGAGGATTTGCGCGCCCTGCTTCGCGGCGCGCTCGGCGGCGGCGAGGGTCTTTTTGAGGTTCGCCGCCGGATTGGCCGAGCAGGCGGTTTGAATCAGCGCCACCTTGACGGTGGCGGGAGTGGCGGGACGCTTCATCGCGGGTCAAGTCTTGGCGCGGAGCAGCGCGGTGTTTTCGAGCAGCAGGGTTTGGTTGTTGAGATCGCTGTGCTTGCTGGTGGGCGGCATGTGCTGGCCGAAGAGTTCGCGGATGTAGCGGCCGAGGGTTTCATTGGTCGGCCCGTAGCCGGAACCGTAAATGTAATGCTCCAAATCGTAGAGCAAAAGATCGGCGTCGGCGTAGCGCTCGTCCAGATTGCGCGAGAAGGCGCGCTGCAAAATTTCGTTGAGGCGGTCATCAATCCGGCTGTCGAGGGCGCGAAAGTCAGGGATCGGCATGTACATCACGCGCTGCCGGGATTCCTCGGAGGTGTCGGCCTTGAAAATGTTTTTGCCGAGCAGCAGATGGGAGAGCACCACGCCCGCGGAAAAGAGATCGGAACGCTTGTCGGTGATCTGGAAATTCGCCTGCTCGGGGCTCATGTAATCGGCCTTGCCGGCGACGACTTCGCCCTCTTGGTCGGCCAGAAAACCGCGCGCCTTGGCGATGCCGAAGTCGGTCAGTTTCACATCGCCCTCGAACGCAATCATGATGTTCTTGAAACTCACATCGCGATGGACGATGCCCAGCGGTTTGCCGTCGCGGTCGGTCTTGGCGTGCGCATAAGCCAGGCCGCGGGCGACGCGGCTGACGATGAAGACGGCCAGTTCCTTGGGCAACTGCCGTCGCTTGTCCTCCAACTGCTGGGCGAACTGTTCCAGGTTCACCCCGCGGATCAGTTCCATGGCGATGAAATAGACGCCGTTGGCCTCCCCGAGGTGGTAGGTCTGGACGATGTTCGTGTGGATCAGGTCGGCGACCAGCCGCGCCTCGCCGACGAAATTCTCGATGAACTGCTTCTGGCTGGCGTAGTTCTGGCGGACGACCTTGATGGCGACGCGCTTGACGAAGGCGCGCGTGCCGTGTTGCTCGGCCTCGTAAACCACGCCCATGCCGCCCTCGAAAATTTTCCGCACGATGTCATAGCGGAACTCGTTTTGAATGGTGAACAGCGCCACGCGCCGATGTTTAACGAACTCGCGACCAAGTCAAGCACGAGTTGCCCGAACCCGCGCGACGCCTGTGCCAGCCGTGATTTTTTTCGAATTTTTCGCTTGCGCCCCCTCGCTGAACCGTTTTAATTCGGCTCAAGTCAAACGACTTTTTGCGAAACGAACAAACAAACAAACCTGAACACAGACTGAACTATGGCTAAATCATTGTCCAAATCCCAAGTGACCTCCACCCTCGCGGAAAAGGTCGGCATCACCAAAAAACAGTCCGCGCAGTTCCTCGAGGAACTGGCCCAGCTCGCGTACAAGAACGCGAAGAACACCTTCACCCTGCCGGGCCTCGGCAAATTGAAGCTCAAAAACCGCGCCGCCCGCATGGGCCGTAACCCGGCCACCGGCGCCACGATCCAGATTCCGGCCAAGCGCGTCGTGAAATTCCAGGTCGCCAAGGCCGCCAAGGACGCGATTCTCGGGACCAAATAATTTCGGCATGAAGCACGGGCGCTCCGAGCTACGGAGCGCCTTTTTTGTTGTCCGGCACGGATTAAATTGCCCCGCCTCCGCCCAATCGTCACGCAAACGCCATGAAGATCGCCATCGTGGGCTGTGGTGCCTTGGGTGGCTACTACGGCGCAAAATTGTGCCAGGCCGGCCAGGAAGTGCATGTTCTGTTGCGGTCGGATTACGATGCGGTCCGACGCCAGGGGATTGCCGTGACCAGCTCGGAAGGCGATTTCACGGCCCACCCGCTGTGCGCACAAACACCCCGAGAAATCGGCGTGAGCGACTTGGTGATCATCGGACTGAAGACAACCGCCAATGCCGAATTCCCGGGGTTGCTGCCACCATTGGTCGGTCCACACACCGCCGTGCTCACCCTGCAAAACGGCCTCGGCAACGAGGAGCAGCTGGCGCGGCTCTTTCCGGTCGGACAAATCCTCGGCGGCCTGTGCTTCGTCTGCCTGAACCGGGTGGCGCCTGGCGTCGTCCGGCACATCGGCCACGGTCTGATAGTGCTGGGCGAATTTCAACGGCCGCCCACGCCGCGTACCCAGGCGCTGGCGGATCTCTTCAACCGGGCCGGGGTGCGTTGTCAGGTTGCGGAGGATCTCGCTCGGGCGCACTGGGAAAAACTGGTGTGGAACATTCCTTTCAACGGCCTCGGCGTCGCCAGCGCAGCTGGCTGGAAAACTTTTGTAGATTCCAGCTCCAAGTTTCCAGCACGGAATACTCTGGAACCGTGTTTGACCACCGACTGCCTGCTGGCGGATCCGCGCTGGGAAAAACTGGTGCGCGAACTGATGCGCGAGGTGATCGCCGCCGCCAACGCGCTGGGCCTTCCGGTGCCCGAAACGTTCGCGGAGAAGCAGCTTGAGCGGACGCGGACGATGGGAGCCTACCGCGCCTCCACGCTGGTTGACTTTGAACGCGGCCAGCCGCTGGAACTAGAAAGTTTGTTTATGGAACCGCTGCGGCAAGCGAGGGCGGCGAGGGCACGGGTTCCGGTGTTGGAGAGGCTTTGCAGCGTATTGCAGCGGCTCGACCGCCGGTGAACGCCGCCGGTGTCTTTGCCGAACTGTCTCGTTGCGCCTGCCCCTGTCCCGGCTTGGGACAGCGAACCGGCGGTCAAGACGCAGCTCAGGCCTCGCGCAGACCAAGTTCCTGGCGCTTCTGGTCCATGCGGCGATGCTCGCGCCGTTCCTTGAGTTCCAGCGCACCGAGATAACCAATTACAAGCACGGTGAGTGTGACCAGCCAGCCCATAATGGCCGCTGCAAAGTAAGTCGAAACATTTGTCATACGAATCAGCAGAGCCTTTCCGCCCTGTGCCGTATGAATTCAGCACGTCGCGTTCCAGAATTGCGCAGGCTTTTCTCTCCACGCCCTGGTGAGTCGAGCCCGAACTTGGGCTGGCCAACTCGCAGCTGCGACGCCCCATCAACCTTCAGTGCCCGCGACACCATGTCGCATTTTTTCGACCTCGGGAAATCCAGCGAGCCAGTTTGGTGGCGGGGCGTTGCGAACACCATTCTGCCACGGGAGGGCATCGCCGTTCTGCGCTGGATAGCTTCGGAGTTCGGGCTAATTTCCCCCCCGCAGCGCCAGCCACCAGGTCAAAATTGTCAGCAGCGCAAACGCCGCGCCGGCAAACAAATTGGCGGCGGAGCTTTGCGTCAGACGCGGAGTCAGCGCCAGCATCCCGCCCAGCACCAGGCCGCTTACGAAGCCGCCGAAGTGCGCCACCATGTCCGTGCCCGGACTCAGTCCCAGCAGCACAAACAGCATCCCGCCGGCAAACGCACCGCCCAGCAGGTGCCGCCACGCGCGCAGCATCCGCCGCCATTGCCAGAGGGATTGTGCGGCCAGCAGCCCCAGCGCGCCCATCACCAGGCCCGAAGCGCCCAGACTGCGATGTGATTTGTCCACCAGCCAACCCGCCACGTTGCCGCCCGCGCCCGCAAGCAGCGCGGCAAGCAACCCCACGCCGGTGCCGCAGCGCGCCAGCGCCAGACCGAGCAGGATCAGGCCGAGGCTGGCGTTGGCGGCAAGATGGCCGAGGTCAGCATGCAGAAAAATGGCGGTGAACAATCGCCACCACTCGCCACGCGAAACGGCGGCGGCATCCATCGCGCCCGCGCCGCGCAAATCCGCGCCGGATTCCTCCAGCCAGAAAAATGCTCCCAGCAGCGCCACCCACGCGAGGCTGCCCCAGTCAAACAGGATTTGCTGTGGAAGGATTTTGCGCCGCCACGGCCAGCGGAGGTTTTCCGTGCGGTATTGGCGGATGACGGCCAGCGCACGGTCGCTCTCGGATTCAGAAACGAGCAGCCCCCAGCCGGCTTCGTCGGAAAAATCAATCGTGGTTTCGATGCCCTGGCTGACCAGGGCCAGACTCCAATCCATGGCCTGACGCCGGGAGCGGGCGGAAAGGCGCGCGGTCATGGTTCGACGGAATCAGCCGGCGGCACACGCAACCGGTCGCGGCCCGAAACCGGCGGGTTAATTTGGCCCGGTCGGGGACTTCAGCACCGGAAGCGCCGGGTGCGAGGGGATCGTCGCCGTCAGGTAAACCACGAGCGAGTCAATTTGCGCCTGTGAAAGAATGCCTCCCTGCGTTTGGTCAAACGCGGGCATGAGCGTGCCGGGTTTGCCCTGCGTGATCCAGTTCTTCCAGAACTCCGCGTTGGTCGGCTCCTTGATCGCGTGCAGGTCAGGCACCATCGAGGCGCGCGGATTGGCTTCGTGGCAGACGCCGCACACGGCTTGGTAAAGATCCAGTCCCAGTTTGCCGGCGGCGGGGGCGGCGTGACAGCGGGCACAATCCCCTTTGAACACCGCCTGCCGGTCCGCCAGCGCGAGTTTCTGGTTGGATTCACGATCCATGACCACGGCCGGTGTCGGCGGCGCGGCGGGCGGCAAAATCGTGGTGGTGACGGTGAGCATTTTGACACCCTTGTCGGTGCTGACCGTGACGGTCTTGGGCACCGTGCCGGACTTGCCGGCAAGGTTCATGGTGACGTTGATCAGGCCGTTCGAACCGGCGCCCAGCACCCACGGCTGCACCGGCAACCGCGCCACCGTGCAACCGCACGAGCCGACCGCGCTGTTGATCGTCACGTCACCACTGGAAATGTTCGTAAGCGAAAAGGAATAATGCGCTTCCGGCGTGCCGTTGGAGACCGTGACTTGCTTCGCGGTGGCGTCCCATGCGAGCACCAGATCCAGATTCTGCGGCACCGGCGGCACGATCGGCATCGGCGGCAGCGGCGGCGGCGTCAACACGTTGGTGACGACCAACTGCGC
>Ga0209698_10001267_pt1 | contig 29275 bp, 28 predicted proteins | sample LitLauG_LLR_2012_FD_187203 | JGI IMG/M metagenome (GOLD analysis project Ga0209698, IMG submission 187203) | Freshwater sediment microbial communities from Pennsylvania, USA - Little Laurel Run_MetaG_LLR_2012 (SPAdes) (version 2) | ecosystem: Environmental > Aquatic > Freshwater > Creek >... | reverse complement strand
ATCGTTTGCCGGCGGTTGAATGCGTCCAGCTTGATGGGATAGTTGACGATGATCGTTCGCGTCACGGTCTCGCCCGGCTGAATTTTCGCTTCTGGCATGAGCGCGGGCTGCGACCCGTTCTTGAGCTCAGGGAAGGCCTCGTAGTATCGCTCGAAGTCGATGGCGGCCACCGCATTGGCGGTCGCATCGCCGCTGGGATTCTTCATCGAGCTCTGAATCTCGTGCACGTACAAAATCTTGTCACTTGTGTTGTGCAGCGTAAAAGTCAGGGCAACCATCGTCGTCCCCTGACCCGGAACTTCGATTGCCGCGACGTTATCGAGTGTGCCGGAAGCCTGCGGTTTGGCACGTTTAAGGAACGAAGCAAAGATCACCACAGCCGCCAGCAATGCGATGGCAGCGATCAAAATCGAAGCCGACGGAAGATTCTTTTTCGCCGTGCCGAACTCTTCGCCAATGTTAATGGTCGGACCGGAAGGATTAGGCGGTGTCGGAGGTTGTGGAGGAGTGGTCGGAGGAGTAGCCATAATTGCGTACGCTGATTCTACGCCTTGGAGTTTCATCGAACGAACGCGGGCACCCGACAGTCTCGCTTTTGAGACGTGGGTAAATCACCACCCATGCTTCATGGCCGCGGAAAATTTCGCGGTGGGCAGCGTGTTCAGTACATCTTCCTTCGTAAGCCACGCACGCCGCGCCTGCAGAATTCCGTAGTGAATCTTTTCCATGTGCGAGGTGTGATGCGAGTCGGTGTTGATGACGATCTTCACCCCCGACTGCTTGGCCTGCCGCAGATGCACGTCGTTCAGATCGAGCCGGTCGGGATAGGAATTCAACTCCATCGCGACTTTATGCTTCGCCGCCGCGGCCAGCACCGCCTGCATGTCGAAGGCATACGCGTCGCGACGCAGGAGCAGCCGGCCAGTCGGATGGCCCATCACCGAAGTATTCGGATTTGCGACGGCCTTCAGCAGCCGCTCAGTCATTTTCGCCGGCTCCTGATTGAAAACCGAGTGCACGCTGGCGATGACGATATCCATCTGCGCCAGCACATCGTCCGACAGATCGAGATCGCCTTCGGCAAGAATGTCGACTTCGATGCCGGCGAAGATCTTGATGCCGCCGACCCGCTCGTTTGCCGCTCGAATTCGCGCGATATGCGCGATCGCGCGCTTGTCGTCGAGTCCGTTGGCGAAGGCCAGGTTCTTTGAGTGATCGGTGATCGCCATATATTTGTAGCCGCGCGCCTTCGCCGCCTCGGCCATTTCTTCGATCGTGTTCTTGCCGTCGGTTTCGACGGTGTGCATGTGCACGTCGCCCTGCAGGTCATCCTGCGTGATCAATCGCGGCAGCGCATGCTTCTCGGCAAGATCGATCTCGCCCAGGTTCTCGCGCATCTCCGGCGGAATGTAGTCGAGCTTCAGCTTGGCATAGATTTCGTCTTCAGTCTTGCCTGCAACCGGCTTCTCGCCTTCGAGCGTGGCCAGGCTGTACTCGTTCAGCGTGTAGCCCATCTTCAGCGCGCGCTGGCGCAGGGCCACATTGTGCGCCTTCGATCCCGTGAAGTACTGCATCGCCGCGCCGAACGATTCCGGCGGCAGAAGGCGCACGTCGACCTGCATTCCACTGCGCAGTCGAAAGCTGATCTTGTTGTCGCCGCTGGCGATCACTTCCATCAGCGGCGGATATTTCGCCACGTACGCAATCGCCGCCTGCCGGTCGGCCTCGTTCACGCAACATTTTCCTGTGACCAGAATGTCGAGGTCGCCCACGGTCTCGCGTCCGCGGCGCAGCGATCCCGCAGGGGTAACCTCCTCGATGCCGGGATGTTTGTGTAGATATTCCGCGAGCTTCTCCGCTTCTTGTTCGGCCGCATCGATCAGATAGCGTCCGCCGATGCGCCGATAGTCTTCAATGGCCTTCAGCAACTTGGTTTCGTGCTTCTCGCCCATGCGCGGCAGGATGCGAATCTTTCCCTCCCGCGCCAACTGCGCGACGCCCTCGAGATCGCACACTTTGTAAGCGCTCCAGATCAGCGCGATCGTCTTCGGCCCAAGCCCTTGCACCTTGAGCAACTGCAACATCGAGGGGTGATACTTGGCCAGCAATTCGGCCTGCAGAGTGAGCTTGCCCTGAGTGAGCAACTCCTGCAGGTTGGCCAGCATGCCCTTGCCGATGCCGGCGATGGCGAGGACCTTCTTCGGCTCGGCGATGATGTCTTTGATCTGCTCGGAGTGATTCTCGATGGCCTGCGCGGCGTTGCGGTAGGAGCGGATGCGGAACGAATCCTGCCCGTCGATTTCAAGCAGGTCGGCAGTTTCGTACAGAACGTTGGCGAGCGCCTTGTTGTCCATGAACAACTAAGGATAAACAAAATCCGGCTGGAAGAAATTGACCGCGCAATTTATTTGATGCTGCGATGGGTGCATGGGGCAAAAAGATGCCGCAGGGCCTCGACTGATGCGGTATTTTGTCAAGGCTACAGACTACTGGGTAGTGGCTCAATTTGAATTTCTCGGCGGCCTCAGCGAGCGGTTCTCTGGGTACCTGCGGTCAAAAAGCTCTCGTTTCCGCCTCTCAAATCAGAACACTTGAACCGCGGAGTACGCGAAGAAAATCCGCAGAGGTCGCGGAGAAACTAAACTGAGCCACTACCGGCTACTGGAGGAAGTACATGTCGAGAGAAGACGCAGTAGTGTTAGCCAGCAGAACCCTGGCCCTGCTCTTAATTGTCTGGGCGTTAGCAGAGATCGCGAGCCTACCAGCATATGTCCAGCTGTTCCTTCATTACTCTGGCCGCCAGCCTGACTCGGCATCCAACTCGAATTATTGGGAATTCTGGCGGCACCATTACCTCATCTACCTCGGCTTTACGATTACCAAGGTCGTCGGATTTTCTCTCTTGGCGAGATGGCTACTCAAGGGCGGCCCCGAAGTCGCCGAGCTTTTGTTGCCGGGTATTCCGGAAGACTCCGCTCGGACTTGATTGCCAGGGCGAGCCCGTCACTTTCTTGCGGATCTGTTTTTGCACTTGTCAGGCATTGGTCATCTTGGGATGCGGAGTCTGCGCGCCAGTACCGGCCTCGGGCGGGGAGAGGATGCGTCCCAGACCCTATGGCTGCACCGATACCCGCGCCCACGGCCCCGAATATCATCGACACGGGCACGCCTCCCTTGGCGCCCACAGCCGCTCCAATGCCGAACCCTACCAGGGCGCCGATCAAACCGTGACGGCCGCTGTGATCGGATCTCCACATACCGGGGTACGCGGGGCGGGGATATGCCCCTCTTGGTGACATCGGTCCACGCCTACGAGTCGGGAATTGGGGCGGCGTTTCAGACTCGTTTGTGGGAGTCGCTGCATCCTCGGAGCGCGTGTATTGAATCCGCGCGGCGGCGATACGGTACGCGGCGGCGTCATATGCGGAGTCGACGTCACCTGCCAGTGTGTTGTCTTGCACTTGCGATGATTGCGTTGTGTCATCGGGGTTGCGATACATGACCTCGCCGTGAACGAAGTGGCCCGTAACTGAGCCCACGAGCGCGCCCATGCTACCAAGGAGTACGCCTCCCAAAACCGCCGAGCCTCCGCGTCCGATCCCGGGAGTGGAATTACCAGCCGCTCCGATCACGGCCCCCGTCCCCGCGCCGGCGGAGAATCCAATCAGGGCGCCGTTATGATCCCGGCGCACCGCCCGGACACTCTCGCGACGAAACGCGATCTCGTTTCGACCCGCGAAATACGGACCGTATTCGCACATCAGTTGGCCGTCCACTACGCCCTGAAAGCGGCACGTGTCGTGCATTGCATGGTGCGTGTCTTCCACGGAAATCAGGCTTCGCAGGGGCAGATTTTCGACTGCCTGCCAGTCTCCTGTTTGTGCGGTTGCCAGTGGTCCCATCAGCAGCGACGTCAGCAGAGCCAGAGCGAGGATTAGGTTTTTCATGAGCGCAGAGTAGCTCTGATCCTTCAATTGCGTTGCCTTGCCTGGGATAGTTTCTGGAGTGTCACAGCCGGGAATCAGGCGCACGGAAGACTGCAGTGAGTGCGAATCAGGAGAGGTACGCTTTCTCAACTGTCAGATCGCGGGATTTTTATCCGGTTTTGACCGACTTCGCGATCCTGACCATCGCCGCCACACTGCGCTCGACGTCCTCGTCGGTGGTGGCCCAGCAGGAGACAGAGATACGCATGGCCGTGTGTCCTTGCCACACGGTGCCGCCGCACCAGCAGGTTCCGTCGGTCTGGATCCCTGCAATGACGCGGCGAGTCTCCTCCGCCGTGCCGAACGAGACCAGCACCTGATTCAGCACTACATCGTTCAGCACCGTGAAACCTGCAGCCCGCAGGTGCTCGGCAAAGAATTGCGCCTGGCGGCAATTGCGCTCGATCATCTCGCGCAGGCCGCTCCGCCCCAGCGAGCGCATCGCAGCCCACAATTCAATTCCGCGCGCCCGACGGGAGGCATCGGGAGTGTATTGCCACGGCTCGCGTCCAGCGCTCTGTGTCAGATAGGCAGCGCTGCCGGCCGAGAGTGCCCGGCGCAAGTGCTCCGCCTCGCGCACCACGACCATTCCTGAATCGTACGGAACGTTGAGCCACTTATGACAATCAATCGCCCACGAATCGGCGTTGCCGATGCCGTCGAGTAACGGCGCGTAAAGGGGAGAGAGGGCGCCCCACAGTCCAAACGCTCCATCCACATGCACCCACGCTCCGGCATCCCGCGCCCGCGCGCAAACTTCCTTTGCGGGATCGAATGCCCCGGTATTCACGTTGCCGGCCTGAATACAGACGACTGTGTGCTGGTCGAGCACAGGCAGAGCATCGGCCCGCATGCGCCCTTGGCCGTCCGCCGGAACCGTAATTACTCGCGAGCGGCCGAGCCCCAGCATCGTCAGCGCCCTCAGCACGGAGACGTGAACTTCTTCCCCGACCACGACGCGAATCGCGGGGGCCCCAAACAGGCCGTCTTCTTCCACACTCCAGCCGCTGCGCTGCAGGATCGCCGACCGCGCCGCCGCCAGTCCGGAGAAGTTCGCCATCGTGGTGCCTGTGACGAAACCGGCCGCGCTGCTCGGCGGCAAGCCAAGCAACTCCAAAGTCCACTCCCGCACAATCTCCTCGGCCCGCGCCGCCACCGGCGACATGACTTGCATGGCGGCATTCTGGTCCCATGCGCCGGCCAGCCAGTTCGCCGCCAAGGCCGCCGGAAGAGTGCCGCCAATGACAAATCCGAAGTAGCGGCCGCCCGTGGTAGCGACCGTTGCGGGCGATCCCACGCTATCGAGCAAAGCTAAAAGTTCAGCCGGATCGGACGGGCTTTCGGGCAGTGGTCCTCCCAGAGCCCGCAAGCCTGCGATGCTCTCTAGTGATGGCACGACTAACCGGTTGTTGATCCCGCTAATGTATTGCGCGGCCCGGGCCGCGGTCGCTGCGAGTAGTTCCTTCACCAAGATGCCTCCAGCATGAATGATCGCAGTTTTAGAGTGTACAGGTCACAACGACTCAATCGGCCGGCGGATGAAGTCCTCATAGCGGCGAAGTTCGGCGATTGATGACTCCGACAGCAGAGAAAAGGGAATGGCACGGCAGCCTGCTGGAAGCTCCGCTGCAGTGAGCGAATCGCAGACCACTGCGGCTGTCGCCTTCAGGCCGCGCTGCCAGTTCACTTCGCGCGCGTCGCGAAACACAAGACTGTCGGGATGGAATCCGGCTGCGTTCAGCATGGCGCGCGCCACTTTCAAGAACTCGGGCCAGCGCGACGCCACGCCGACTAGCTTACTCGCCGGGGCGGGCAGGTATCCGGCGAGCGAGGTCGGCACAGAACGAAGCTGCAGCGTGAGCAACTCTGTTCCCGGGAGGAGCAACTGTCGCACATTGGCCACGCGATTGGGCAGCATCGCCGGGATGCTGCCATCGAGAGCTTTTGCGCAGTCTTCGATTCCGCAGGACTTTACCGGAAAAGCGACGACTCCGGCCATCTCTGCGGCCAGGATGCGGCGCAATTCCTCATCCGGCTCGATCAGTAAAAAATGATCGGGCGGTTGCAGGTCGAGCCACTTCCGCAGCCGCGAACGCAGCGTGGGCAGAGACAGGCCGAGTTTGCGGGCTGAGCCGAACAGCAGCGCGATCGTCTGATCCAGCGCCAACTCGGGTGAAAGGGCTGTTTCCGGCTTGCTGGCTCGCACGTAAACGCCGCTGCCGTGGCGGAACTCCACCCAGCGGTCGCGTGCGAGTTGGCGGTATCCCGCGCTGACCGTGTTGGGATGCAGGGTGAACCGCCGTGCGAGTTCGCGGGTCGAGGGCAGACGCTGGCCGGGTGCCAGGTCGTCGCTCAGAATCCCGAGCACGATCTGCGTCACCAATTGTTCGCGTATGGAAACGTCGCTGCCGCGGGCAAACCAGAGTTGCATGGCGCGAACATCATAAGCTCCGGGGCTTCGCGGCGAAAGCCGTCCGTGCAGGCGCGAATGAACACTGCAGACTCGTAGTAGATCCGGTCGCCGCCTGCGGACTTGCGCCCGATTGCCGCTTATCCTTGTCGGGCAGTATGATGATCGCGTGAGCTTTTCCGAGACAGTTTTTCTATTTGTCTTGGCCCTCATCATCTTCGGGCCCAAGAAGTTGCCGGAGATTGCCCGTCAGGCGGGCAAGATCCTGAACGAATTCCGGCGGGCCTCAAACGAATTCAAATCGCAGATTGAGCAAGAGATCGCTCACATCGAGGTAGAGGACCAGCGCAAGACGATGCTCCCGCTCAGCACGCCTCCTGAGGGCACGGCCAGCCGCAAACCCATCACGACCCGCGGCGAACTCACGACGTTTGAGTCTCCCGCGACGCTGGCGGCATCTCCCGAGCAGGCAGCCACCGGGGAAACCAGGCCGCCCGAAGTCGCCACCGAGGCCATTCCTCCTGCGGAAGCTGGCGTAATTTCCACGCCTCCGGCCGCGCCTTTGGACGCCGCACAGCCCGAAACCCATCAGGAATCGCAGCAGGAGTCGCATGCCTGAGTTGGCGGCGGCCGCCTCCAACGCCGAGGCCGGGAAAGAGCCCATGGCCACCATGGGGTTCCTCGATCATCTCGAGGAACTGCGCAAGCGCATCGTCTATTCCTTCGTGGCCATAGCCGCCGGGGCGGCGGTCTGCTGGGGATATCACGAGCGTATCTACGGAGTGATGCAGCGCCCCATCATGGACGCGCTCAAGGCGAACGGGTTGTCAGAAAAGCTGGTTTATTTGAATCCCACTGAACCTTTCAACCTTTACTTGAAGATCGCCGCGTTAGCTGGTCTTTTTCTTACCTCTCCGATCGTGCTTTATCAGGTCTGGATGTTCATCTCCCCCGGCCTCTACCGGAACGAAAAGCGTTACGTCCTGCCCTTCATGTTTTCGACCATTGCCTTATTCACGTGCGGCGGATACTTCGGCTACAAAGTGGCCTACCCGCGGGCGCTGGACTTCCTGATCGGCTTCGGCAAGCAGTTTCAGCCGATGATCACCATCGGCGAATATACGCATCTCTTCCTGAGCATCGTGCTCGGCATGGGCCTCATTTTCGAGATGCCCGTGATCGTCTTCTTCCTGGCATTCATGGGAATCCTCAGCCCGGGCTTTATGTGGAAGCACCTGCGCTACGCTGTGCTGGTCATCTTCGTGATCGCAGCCATCGTCACGCCCACGCCGGACATCTTTAACATGTGCATCTTCGCCTCGCCCATGCTCGCGCTGTACGCGCTCAGCATCGGCGTCGCATGGCTCGTGCATCCCAAGCAGCGAGAAGCGCGCAAGGAGAAGCAGGCGCAATGAGCAAGTGGACGACTCTCCGCTGGATTCTGCTGGCGGGCATGATTGCGGTGATCGCCTGTGATCGCGATAAGGACAGCGCGCAGAAACCCGCTTCCTCCTCGTCGGCCCCCGCAGCCGCCGACTCAACTCCACCCGTGCTGAATTTCCCGCCGGAGAGCGGCCCTCCGCCCGCCTTCGACGGCGAGCGTGCCATGCAGTACGTGAAAGACATCGTAAAGTTCGGCCCGCGTCCGCTGGGCAGCGCGAATCACAAGAAGGTCGAAGAGTATCTCGATTCCCACCTCAAGGGGGACGAAGTCGAGGACGACATCTTCACCGCCGACACCAACATCGGCAAGTTTCCCGTGCACAACGTGATCGCCAAATTTCCCGGCACCAAGGACGGCATCATCGTCATTGCCAGCCATTACGACACGAACTATCCGCTGCGCGATACGCCGTACGTCGGGGCTAACGATGGCGCCTCGTCGAGCGCCTTGCTGCTGGAGATTGCCAACCAGTTGCGCGGCAAGCCGCGCGACGGTTACAGCGTGTGGCTGGTCTGGGACGATGCCGAAGAGGCGATGAAGCCCGACACCGAAGTGGATTTCATGTCCGACAGCCTTTACGGCATCACGCATCTGGCCGAGAAGTGGCAGGCAGACGGCACGCTGAAGAAGATCAAAGCGTTCCTGCTGGCCGACATGATCGGCGACGCTGACCTGGACATTGACCGCGACACGAATTCCACACCGTGGGTGGAGAGCGTGGTCTACGAAGCAGCCACGCGCCTCGGCTACCAGTCCCACTTCTTCACCCAGACCGCCGGAATGCTCGACGATCACATTCCTTTCACCAAGCGCAACGTGCCCAGCGCCGACCTGATCGATTTCACCTACGGCTACAACAACGTCTTCTGGCACACGCCGCAGGATACGGTCGACAAACTCAGCCCGAAGAGTCTCGACATTGTTGGGAGTGTGATTCTGGAAACGATCCGCATTCTCGACAAGATGGAACCGCTACCGCCGAAATGATGTCCTTCGTGATCCTTCGTGCCCTTCGTGGTTTATGCTCTTGTTTTTCAACCCAACAATTGAAGAGGCCGGCGTTTTGCGCTTTTCCAAAATTTGATTTCTAATGCACGCCTATATGGGAACCCGGAAAGTCGTGTTGTTCGCCTGCATTTTGAGTTTCGGTTCACTCGCCCCCGCCCAGACCGTCACCCAGGAACAGAATCAAGTCATCCAGGCTGCGCTGCAGCCATCCTCGCTCGAATCGAATCTTCATCGGCTCACCGACGAGGTTGGCGGCCGCGTGCCAGGCACGCTGGCCATGCAACACGCGGTGCAGTGGGGAGTGCAGGCGTTCACCGCAGCAGGCGCCGACTCAGTCCACACCGAGGGATTCGAGATCCCGAACTCGTGGGCCGAAGGCGACACCCAGATGTCCGCCGTGACCGCGTACCAGGTCGATCCCGCCAAGGTTGGCGGCGGAACCGTGCTCTCCGGATTTCGCGTGCGCGCGGTCTCGGTGGCGTGGGCGCCGGCCCAGGCTCCGGTGAAGCACGTTCCCATGGTGGACGTCGGCGCGGGCACGGAAGCCGACTTCAAGAAAGCGGGCGATATTTCCGGCAAAATCATTCTGGTCCATACCGTTGTTCTGAAAACCTGGGAGGACCTGTTCGGCGAATATCAAAACGCACCGCCCATCGTTGATCGTGCGGTCAAGGGAAAGGTCAAGGCAATCGCCTTCATGGCCACGCGCGAGCACGACATCCTGTACCGCCATACGAATTCGGCAGCGGGCGAAATCGACAAGCTGCCCATGGTGATTGTGGCTCGCGAAGATGGCGAGCGCATCGCCCGCTTACTGGCAGCGGGCAACCTGGTGTGGGCTGATCTTTCCATTCCCAACCAGATCGGCGGACCGATCAAAACGTCGAATGTGATCGCCGAACTTACGGGCAGCGAGAACCCGGACGAATTCGTAATCCTGGGCGCGCACCTGGATTCGTGGGAATTGGGCACGGGCGCGCTCGACAATGGATGCAACGCCGCGCTCGTGGTCGACGCTCTGCGGGCGATCAAAGCCTCAGGGGTGAAGCCGAGACGCTCAATCCGCTTCATTCTGTTCTCCGGTGAAGAAGAAGGTCTGATGGGATCTCGCGCCTACGCGGTCGGTCATCGACACGAGCTCAACCAAGCCATCGGCGTCGTCATCTACGACTCGGGAACCGGCAAGACTACAGGCTTCTCCGTCGGCGGCCGCAAAGATGTGATCCCCCTGGCGCTGGGCCTGATCGCGCCACTTGCACAGTTCGACCTGAGAGACCTGCATCCGGACATGGAATGGGGCACCGACCACTTCGATTTCATGCTGGAAGGTGTGCCCACGTTCGTGGCTGATCAGCTTGAGGCAAATTACCTGGAAAACTATCACGCCATTTCGGACACCTATGACAAAGTCGACTTTCCCCAACTGAAGAAGCACGTTGCCGAAGCGGCCGCGCTCAGCGTGGGACTGGCAGATTTGCCGCAGAGAGTCGGCCCGCGCCTGACGCGCGCCGAGATCGAACAGACCATCCGCGACAGCAACAGCGTGGAGATGTTCAAGTCGTTCGGCCTGTGGGACGAGTGGGTCAGCGGCCAGCGCGGCAGAGAGAAATAGAAATGCCCCGGATTGCACGGATTTTCCCGGAGGATGCCCTGATTTAGATTTATCCGTGGTGATCTGTGAAAATCCGTGGCTAAGGTTTCCCATTGCAATTTCTCTATCCCTGGATACTCTTCAACCTGTTCGCGCTGGGCCTGCTGCTGCTCGACCTGCGCGTGATCCACCGGCGTGGGCGCGTCGTGCGCTCGCGCGAAGCCCTGGGCTGGAGCTTGTTTTATGTCGGGCTGGCCGCCCTGTTCGCAGTGCTGGTTTATTTCTGGCAAGGACATCAAGTCGCGCTCGAGTTCGTCACCGGCTACGTAGTCGAACTCTCGCTCAGCGCCGACAATCTGTTCCTCTTCCTGGTGATCTTCAATTTCTTCGCAGTCCCCGAGGAGCAGCAGCATCGCGTTCTTTTCTGGGGCATCCTGGGCGCGATCATCACGCGTGGAATCTTCATTGTCGCCGGCGTGGGCCTGATCCGCCACTTTCATTGGATTCCGTATCTTTTGGGAACCCTGTTGATGTACAGCGGAATCCGCTTGTGCGTCATGGGAGAACACAAGATCGATCCTGCGGCCAACCCGCTGGTGAAAGCGCTGCGCCGCTGGATCCCGGTGACCGACGATTATCGCGGCGGGCGATTCTTCGTGCGTGTCGCCGCAGAGCAGTCGCGCTTGTATGCCACGCCGCTGCTGGTCGTACTCCTGGTGATTGAGACCACAGACATTTTATTTTCGGTCGATTCGATCCCTGCGATTCTGGCGATCACGCTGAACGCCTTCATCGTTTACTCCTCGAATGTGCTGGCGATTCTCGGCCTGCGATCCATGTACTTCGCCGTCTCCGGACTAATCAAGATGTTTCGCTTTCTCCACTACGGGCTGGCGGTGGTGCTGGTTCTCGTTGGCCTGAAGATGCTGATCGCCGACTGGCACCGGGTCTCGACCGGGGCGACGCTGATTGTCGTCGCCAGCGTCCTGGCAATCTCGATGGTGGCGTCGCTGGTGGATCCGCAGAAGGCGAAAACGTGAGCCGCGCCAGCTTACGCTATCATGGAGCGTCATGCCGCTAGTGACCGTCCACGTGCCGCCGCGGCCCTATGAGGCCCTGATTGAAAACGGCTTGCTCACCCGTGCAGGCTCGGTTTTGGCGGACCTTCTACCGCAAGGCAGCCGCATCTTTGTCCTCACCGTTCCGCCGGTGCGCAAGCGCTGGGGTGCCAAGCTGATCAAATCCCTGAAATCGGCCGGGTTCGCGACGCAGGTCATTCTCATGCCCGACGGCGAGCCCTCCAAGCGCCTGGCCACGGTCGAAACGCTGGCCGGCAAATTGGTGCGGCTGGGCGCAGACCGCAAGGCGGTCATCGTCGCGCTGGGCGGTGGTGTGGTAGGTGACGTTGGTGGACTGCTGGCCTCGCTCTACATGCGCGGCGTCGAACTGGTGCAGATTCCGACCACGGTGCTCGCTCAGGTGGACGCCTCGATCGGTGGTAAAACTGGAGTGAATCTCGTCGCCGGAAAGAATCTGCTTGGGACTTTTTATCATCCGCGCGCGGTGCTGATTGATCCCACGGTGCTGAAGACGTTGCCAGAGCGTGAATTTCGCGCCGGGCTGTACGAGGCGTTGAAGTGCGGCATCATCGGCAACATCGAATTATTCTTACGCTTCGAGCAGAACCGGGCGCGCATTCTGAAGCGCGATCCTGCAGAGCTTGAATGGTTGATCGCGCAATCGGTAAGGCTAAAGGCTGAGGTGGTTTCTGCCGACGAGCGCGAAGGCGGCCTGCGCCGCGTGTTGAATCTCGGCCACACCATCGGTCACGCGCTCGAAGCCGAAACCGGCTACCAGCGCCTGCTTCACGGAGAGGCCGTCGCCTGGGGAATGATTGCGGCAACCAACATTGCCCTCAATGTGGGACGCGCTGACAGTGTTACGGCGGGCCGCATCGCCGACGCCGTTCTGAGCTTGGGCCGGTTGCCAGAAGTGAATGTCGGCACGCGCAAGATTCTAGCCCGGCTGCAGAACGACAAGAAAACCCAGAATGGAGTGGTGCATTTCATTCTTCCGCGCGAGATTGGCAAAGTCGAAGTCGCGAGCGACGTGCCCGAGCGCGTGATCGTCGACTCCGTGGAAGAGATTCGCCGCCTGTCACGCGGCGGTTGGGTGTGGGGAAAATAAAGGAGATTCTCGATGCCAGAAACTGCGCAGCAATATATTCAGCGAATCCTGGGCCATGTCGAAGGCAAAGACGCAATCAAGATGCAGAAGGCCTCGGAGGCCCGCATGAAAAAGGCGATCCAGGGCCTGACGCCGAAACAACTGAAGTGGAAGCCGGAAGCGGGGAAGTGGTCGATCGCGGAAATCGTCGCGCACCTGGCGGACGCCGAGATCGTGGCCAGTTGGCGCATGCGGTCGGTGATTGGCCAGGACGGAATCCCGATTCAGGCTTTCGACCAGAATGTGTGGGCGAGAGTGTTCGATTACGGCAAACGCGATCCCAAGCTGTCGCTCGAAGTGTTTCGCGTTTTGCGGGAGAACAATCTGGCGATGCTTAAAGCGTTGCCGAAAGAGGCCTGGGACAACCATGGCATGCACCAGGAGCGCGGCAAGGAGACGGTCGCTCACCTGGCGAAGATGTTTGCCGGGCACGACACGAACCATGTTTTGCAGATCGAAGGCATCGCCGCCCAGATTAAGCAGAAACTCAAGAAGAAGCGAAAGAAGTAGGACGGATCCTCGCCAATCGTGCCGGAATCCACCAAATCCTCAGTCGTCGGGGCTGCACCGGAAGGAGCCACGGACAAAACCGCCGCCGCGCTTGCGGTGCGCGAAATGTTCACCTCGATCGCGCCGCATTACGACCTGCTTAACCACGTCCTCTCCTTCAATGTGGATCGCATGTGGTGGCGGCGCACAGCCCGCACTTTTCGCCAAATTCTAAGCCGGCCAGATGCCCGCGTACTCGACCTCTGCTGCGGCACCGGCGACATGACTTTTTCGCTGCGCAGTCAGGCAGGGAAGAGTTCGGCGCAAATTGTGGGCGCGGACTTTTCTCACGCGATGTTGCAGCGAGCGACCGCAAAGTCGGCAACGAACGGATCCACGCCGCCCGGTTGGATCGAGGCCGACGCGCTGAACCTGCCGTTCCCTGATGCGCGATTCGATCTGGTGACCTCGGCTTTCGGGTTTCGAAATCTTGCCGACTACGATGCCGGCCTGCGCGAGATCGTCCGCGTGCTGCGCCCCGGCGGCGAGTGCGGCATTCTGGACTTCAGCGATCCGAAAGGCTTGATGGGCGCCGCTTACCGCATGTACTTCAAGCAAGTCCTGCCGCGGGTGGGCACTCTGATCTCAGGAGTTCGTGGGCCCTACGCTTACTTGCCCGCGTCGGTCGAGCGCTTTCCCGAGCCGGAAGAAATGGTGGCGCGAATGAAGCGCGCAGGATTCGCCGAGGCCTCGTGGACACCGTACACGTTCGGAATTGCAGGCTTGTACCGGGGGAAAAAATAGACGGTGCCGCTAGCCAGCATCGCGCAGCAGCTTGCTCAGCGCCTGAATGTCGTCAGCATTCACGTCTCCCACCACGAAATACCGCAATCCGTTTTGCGACCAATTTTCCACGTTGAATGACAGCGCCCGCAGCGGCGTTGAAGGAACGCCCATCCCCGGACCCTGATCTTGAAAAATAAAAACGGAAATCTCGTGCTTGCGCACCTGATAAATCAACTGCGCTCCCGGCGCTTGGCCGAGATAGGCCACGCGTCCGCCCAACAAAGTGAACTCTGAGCCTGCGAGGTCGGGCAGATTGAAGGCAAAGGGAATTCTTCCTTGGAACCACGGTTTCACCGTGTGCCGGTCGGTCGAAACCACATCTACCGGAGACGCGCTGGCAAGAGTGCCCACGTGCAGGTCGACGAGTTCACTGTAAACCAGTTGTCGTCGCGCCTTCCCGCGCTCCACGTAGAAATTCACAAGGAGTGAAACGATTAGCACTGACAAGGCTGGAACGGCCAGCACCCACCACTTCCAAGCGCGCCCACTCGGGTGCCCCAAGTCTCGCTTTTGAGACGTGGGGAGTTCGCCCGCCACACTCTTGATGATTCGGGCCCGAAACTCAGCGCTGGGCTCATATCGCTTGCCGGACGCGGCGACTGCCCGCTTTACCTGAACGCGCTCGAGGGCATCGGCGGCGCACGCGCCGCAACCGCGCAGATGCTTGTTCAGTTCCCCGGCTTCTGCACTGTCAAGTTCGCCGTCGAGATACGCGTCCAGTTTCCCGCCCCACACATCACACGCCATGCCGTCCTCCCTTGAGCCTCTGCCGCAGCATGGCGCGCAACGCCTTGCGCGCCCGCGACAGCCGCGACATGACGGTGCCGGTGGGAATCGACAGCGTCTCCGCGATCTCCTGGTACGACATTTCTTCAACCTCGCACAGCAGCAAAATCTCGCGGAAGGGAACTGGCAGCTCCGCCAACGCGTCCTGCACGATCTGCCGGTTCGCCTGTTCGATGTAAAGGCTCTCCGGCGTCGTGGCGTCAGCGGCGGCCGGCACGCCCTCCGCACCTTCCTCGTCGAACACCGCCGTCACCTTCAAGCCGGTGCGCGAGCTCAAAAACGAATTCCGCAGGATGCGGTACATCCATGCCCGAAAATTCGTGCCCGCCTGAAACGAAGAAAAGCCGCGAAGAGCCTTCGCATAGGTTTCCTGCACCAGATCCTCGGCCTCGGAGGTGTCCTGGGTCAGCCAACGCGCGAAGTTGTAGAGTTGGTCGAAAAGCGGTACAGCCAGCTCTTCAAATGTCGCGGCAGGCAGTCGGTTGTCCGTCACCTTCATAGCATAAACGCCCGCGCCTGGAGTTTTATTCCATGACGTGCGAGATATTTGTGAGTAATCACCGAGGGCGAGAAGAGGTCAATTAGCAGCACCGTCGCGGCGGAATGACTCGGCGAACGCATCCGTGACCGTGTAGCGGATTACATGCTCGTATTCGGGGCCGAGAAAGCGGCGCAGGCGGTCCGTGTTCATGATGTACTGCCCGGTCATGTACGGGACGGCCTCAGGGGGGATGGCGGAAATCTGGTGCTTCCACAGGAACGTCAGCACCTGCCGCATGAACCATTTCCCCGGTACGCGGATCAGCTTCGCCTGCGCCATCTCGATGCAGCGGGCGAAGGTCAGGGGTTCGCCGCGGCCGGCAACGTTCAAGATCGTCAACCGCTGCATTTCCGGTTCGCGCCGCAGGATGTGCTGGATGAGCCGTGCCATGTCGTCGACGTGGATGAACTGGATTTTATTGTCGAGATATTGTTGTCCGCTCGGCAGCATGCAGGGCAGGCGCTTGCCTTCGCTGCGCATTTTGGCGGCGCGCGGGCTTTTTCCGTTGGGTGTGCCGTGAAACGCTCCCATCAGATAATTCTGCACGCTCGCTCCCGCAAAGATGTGCGGGCGGAGAATGTACACGCTGCATCCCCGGAGCGCGGGCGAACGTTGCTGCACCACTTCGTCGGACTCTTTCTTGTGGATCGCGTACGGCAGCGTATGAGCCGCGAGGGGTGACTCCTCGGTCGCGGGGTCAGGGAAATCCGGTCCATACGCCGACACGCTGCTGGGAAAGATGAATTGCCTGACGCCGACGTCCGCGGTTCGGTTGACCTCGGTGATGGCCTCCATCACGCGCGCCGTGCCCGCCACATTGATCTGCCACATGCGATCAACATCCAGCACGCCCATGCGCACGGGATCGATGATGAATGCCAGGTGGATCACGGCCTGGGCATGGGTATCGCGCATCAGGTCGTGAAGGACGCGGGTAGACGATTCCTTCCCCAGGTCCATCTGTTCGAACTGCAATTCGGAATCGGTACGGGGCGGACTCACGTCCACCCCAATTACCGAATAACTGCTCAGCAGTGGCAACAGCCTGGAGCCCAGGTTTCCCGAAACACCGGTAACGACCACAACGGGTTTAGCCATCAGTTCGGTTTTGTGTCCGGAGCTTTTGCTGGAGGCGGCGGCACGGGCGCCGGCGACGTCGGAGCCGGAACCATGTGCGGACGCGGCATGTGCGGCGGAGGTCCGCCCGGGCCCGCCGGTCCCGGGGGTCCAAAGTACGCCTCGTTAGTGTCGACTTTGAACGAGTTGTTCACCTTATCCATCATCTCGCGGGTGCGCTCGTTCTGCAGCTTGCTGTGAATTTCGCTCTCTACCTTCGAGTCGAGCGGCAATACTTCTTTGCTGATAATTTTGTAAACATAGTGTCCGCCCGCGTCGCCGATGGTCTGCGAAACCTCGCCCGCCTTCAGATCGAAAACCGCCGCGTGCGCTGGTGGCAATCCAGTACGGCGGACCGCAGGCAAATTCACTGTCGGAGATTCGACATTCATGCCGGCTGCCTCGAAGGCTTCCTTTTGCAGCTTCATGAAATCTTCTCCGGCGACGGCGCTAGCCCGCAGGCTATCGGCCAGCTTGGTCATCTCTTGCTCGCCCTGCTCGGCCTTGGCTTTTTCGTCGGCCTCCTTCGCTTTCTTCTGCTCGTCAGTCAGCTTGTCGTCCTTGTCCTCTTCCTCTTTGGCCTCAGCTTCCGGCTGCTTGGTGCGGGGCACAAAAAGTCGGTCGACATTGTATTGCTCGAAATCCTGCGGATGTTCCTTGTAGTACTTCTCGATGTCTTCCTTGGGAACATTAGCCGCTTCTTCCTGAATCTTGCGCTGCAGTTCGTTGGTCAGAATCTGCATCTTGGCAAACTTGACCGTCTCTTCGAACTGCGGCGTCTTGTCGAGGCCCTTCTTCTTCGCCGCATCCGACATGGCGATCAGGCGCGGCAAAACGCTGGCCAACTGTTTCTTCAACTGCGGAGTCATGTTGGGTGCGACGCCGCTGGCCAGTTTTTCGAACTCGGCCTTGGTGATCACGGTCTTGCAATCGGCAGGCGCAGTCGCCGGTTTCGCGGCGGTTCCCTTGGCGGCGGCCGTTTTCGGCGGTGCCGGGCACACGCCCTTTACTGTGATGACTGCCGCAGTGGCAGGCACGCTGGCCGACATATCGGGCGGGGCAGCGGGTGGTTGAGCCGCGGCAGGCGCCGGAGCCTGCCCAGGTTGCTGCGCGGGAGGTGCTGCCGGAGCCGCTTGTCCCCATGCCACAGCTCCCAACAGAACACACACCAGCCAACTCTTACGCATAACAATTTCCTCCAGGATTGGTCTACCGGAAAGGTGATAGTGCCAAACAAGAAATCCTAGCACAACAGCGGCGATTTGCTTGGCGAATCTACTTTGAGCGGCGATAATGCCAGCATGTCGGGAAGTCCCGCCCTCTCACCCTCAGAGTTGATGCGTGCCGAGAAGCGCTCGGCGGCGGGAGGCTCCGTTGTTGCGGCAATTTTCATCACCGCGACCAAACTGGTTGTGGGATTCACCACCGGCAGCCTCGGCATCCTGTCCGAAGCGGCCCATTCCGGTCTCGATTTGATTGCGGCGCTGCTCACCTATTTTTCGGTGGGAGTCTCCGACAAGCCCGCCGACGCCGACCACCAGTACGGCCACGGCAAGATTGAGAACTTCTCGGCCTTCGTCGAGACCGGCCTGCTGCTAGTGACTTGTGCATGGATCATGTACGAGGCGGTTTTGCGGTTGTTCTTCCGGCGGATCGAAGTCGAGCCCACCATCGCGGCCTTTGCCGTCATGCTGCTGTCGATGGTGATCGACTGGTGGCGTTCGCGCGCTCTCGGCCGAATCGCCACCAAATACGACAGCCAGGCTCTGGAAGCCGACGCGCTCCACTTCTCCACCGATATATGGTCGGCGGGCGTCGTTGTTATCGGATTGTTACTGATCGTAATTGGGCGCAGGTATCACATCGACTGGCTGCGCGACTCCGATCCCATCGCCGCGCTGTTTGTCGCCGGCGTGGTCATCTCCGTGAGTTGGCGCCTCGCACGCCGCACCGTGGATGCCCTGCTCGATGCAGCCCCGCCCGGAGTGCGCGCGAAGATTCAAGATGCAGTCTCGCGTGTCGAAGGCGTGCTCGAAGTGGACCGCATTCGGATTCGGCGCGCCGGAAACCGCTATTTCGCCGATCTCACTGTAGGGTTAGCTCGGACGGTTACCTTTCAGCGTTCGGGACAACTCGCCGCCGCCGTTTCCGAAGCCGTGCACCGCATCCTTCCCGACGCCGACGTCACCGTGCAGCCTCTGCCCCGCGCTCTGGGTTCGGAAAATATTTTCGACCGCATTCGCGCCGCCGCCACGCAGAGAAATGTCCACGTCCATGACATCAGTGTGCAGGACGTGGCTGGCCGCCTCCATGTCGAGCAGCACATCGAACTCGACGAACGCATGTCTCTAAAAGAAGCTCACGATCAGGTCACGGACCTCGAAGCCGATATGCGCCGCGATGTCCCCGAGATCGCCGCCATCCTCACCCACATCGAAAGCGAACCGGCGACGATCGAAAAGCCGGAAGAGGTGCTGCGCGATGCTGGCCTCGAAGGCCGCCTCAAGGAAGTCGCCGGGCAGTTTCCGGAGATCCTCGACATTCACGAATTTGCCGTCAAACGCGTCCGTGGACGGCTTTACGTTTCGTGCCACTGCACGCTGTCCGACGATCTGTCACTGGCCGAAGTGCACGACATACAAACCGAACTCGAAATCCGCTTCAAGCACGACACGCCGGAGCTATTCCGCGTCCTCATTCATCCCGAGCCGAGTACCGATAACAGGAGATAACGTCATGATTTCCGCAAGAACCATCTGGACCGACAACGAGCGCTACATCGGCGAGGCCAACTCACACCACGCGGTCGTGATGGACACCGCGGCCGAGAAGACCGCCAACACGCCGATGGAACTGGTGTTGATCGCGCTCTGCGGCTGCACGGCCTCCGATGTCGTCGGCATTCTGCGCAAGAAACGCGAGCCCTTTACGTCGCTGGAAGTTCGCGCCGATGGCGAGCGTGCCCCGGGCCACCCCGCGGTTTACACTGAGATCAAGTTGACGTACCGTGTTGGCGGCGGCGTTTCTCGCAAAGCGGTGGAGGATGCGGTAAAGCTCTCCAAAGAAAAATATTGTTCCGTCTCCGCCATGCTGGAAAAAACTGCGAAGATTACGTTCGCCATCGAATACGATCCGCCCAGCGAGAAGGCCTCTTGACCGCCCGCGTAATCATGTTCACCCAACCCGGCTGCCTTTCCTGCGAGTTGATGCGGGTCTACTTCGAGGCGCGTGAAGTCCCCTTCGAAGAACGCGACATCCTCGCGGATGCCGATGCAAAGCGTGCGATGATGGAAGACTACGACAGCGCCGAGACTCCAACCATTGTCTTCGTGTCTGGCGAAATGACAGAAGTGATCGTCGGCTTCGATCCCGAGCACCTTGACCGCCTGCTCGACGAAGCTCCATCCTCCGATTCGGTGACCGGCACCTGAACTCGGCTCAGCCCAATCAGCGCACCCCTCATCCCTTGCGCGGGTACTTCTTCATCGGCGCGGCGGCTTTTCTCTGGGGAGTCTCGGCGGCACTCGGTCGCGCGGTCTTCACCGGAAAGCTGGCGCTGAGCGGGGAAGCGGTGCATCCCATCGATCCGCTGATTCTGTCGCAGACACGCACGTCATTCTCTTTGTTGGTTCTCCTGCCCATCCTGGTGGGCCGCCGGGGATGGCAGCGCATCGCTTTGCCCAGGTCTGATCTGATTCAGTGCCTCGTGCTCGGCATGCTCGGCGTAGCCGCGTCAAATTATTTTTATTACGTCGCCATTCAGAAGACCAGCGTCGCCATTGCCATTGTTGTGCAGTACACCGCACCCGTCTGGGTGCTGCTCTACGTCGTGGCTCGCGGCCAGCAGCGACTATCACTGCAGAAAGTTGCCGCAGTCGTGGTCGCGATCGCCGGCATTGCACTGACCATCGGCATCGTGGGGAAATCAGGATCGTCGTTGCATCTCGACCCTTATGGTCTGATTGCAGCGCTGCTGGCATCGTTTTCGTTCGCCTTCTACAACGTTGGCGGCCACCGCGTGCTCGCGCGTCATGATCGCTGGCGTGTCCTGGTCTGGACGCTTGTCTCCGCCGCCGTGTTCTGGCTCTTCGTCAATCCGCCCTGGAAAGTTGCGGCCCAGCATTACACGGCTGCGCAATGGGCGTTTCTGTTCGTCTTCTCGATGATCTCTGTGCTGGGGTCGTTCTCCCTCTACTTTCAGGGCCTGCAGCATCTCGAGCCTACGCGGGCGATCATCGCCAGTTGTCTCGAGCCCGTGTTTTCCATCTTGCTTGCGGCGGCATTTCTCAGCGAAATCGTGCGCCCTGTTCAGAGTGTGGGAATTGTTCTGGTGCTGGCCGCCATCGTGATCGTGCAACTGCCGGGCCGGGGCCGAGTCGCACCCGGAGACTCAGTCGTGGTGGATCCGATGGAATAGCCTGTGGAAGAGCGGCGCGCCAGCGCCGCGTTAAGCTCTTCAAGCCCTGTGAGACTGTCCCAGCAAGTGAAAATACCGCCGCGCCTTCTTCACGTCGCGCGCGATCTGCTCGCGCAAGGCATCGACCGACGGAAACTTGATCTCATCCCGCAACCGCTCCAGAAACGAAATCTCAACCTCAGTCTCGGGCGTAAGTTCCACCGGATGAAAATTCAGCAGGTGAGTTTCAATGGCAAATAGTTCGGCACCGAACGTCGGGCGATTCCCAATATTCGTCACCGACTCAAACTGCTCCTCGCCTACGCGCGTGCAGGTAGTGTAAACGCCGTCTTTGGGCACGAGTTCCCCGTAGCGCGCTAGATTGATCGTAGGCACGGTGTACCTGGATCCGTAACCGCGTCCGCGCCCCGGAGTCGACAGAATCGCGAACGGACGCCCCAGCAAATGCCGCGCCCGGCTCACGCGCCCCGCGCTGAGCAGCTTGCGAATCTCGCTGCTGGAAACCCTCTCTCCGCGCAGCTTCATCTCCGGATAGATCTTGACTTCAAATCCCATCTCCCGGCCAAACTCCGCCAGCAGCGCGGTGTCTCCCGCAGCCTTGTGCCCGAAGCGGAAGTTGTAACCTTCATGTACCTCGCGCGCGTGCAGCTTGTCTTTCAGAATGCTCTCGGCGAAGTCCCCCGGGGTCATGAGCGAAAGATCGCGGCCGAAGGGAAGCAGGAGCACCGCGTCGATTCCCGTGGCCGCAAGCAGATGAACCTTCTCCGGAGTTGGAGTGAGCAGCTTCATTCCAGAATCCGGACGCAGAATGCGCGAGGGATGCGGCTCGAAGGTCACAGCGACCGCCTTAGCTCCGCTTGCGTGTGCGCGCGCAACAATTTCCCGCAGTACATGCGCATGGGCGCGATGCACTCCATCAAAATTTCCCACGCTGACCAGGGAAGGGCCAAAACCCGTGGGGACATCGTCAAGTGTGTGGAAAACAATCATCGGTGGCGATCAACGAAGGTGGTCAGGTTCAAATTTCAAACTCCAGCTTCATCCCGTCATAGGCCAACCGCACATGCTTGGGCAACTTCGCGTTGGTTACCTCGTGCGGCAGATCATGACAGATATGCGTGAAGAACGCGCGCTTGGGCTTCAGCCGCTCCACGATCGCCAGGGAATTTTTTACCGTTGAGTGCGTGGGATGCGGTTTGTGCCGCAGCGCGTCCAGAAACAGAATGTCCAATCCTTCCAACCGGTGCAGCGACTGTTCCGGAATCTCGCTGTGATCGGTCAGATAAGCCGCCGATCCGAACCGGTAGCCATAAATTTGCGCCTCGCCGTGAATCAGACTCACCGGCTCGAAGCGCACGCCCAGCACGTCCACCGGGCCGTCGATGGGCCGCAATTCCAGCAGAGGCAGTCCGCCAAACTTGTAGTCCGCGTCGAAGATATAAGAAAACATCCGCCGCAAAAACGCCGCCGCATCGGGCCGGGCATACAGCGGGAGTTTGTCCGGTTTATGGCGATAGCTCAGCGGGCGCAGGTCGTCGATGCCCAGAATGTGGTCGGCGTGGGTGTGCGTGTAGAGCACCGCGTCCACGCGGGCGATGTTCTCGCGAATCGCCTGCATATAAAAATCGGGCGTGGTGTCGATGAGCACGACCTTGCCGTCGTACTCGATCATGATCGAGGGCCGGGTGCGCCGGTCATGCGGGTCGGTGGAATGGCAGACGGCGCAAGCGCATCCCAGCGTGGGCACGCCCATCGACGTCCCACTGCCCAGCACGGTGATCGTCGCTTTCATCGTCCGATGGTTCCGGTGCCGCTGCCGGCGCCCGGTCCGGCCTGCGCAGGCCGCGCCAGTGCGTTGGTGACTTCCACATACGCCATGCGCAGCTCGTAGAGGCTGTTCTGCAGGAAATTTTCTTCCGGGGCGGTGAGGTTGCCCTTCGTCTTATCAGAGATCAGGCTGAGCGTGTCGATGGTCTGCCGAGCGCCGATGATATCGCTGCGCGGCTGCCCGCCTTGCTCCCGCATCAAGCCGAGTTGCAGCATCGCGGTCATGTAGAGCGACGCCAGGAAGCGCTCAAACGTCATCTCGAACTCTTTCGCCGAGTGCCCGCTGATCTCCACCTGCGAGTCGAGTTCCTTAGACGACTTGCGATAGGCCTCGGCCTGCGCCGCCTGCTCGGAAGCAGTCGGTGGCGGTGGCATCTCCGACACGTTACTCGGAGCCTCTTCCGGCAACTGAGCCGCTTTGCCATCAGAACCGGCCTGAGCGGGCGCCACGGGGGCAGCCGCTGCTGGCGCGGGCTTCGCCGGTTGGGTCTCTTCGGGAGCGTCCGAGCGCAACTCGCCCTCGGAGTTGAACAGCCGCCGATCGGTTACTTTGAATCCAGTATCTTCACGTCTCTTCTCAGCCATAGGGTTCCTCAGTTTAACTTGTGTCTTCTCTGCGTCCTTCGCGAAGCCTCAGCGAACTCCGCGGTTTAAGAGCTTTAAGCCGGATGCCGCAGCGAAGCACCGGTCGGAGCTTCGGCGGGCAGTGGAATTACTGAGGCCGGAATGCCGCCAATCGTCACCTCGCGCCCCGGAACGCTCAATTCGCGCCGCAAATAGCCGAGCGCCACAGTACGATCTCCGCCCGGCACCTGCAGAGTCGCCACGCTCGTGATCTCTCCCACTTCCTTCTCCCCGGCAACAATCTTCATCCCCGGTGCGATCGCCCCCGCGCCTTCCGCCATGAATCCTGAAAACTTTCGATGCACCGCTCCCCGCGACCGAATGCGTTCCACGATCTCCTGGCCGACGTAGCAGCCTTTGTTGAAATTCAAGGCCCGCGCCTGCTCGGTCTCCTGCGGCAGTTCGCGCTCGCGGATGTCGACTCCATACAGCGGGATGCCCTGCGAGATACGCTGCAACTCCAGCGCTTCGTAGCCCACTGGAGTCGCGCCGTGCGCCACCAGAGCGTCCCAGGTTTTGCGCACATCTTTCGGTTCCAGCCAGAGCTCATAGCTCTCCGCTTCGAAGTCTTCTCCACGCACCGCCGTGCATTGCGTGCATTCGCAATCGCAGGTGCAGGTCGCGTCAAAAATCTGCAACGGAGGCGTCTCTGGAATCTCAATGCCGCAATCGCGTACCACCTGCCGCGCCCTCAGTCCGGAGACCCCCAGCGCGGTCACCGCCTCGCTGAGGTTCGTCACCTCTACATCATCCATGATGATGTAGTGATCGAACGTCGCCAGAATCTTTTCGACCTGGCTCTGATCTGTATCCACCACAATCGATTCGCCGCGGTTATAGGCGTAAAGATCGCCCAGAATCTTCCCCTGCGGATTCAACAAGAATGAATAGACGCCGCTACCCACGGCCAGATCGCGAATATTATTCGTGACCATGCCATTGAGCCAGCGCACGCGATCGGCGCCGGTGAGCGAAAGCTTCGCGCGGAAGCCCAGATCGTAGACGCCGCATCGGCCGCGCATCGCGCCCCACTCCGCTTGTGGGTGGGTGAAACGAGCGGCCGTCGTCGCCCCGCGGCATTCGCCGACCCGAACCGCTCCCAATCCTTCGCCGCTGGCTAGCAATGCTGTGAGGCCCATATCTGTATCCGATTATATCGAGTGTGTTAACGTTCCTGCCGTGGACTCAAAATCAGCCAAAAAACGAATCGCCGTCATCCCCGGAGACGGGATCGGCAAGGAAGTCATTCCCCAGGCGGTTGCAGTCATCCAGGCCAGCGGCGCGCCGGTCGAGTTCACGGAATTCGACTGGGGCGCCGACCGTTATTTGCACGACGGCACCACCGTCCCGCCCGCCGGTTTCGCCATGCTGGCGCGCGACTTCCACGCGATTTTTGTCGGAGCCTTCGGCGACCCGCGGGTGCAGACGAATATTCATGCTAAAGAAATTCTGCTGGGCATGCGCTTCAAAATGGATCTCTACGCTAATGTGCGCCCGGTGCGCCTGCTCGATGCCGCGCTCTGCCCGCTGAAAGGAGTCGAGCCCAAAGACCTGGACTTCGTCGTGCTGCGCGAAAATACAGAGGGCGTCTACACCGACGCGGGCGGAATCTTCAAGCAAGGCACGCCCGACGAGATCGCCACGCAGGAAGATATCAACACGCGCAAGGGAGTCGAGCGCATCATCCGCTACGCCTTCGAATACTGCAAAACGCACACCAAGCTCGACGGCTCGCCGCGCAACAAAGTCCTGATGTGCGACAAGTCGAACGCTATGACCCACGCCGGAAGCCTGTGGCAGCGGGCCTTCAAAGAAGTCAGTGCCGAACATCCGCAGATCACGGCGCAGCATATGTACGTGGACGCGCTCTGCATGCAGATGGTGCGCGATCCGCGCCCGTTCGACGTCATCGTGACCAACAATATGTTCGGCGACATCATCACCGACCTCGCCGCCGGATTGCAGGGAGGCCTGGGCATGGCCGCCAGCGGCAACATCCATCCCGGCTGCACCTCGATGTTCGAACCGGTTCACGGTTCAGCCCCGCCAATCGCAGGCAAGAACATGGCGAACCCGTTCGGCGCGATTCTGACCGCGGCAATGATGCTGCGGCATCTGGGCTTCGAGAGAGAGCCAGACAAGATCGAGGCTGCTGTGCTAGAGGCTTTGAAGCAGAAGAAGACCACGCAGGATATCGGCGGCCCGCTGGGGACGAGCGAAGCGGGCGAGTGGATCACCAATCACCTATTCTCCTAAGTGAAGCAAGTCTAAATGTGGAGCGAACTCGAACGCCGTCGTGCGTATACACTCATCTGAATGAGTCCCGCGCAGTCTCATCGCTTGGTGGCAATCCGCTTGGTTCTGTTGCTCGTCGTCATTCTCACAGTGTTGTTGGCCCCTCAGCCTTCGCTCGCGCAAGCATCCGGCTCCGCCCGTTCTCAAACGCAGTCCGCGCCCGCCAAGCCCAACCCGCAGCAGCCCTCCGAAGACCACGAAGTCAAAATCACTCCCCGCGAGGCCGAACAACTCTTCCACTCCGTCGACGAGATTCTCGACTTCGACAGCAAGCAGACCGGCCTGCCCATCAAGCATGACGTCAAACGCAAGCTCACCAGCCGCGATGAAGTCGTGAAGTTCCTGACCAAACACGTCAACGACGAAGATACGAAGCGTCTCCGCCGCTCCGAACTCGTGCTCAAGAAATTCGGCTTGCTGCCCAACGACTTCGATCTGCAGACTTTTTTCGTCGCCCTGCTGCGCGAGGAAATTGCCGGCTATTACGATCCCAAGACCAAGACCGTCAACCTGCTCGACTGGGTCCCGATGGAAGAGCAGGAGCCGGTCATGGCGCACGAGTTGACCCACGCCCTGCAGGACCAATCCTTCGGCCTGGAAAAGTGGATGAAGAAAGGTGACAAGGACCTCGCCTCAATCCGCCGGCCGCTCAAGCCCGAAGACATTGAGAACGACGAGAGCGACAACGCCCGCGAAGCCGTCGTCGAAGGCCAGGCGCAGGCCGTCACCTTTCAGTATGCGATCGCGCCCACCGGGCGCACCATCGCCGGCTCGCCCGAACTGGTTGACACCATGGAGGCGGAAACTCTTGCAGGCTCGTCCGGCACGAAAGTCTTCAACTCCGCCCCCATCTTCATCAAAGAGTCGCTCACGTTCCCCTACAGCTACGGCATGGATTTCGTGATCAAGGTGTTGCAGAAGAGCGGCAAGGAGCAGGCGTTCGCCGGAGTGCTGCGCAATCCTCCGCACACCACGCGGCAAATCATGCAGCCGGAAACGTATTTGTCCGGCGAGAAGATCGAGCCCATGCGCGTGCCCGATTTCAAGCGCGACTTTAAGGACTATCAGAAATTCGACATCGGGGCGATGGGCGAGTTCGACGTCGCCGTGCTCATCGAGCAATACGCCGGCAAGCCGCTCTCCAAGCAGATGTATCCAGCATGGCGCGGCGGGTACTACTACGCCGCCACGCACAAGCAGGACCCCGGCACGGACCTGCTAGTCAAGTATCCGCTGGGCCTTCTGTATGTCTCGCGCTGGTCGAGTGCGGAAAAGGCGCAGGAGTTCGCCGCCATCTACGCGCAATCGCTCAAGCAGCGCTACAAGAAAGTCGAGGAGGCAGGGAAGGCGCAGCTGCACGAGTCTGAAGCCAAGCCTGCGGCGCAAGCGCCTCCCCTGCAAGACGATCTCACGCCGTCAGAGTCGCAGCAGAAGGCCGCCGCGGTGCCCGATCTGCTGTTCGGCCGTCACGTCTGGAACACCGAAGAGGGCGCGGTCGTAATCGACGAGCAGGGCGAGACGGTGCTGGTCAGCGAAAGCTTGGACGCTCCCACCACCGAAGCGCTCGAAAGGGAAGTGTTCGGAAAGCTCAGCCCCGGTCAGATAACTCCGTACTAGAAGCCAGCATCCTAGCGGCTAAACAGTGATATTCTCGCTCAAGCTAGGGACCAGGAGGTGCGGATTGCGCATTCTAACTTTGCTGCTGCTTGCAGGAATGGCCTGGGGACAAACCTCCGACAAGCCCGCCTCTGCTCCTCAATCCAACCTGGCGCCTGACGCTAACACCTCAGCCGCCGCAGTCAACCAGCACGACCCCAATTTGCTCGTGATCCCCGCCGGCAGCAGAATTCCGCTGGCCCTGCAGCAGGCCATCTCCACCAAGAACGCCCGCGAAGGTGATGCGGTCTACGCCTCCACGACGTTTCCATTCGTGCTGAACGATCACATCCTCGTCCCGGCAGGAACCTACATCCAGGGCAAGATCATGCACACCGAGCGCGCCGGACACGGCAAAGGACGCTCCGAAATCCTCATTCACTTCACCACTCTGATCTATCCCAGCGGATACACCGTGATGCTGCCCGCCTCTATCGAGAACACCCCCGGCGCCGACGATAAGGGCGTCAAAGATAAAGAAGGCACGATCCAGGCCGACAAAAATACTGGCAAGAAGGTCGAAGATGCGGCCAAGGGAGCAGCCGTCGGCGGTACTGTCGGCTCCATCGCCGGAGTAGCTGCTGGTGGTCTGAATGGCGCTCGTGTGGGTGGTCTCGTCGGTCTCGGCGCCGGCGTAGCCTGGGCGCTGCTCAAGCGCGGCCCCGACGTTAAGCTCGAAGTCGGCACCTCCATCGAAATGGAGATTCAGCGCGACATCGCCGTGGACCCGACCCGCATCCAGGTCGCCAAGGCCGGCTCGTAGCAACTTATTGTTCCCCTGGGTGTTCCAAGGTTAAATAAATGGGACTTAATCACAGAGGACACAAAGTTCCCCAGAGAAAACTCTAAGGGGTTTCTGTGGGCCTCTGTGACCTCTGTGATTCAAGCTTCTGCGGAGGCGGTATGCGATCTAGCGCGCTCCTCGTCCTGGCTTCAGCCCTGGTCTCCACTGCACTCTACGCGCAAACTCATAGCGGAGGCGGAGGCGGCCGCATTCCGGCTCCCGGCACTCCTTCCCCGGGCGGCACTCGCATCGGAAACATGGCTACTCCGGGTACGCCTTTAGCCAGCGCCAACGACGAAGGCAAAATCGAATTCCGCACCCAGTCCATCCTGGTGCAGGTCCCCGTCGTCATTACGGACAAGAAGGGCGAGCACATCCACGGCCTGACCAAGGGCGATCTTCACCTGTTTGAGAACGGCAAGGAACAGGCGATCTCAGTCTTCGAGGAAATGGTCGCGTCGAACGCCAAACTGCCCGTCCCCGCCGAGAAGCCTGGTGAGTTTCACAATCTGGTCATTCCCGACAACCAACCTCATTCCGTCACCATCATCGCGCTTGATACCGTGAACACGCCGTTTCTCGATCAGACCTATGGCCGCCGCGAACTGGTCAAATATCTGGCCAACAATATTGACTCCAGCCAGGTGCTGTCGCTCATGATCATCACCAGCCACGGCCTGCAGGTGGTGCAAGGTTTGACCGGAGATCCCGCAAAGCTGGCGCAGACCTTGAAAAAAGTCAGCGGCGAAATACCGGCGATGCAGTCCGAGGACATGGACGCCCAAGCCGACGTGGCCGCCAGTGACATTCCGGATGCATTCAGCCAGACGTCGCTGAACACCGATCCGGATACGATCATGCAGAATTTTATCGAGCACGGTGACGCCATCGAAGCCCGCTTTCAGCAGGAGCGGGCGATCGAAAGCACCCTGCGCGGTTTCATGAGCATCGCATGGACGCTCTCCGGCGTTCCCGGCCGCAAGTCGCTGATCTGGGCTACGGGCGGCTTTCCGTTCACCATCGCCGATCCGGCCACCGTGCCCGGTGGTTATCTCTCCGCGCTGTACGAGCGCACCATGCAGGCCCTTACCGAAGCGCAGATTTCCGTTTATCCCGTCGACGTGCGCGGGTTGGTCAACTCTTCGCCGATCGCCGACGCCACCCGTTCGCGCGCCCCCACAGCCCGGAACTTCACCAACCGCGCCTGGCTGCAGCAGTCCTCCATCGAC
>Ga0209698_10001265_pt1 | contig 29294 bp, 26 predicted proteins | sample LitLauG_LLR_2012_FD_187203 | JGI IMG/M metagenome (GOLD analysis project Ga0209698, IMG submission 187203) | Freshwater sediment microbial communities from Pennsylvania, USA - Little Laurel Run_MetaG_LLR_2012 (SPAdes) (version 2) | ecosystem: Environmental > Aquatic > Freshwater > Creek >... | reverse complement strand
GGATGATAGGCGTCGTGCACGTTGCTGGCGTCGCGATTCTGAGCATCCGCCGAGGAGAGCAGCAGCACGACCGGATAGCGTCCCGACGGATTCGGCAGCGTGAGCGTGCCCGCCAGCGTCTGGCCGTCCTTCGTTCGCACCTTGACCTCTTCGGCGCGATAGGGTCCCGCGGGCGCCTTGGCGCGCGTGGCCGGCTTGGCCTCGCTCTTGGGCGCCGAGGGCTTGGCGGGCGCACTGGCCTTGCTCGGGGATGTGGTCGGCGCGCCGGCAGGCGCCGATCCCGCGCGCGCGGCGTGACCCGCGGCGAAGAGCGCGAGCGCCGCGGCGAGCGCAAGTCGCCGCATGCGCGTCATCTCGGCGCGTCCATGGCGCGCCGGCTCTCGAGCAGGTTCTTCAGGCCCTCGAGCACCGGATTCCAGTTGCGCGCCTCGCGAAACGTCGCGCTCCCGGCGATCAGGGAATCGTGAACGAGCCGGATCAGCGTGGTGGTTCCAAGCGGCTCGATCTGCCACGTGAGGCGCGAGGGCGGATCGCGCCGCGCCGCGGGATGGAACGCCATCTCGAACGTCATCACGAGACGGGTCGGCGGATCGACCTCGAGGATCCGGCCCCTCACGCCCTCGCTGCCATCCGGCAGCCGATAGAGATAGGGCGCGCCGGGCACGAGCTCGCCCTCGAGCGCAGCTCCGTAGAAGTAGCGGCGCGTGAGCTCGGGCCGGATGAGGGCGTCCCAGATCTCCGTGGGCGCGGCACGCACCTCGAGCTCGACGATGTGCTTGGCCTCGGTCACGCCCCGCTCCTCGAGCGCTCGCGGATCGCGATCACCGCGCCCGGTCCGGGCCGGCGATGAGCGTTCGATCCACGCTCGCGATCGTGGGCCGGCCGCTCAGCACCATGGCCGCGGTCAGCTCGTCGCGCAGGATCTCGAGCACGCGAGAGACGCCCGCCTCGCCATCGGCCGCGAGGCCCCACAGGTAGGGCCGGCCCACGAGCACGGCCGCCGCGCCGAGCGCGAGCGAGCGCAGCACGTCGGTGCCGCGCCTGACGCCGCCGTCGAGGAGCACGGGGATTCGCCCCGCCGCGGCCTCGACCACCTCCGGCAGCGCGCGCACCGTCGGCATCGCCCCATCGAGCTGGCGCCCGCCATGATTCGAGACCACGATGCCGTGCGCGCCATGCTCGAGCGCGAGCTTCGCGTCCTCAGCGGTCAGGATTCCCTTGACCAGCACCGGCATGCGCGTGAGGCGGCGCAACCACTCCACATCCCTCCAGGTGAGCGCGTCGTTGAGGAGGATGCGCGCCGAGCCGGTGAGCGTACGCTCCTGCGAGCTTCCGCTGAAGTTGGTCGAGGGCAGCGTGGCCTCGTCGAAGTTCGCGAGCCGCACGTGATCGGGGAGCTGAAACGCGTTGCGACGATCTCTGCGGCGGGTCCCGAGGCGCGGCGTGTCGACGGTCAAGACCAGCGCGCGATAGCCGGCGGCCTCGGCGCGGTGAACCATCGCCGCGCTCACGCCGCGATCGCGATAGAGGTAGAGCTGGAACCAGCGCGGGCCCTGGGAGGCGGCGGCCACCTCCTCGAGCGAGTAGGTGGCGATCGTGCTCACCACCATCACGGTGCCCGCGCGCGCGGCGGCGCGAGCGACCGCGCGCTCGCCCTCGGGGTGCGCGAGGCGATGGAGCGCGGCCGGCGCGAGCAGGATCGGCGTCGAGAGCTGATCGCCGAAGAGCGTCACCGAAGTGTCGGGCTCGGAGACGTCCACCAGCACGCGCGGGCGCAGCCACAGCTCGTCGAACGCGCGGGCGTTGGCCTCGAGGGTCAGCTCGTCATCGGCGCCACCCGCGTAGTAGTCGAACGCGGCGCGCTCCATGCGGGCGCGCGCCAGGGACTCGAAGTCCGCGACCGTGATCGGCCCGGGCGCGGAGAGCGGCGAGGCCGAACGCCGCGCCGCGATTTTGGGCGCATTGGGCGCATTGGGCGCCTGAGGCGAGCGGGCGAGGCGCGGAGCGCGAACGCGGCGGCGCGCGGCGGCCGGGGAGGTCACGATTCCTCCACCGGCAGGCCGCGATCGCGCCAGCCGCGAATCCCGCCATCGAGCGAGACGACGTTCGTGTAACCCATCTTCTGGAGGTTCTCGGCCACCAGCACGCTGCGGAATCCGCCTCCGCACTGGAGCACGAGCGGCTCACTCTTGTCGGGGAAGCGCTCCTCGACGTCACGCTCGATCACACCTTTGGAGAGGTGAACCGCGCCCGGGATGCGGCTCTTCTCCCACTCGCCGTCCTCCCGCACGTCCACCAGAATCCAGCGCTCGCCGCGCGCGAGCCGCTCGCGATACTCCTCGATGCTGAACTCGCGAACGTGCTGGCGCGCGTCGTTGACGAGTGCGAGAAATCCGGGCGAGTGGCCGGGCGCCATCGTCAGCCGTTCCGCGTCGCGGCGGGCGCGAGCCCGCCGGCACTTGCCGCTCGAGGCGCGCTGGCGGCGAGCGGCGCACCCACGGCATCGTACTCACGAACCACGCGATAAAGTGCGTCGCGCTGCACCGGAATCTTCCCGGCCTCGAGGATCGCGTGCACCATGCCGTCCTCGGCGAGCCCGACCGGGCTCTTTGCCAGCGCGGCGTGCGCGATCTTCTCCTGGCCGATCGTGCCGTCCATGTCGCTCGCGCCGAACTGGAGCGCGATGCCGGCGGTGTCCTGCCCGAGCATGATCCAGTAGCTCTTGATGTGCGGCACGTTGTCGAACACGAGGCGCGAGACCGCCATGGTCTTCAGGTCCTCGATCGCGGAGGCCTGCCGGCGCACGAGGCCGGTCACGCCGGGCTGAAATGCGAGGGGAATGAACGCGTAGAAGCCGGGAGAGCGCTCCTCCAGCTCGCGCAGGAGGATCATGTGCTGCACGCGCTCGGCGCGCGTCTCGATGTGGCCGTAGAGCAGCGTGGCGTTGGAGGGGATGCCCATCCGGTGCGCGATGTCGTGGATCTCGAGCCAGCGTTGCGCGCCGATCTTCTGATGGAAGATCTCGCGCCGCACGCGCTCGCTGAAGACTTCGGCGCCCCCGCCCGGCAGCGCGTCCAGCCCGGCGGCCTTGAGCTCGCCGAGCACCCACTCTGGACTCTGGCGGGTGAGACGGCAGAAGAAGTCGATCTCGACCGCGGTGTAGGCCTTGACGCTCAGGCCCGGCTTCTTCGCCTTCACCCACCGGATGATGTTCAGGTAGTCATCGAACTTCCAGAGGTTGTGCAGGCCCCCGACGATGTGGATCTCGTGGATCTCGGGATCGACGTGCGCTTCGATCTCCTCGCGCGACATCGTGTAGGCGCCCGAAGCGCCCGGCTTCTTCGCGTAATCGCAGAACTTGCACGCTAGCACGCAGACGTTGGTGGGATTGAGCTGGCGATTGACGGTGAAGTAAACGCGATCGCCGTGGCGGTCCCGGGCGAGCGCTCCGGCCAGCCGGCCGAGGTCGAGGAGCGGGGAATCGAAGAGCCGAACGCCCTGCTCCTGGGTGAGGTGCCCCCCCTCGAGCAAGACATCGCGGGCCGATTCCGCGGCCGGATCCCGAAGCTTCAGCGCCGCGAGATGAGCATGGCGTTCCAGCACTTCCAGCCCCCCTGTCGCCCGACAATACCCCGCCGCAGTATAGCGGCTCGGGCCTGCCCGGCCGAAATTCGGCCTCGGTTCGGACTTGCCGGAATGGCCGTCCCATGCGACCGTTGGCTGCGGAATTTCTACCACTTGGGCGCTTCGGAGACGGGGCGGTGGGCTCGAGACCGGCCCCTCGAGCGAGCGCAATTTTCGCGAGGCGTCCGCAATCCGCGCTGGGGTATACTGTTCGCGCCCCTACAACGCCACTACATCTTGGCTTCTCTCTAACCCCCAGGGAGACTGCATCCGTGCGTCACTGGCTCGTTAGGGCCACGGCCTCCGCCGTGCTCATCGGAGGCGCGTCTCTCGCATTTGCTTACTCGACCGGGCCGCCCCCGACGCGGACCCACGGTTTCGCGGTCTCGAACAAGCCGCCCGAGAGCGACTGCACGATCTGCCATCAGCCGACGGGTCTCGTGAACGCCGACCCCAACGGCTACGTTTCGATCGTCGGCGTGCCCCAGGCGTACACGGCCGGCACATCGTACGCGCTCGAGGTCCATCTCGATTACAACTGGAGCCAGGATCCGTTCGCGACGGCGACGCCACGCAAGTGGGGATTCCAGATCACGGCGGTGAACGCGATCAGCGGCGATAGCTCCGGCGCGTTCGTTCCGCTCGGCATCCCGCCCGATTCGCTCCAGATCATGCGCTGGCCGGCCGGCTCGCTCAGCATCTTCCGCGGGCGCAACTATCTCGAGCACACCGTCGCCGACTATCACTGGGGCGAAAACCAGGACGGCCAGAGTGGACCGATCGTGTGGCACTTCAACTGGGTCGCGCCCGACGCCGACAGCGGCAAGGTCTACTTCTTCGCGGCGGGCAACGCCGCGAACGGCGACAGCTGCTCGGTCTGCGGCGGCGATCACATCTACGCCGACGTGGAGAGCACGCTGTTCGCGGGCGACCTCGGCGTCTTCCACCCACCGCACCCCGGCAACTTCCACACCAGCTTCGAGCCGCCCTACCCGAACCCGATGGCGAGGTGCACGAACTTCCAGTTCGAGATCGCCGAGGAAGGGCTGGTGGATCTCGCGATCTACGATCTGCAGGGCAGGAAGGTGCGAAGCATCGTGCACGAGCGGCTCGCACCCAGCTCGTACGGGAACTTCTGGGACGGCACCAACGACTCGCACATGAAGGCCCGCAACGGGGTCTACTTCGTGCGCTTGATCGCGCCCGGGCTCGCGAAACCGATGAGCTACCGGCTGGTGCTGGCGCGCTAGCTCGAGCGGTGCGCTCGCGAGCGAGCCCGCTTCACGCCCGCCGCGCGCGCGGCTCTAGAGATCGTGATCGGGCTGGAATTCGCCCGGCCCCGCCGGCGCGCGCGGAGCGGCCACGACCGGCACGTGCGGATCGTGCGGGTGCGGCGCGGCCGCGGCGCGGCCGGCTCCGGCGCTCTTGTGCGGGCCGAACATCCGGATGAATCCCGGGTGGTCGCGCAGGTTGTCCATGTCGGGATCGTGCTGCGGCCAGTCCGCGATGTAGCTCGGAACGCGGCGCACCGCCTCCTCGAGCTCCGCGATCGCGCGCTCGAGCTCGCCGGCGCGCGAGTACGCGCACGCCACGTTGTAGCGCACGCGGCCGTCGTCCGGCGCCACCGCTGAAGCGCGTGCGGATTGGGCGAGCCCGGCCTCGCGCTCACCGGCCTGAATCAGCACCGAGCCCAGCAGCGAGCGCGCGTAGGCCTCCTCGGGATGGCGCGCCAGGCGCTCCTCGAGCTTCTCGCGCAGCACGCGGTACATGCGCTGCATGTCCTCGCGGCGTCCCAGCATGTCGTAGGTCTGGGCGAGAAAGCTGCACGCGCGATAATCGTCGGGCGCGATCGCCAGGATCCTCAAGTACGACTGCTCCGCCTCCGCCGGCAGGCCCAGCGACAACTGGCTCCAGCCGCGGAAGTGCAGCGCCTCGACGTGGTTGGGATCCAGCTTGAGCACGCGATCGAGCGCCGCGAGCAGGTCCGCGTGGCGGCCGTGGATGCGGAACACCATCGCCCGCACCAGCTCGGCCTCGAACTGGCCGGGCTCGAGCTCGAGCGCCCGCTCGGCGCACGCGAGCGCCTGATCGGCGAGCTCGATGCCGCCCCACCACGACAGCACGCGCCGCCCGTACACCTCGCCGAGGGCCGCATGCGCGAGCGCGAAGTTGGGATCGAGGGTGAGCGCGGCATCCAGCAGCTCGCCGGCGCGGAAGTTCGAGTCCTTCGAGGTCTGGAGCATCAGGGATCGCGCGCTCAGGTAGTGCGCGTAGGCCTCGCGGCTGCGGGTGGGCACGCGATCCAGCATCTCGCGCTCGCCGGGCTTGAGCGCGACCTGCAGCGAGCGAACGATCGAGCGCGACACCTCGGCCTGCACCTCGAACAAGTCCTCGAGCGTGCGATCGAAGCGCTCGGCCCACAGCGTATGGCCGTCGCTCGCGCGAACGAGCTGCGCGCTGATGCGCGCGCGCTGCCCGGCGCGGCGCACGCTGCCGTGAACCACGTAATCCACTCCCAGCTCGCGCGCCAGGGTGCGCGGCGGCACGGCGCGATCGCGAAACGGCAGAACGTCGGCCCGGCTCGCGACCGTGACGCCCTCGAGCCGCGCCAGGTCCACGATCAGGTCCTCGACGAGCCCCGCCGCGACGAACGCATCGTCGGCATTCGCGCTCAGCACGTCGAAGTAGAGCACGGCGATGCGCGGCGTCGCGTGCGGCTCGCGCGGCGGCGCCTCGAACGCGGCGCAGCAACTCGCGAGGTCCGCGATCAGATCCTCGGCGCGCGAGTAGCGATGCGCGGGGTCCTTGCGCAGCAGCTTCAAGACCATGTAGTCGAGATCCGTCCCCACCTCGGGCCTCAGCCGGCTCGGCGGCGGCGGCGTTTCGTTCAGGACGCGGCTCGCGACCGCTTCGAAGCTGGCGCCGGCAAAGGGGTGGGTCCCGGTCAGCATCTCGTAGATCATGCAGCCGAGGGCCCAGAGGTCGGAGCGATTGTCGGGCGGCAGGCCCTTCAACTGCTCGGGACTCATCGCGAGCGGCGTGCCGGGAGAGACGCCGGTGGCGGTGAGGTGCGGCAGGCCCTTGATCGCGGCCACGCCGAAGTCGAGCACCTTGGGACCGCGCGCCGTGAGCACGATGTTCGAGGGCTTGAGATCGCGGTGAACGATGCCGAGCGCGTGAACCTCGGCCAGCGCATCGGCGATCTGCCTCACGTTCTCGAGCGCCTCGCCCACCGGCAGCGATCCACGCGCGAGGCGCTCGGCCAGCGTCTCGCCCTCGACGCGCTGCATGACGAGAAACGGCCGCCCGTCGTGGAGGCCGGCTTCGTAGACCGTCACGACCGCGGGATGATCCACGCTCGCGGCGGCACGCGCCTCGCGCAGCAGCCGATCCACCGCCTCGGCGTCCTCGGCGAGGTGCGGCGGCAGGAGCTTGACCGCCACCTTGCGCGGCAGCTGTGTGTCCTCGGCGAGCCAGACTTCGCCCATCGAGCCGCGGCCGAGCGGCTCCAGCAATCGATAGTGGGAAATGGTCGAGTTCGCGAGGGAGCGGCTCATGTGGTTTAGAAGATTAGGGCGCGGGGGAGATTCGGACAAACCTTCGCTAGCGGCCCCACCACGACGAGACCGACTGAACAACTTCCGGAAGATTTTCGACCGGCTCGGGATATCCGCTCTTCCACGTGGCGTCGATGCCGAGCGGGCCGCGGCACGCGACCCACGCCCCGCGGGTCTCCGCGCGCGCCGGGATCACGTCGCGCGCGCAGTCGAAGCGTGTGAAGATGCCCCAGAGGAGGAGCTCGTCGTCCTCGAGCGGCACGTCGCGGCTGACCGCGACGATGAACGGGATGCCCGCGTATTCGGGACGCTGAATCAGCGCTTCGAGCACCTCGCGGCCCGCGTCCGCGACCTGAACCACCAGCATCGCGCCCCACGCGAGCCGCTGCGCGATCACGCGCGGATCGTCTACACGGCGCTCGGCGCCAGCGCCCGCTCGCGGCGCGCGGCCGGGCTTCGTCTGCGCGTCGATCAGCATCTTGCTGCCGAGATTCATGGTGTACGAGGTGAAATCGAGAGTGTCGAGCGGCACGCCCGGCAGCAGCATGAAGTCCTCGGCGGGATCGAAGTTCCGCGCGATGGCGCCGAAGACGGCGGCACGGTCGCGCGGATTCACATCGGTATCGACCAGCACGATCACCTTGGTGAGCGAGAGCTGCCCGGTGCCGAAGAGGCCGAGCGCGGTCTTCTTGGCCTCCTTCGCAAAGCGGTTCTCGACCGCGACGGCGAGCAGGTTGTGAAAGCCAGCCTCGAAGTACGCCCACAGATCACGCACTTCGGGATGAATCACGCGCAAGAGCCCGGCGAACATCTCCTGCACCGCCTCGCCCATGAACTTGTCCTCCTGGGGAGGCTTGCCCACCACGCTGGCTTGAAACACCGCCCCCCGGCGATGCGTGACCGTGTTCAGGTGAAAAACCGGGAACGGCGCGGCGTGCGAGTAGTGCCCGAAGTGATCCCCGAAGGGACCCTCGTCGCGCCGCTCGCGCGGCGGCACGACGCCCTCGAGCACGAACTCGGCGTCGGCGGGGACGCGCATCGAGAGCGTGCGCGCACGCGAGAGCCGCGTCGGCGCGCCGCGCAGGAAGCCCGCGAACGCGATCTCATCGAGGTTCTCAGGCAAAGGCGCCACCGCCGCGAGCAGCGTCGCCGGATCGGCGCCCACCGCGACCGCCACCTCGAGCGCGCGGCCCTGCTTCTCCGCCTCGTGGTAGTGGAATCCGCCGCCCTTTCCGATCTGCCAGTGCATGCCGGTCTCGCGCTCGCCGAAGACGTGCATGCGGTAGATGCCGAGATTGCGCGTGCGCGTGACCGGGTGCTCGGTCAGCACGAGCGGAAACGTGACGAAGCGCCCGCCGTCGCCGGGCCAGAGCTTGAGGATCGGCAGGGCTCCCAGGCCCTCGAGACGCCGCGCCTGCGCCGGCCCCGCCTCCACCATCCGCGGCCGCATCGCGAGCACGCGCTTCGCGCTCGAGCGGTGCGCCCACAGATCGCCGAGCCGCCGGGGTGGAAGCGCGTGGGCGAGCGATTCCAGCTCGGCGCCCACCGCGCGCGGCGTGCGGCCGATCGCCCACTCGATGCGCCGGCGCGCGGCGAGTACGTTGACCGCGAGCGGAAACCGCGAGCCGCGAACGCGCTCGAAGAGGAGCGCTGGCCCCTCGGCGCGCGCCTCCCGGCACGCGATCTCCGTGACCTCGTGCGCCCAATCCACCTCGCGCACCACGCGCTTCAGGTCGCGCCGGCGATCGAGGAACGCCAGGAACTCGCCGAGCGATCGGAAGTCGGTCATGTGATCCATCGCGCGGAGCGGGCGGCGCGCGAGCCGCGACGCTCGCGCGAGCCGCGGAAGAGCGCGCTGCAAGGGATCAGCGCGCTCATTCCAGCTCGTCCTCGCGCCAGCCCACCCCGGCGGGCTCGCCGAGCACGCCCAGCACCTTGTCGGTGAAACCGGCGACGAGTTGGACGAGATCGGCGGGCTTGCGATACCAGGGCGGCGAGACCGGCATCACGATCGCGCCCTCGCGCGAGAGCTTGAGCGCGTTCTCGAGCGCGATCGAGGAAAGCGGCGTCTCGCGCACGCAGATCACCAGGCGCCGGCGCTCCTTCAGGGCCACGGCCGCGGCGCGCGTCACGAGCGTGTCGGCGATGCCGACCGCGATCTTGGCGAGCGTCGAGACGCTGCACGGAATGATCACGTAGGCATCGATGGGATTGCTGCCGGATGAAAGCGGCGCCGCGAGGTCGGCGTCGGCGTAGATCTTCTTGACGTGCGGCTCGAGATCGGAGGGCTTGAGGCCGGTCTCGCTCGAGAGCACCTGACGCGCCCAGTCGCTCATCACCAGGAACTTCTCGCCCGGGCAGCGCTTCACGAAGTCCACGCCGAACGCGGCCCCCGAGGCGCCGGTCATGCCGATGAGATAGCGCGCCATCAGAAGCCCGCCGCCGAGCGCGCCACCAGCACGAGGGCGAGCACCGCGAAGCCCACCCACACGTTCACCTTGAAGAACGCGAGGTTGACGTTTTCGGCCCAGCGCTGCTCGAGCGCGAGCAGCACCGCCACGGTGGTGAGGAGCGCGAGGCTCGCGATCGCGGGGACGAGCCTCGCGAATGGACCCTCGGGAACGAGATGGAGCAGCGACACCACCGCCGGCACGAGCGCGAGGGCGGCCGCACGGTGGAGGAACGACGACACCTTGAGCGCGCGCTCGCGACCGAGCCACGCCACCAGCGAGTGAACGCCCTGCTCGCGATCGAACGATTCGTCGAGCGTGGCGTAGATGATGTCGAAGCCCGATACCCAGAGGAGCGCAAACAGCGAAATCCAGAGTGCGACCTCCGGGCGCGCGAGATCGGGATGCGCGGCCGCATACCCGGCGAGCGGCGCGAGGGCGAGCGCGAGCCCGACGCCCAGGTGGCAAAGCGGCGTCCAGCGCTTGAGGTAGGGATAGATCGCGAACACCGCGAGCGGAACGGGCGAGACGCGCAGATACCAGGGCCCGAGCGCGGCGCACGCTCCGACATAGACACCGGCGCTCACCACGAGGAGCGCGATCGCCTCTGCCGTGCGCATGGCGCCGCTCGGTAGCTCGCGGGCCCGGGTGCGCGGATTCAAGGCATCGAGCCTGCGGTCGATCAGGCGATTGAGCGCCATCGCGGCGGTGCGAGCGCCCACGGCCGCGAGCGCGATCCAGCCCCAGCGAGCGGCGCTCAGCCCCGCGCCCGGGGAGCTGAAGACCCCCGCGAGGATGAGCGGCAGAGAGAACAGCGTGTGCTCGAAGCGCACGAACGATCCGTACGTGCGGAGCTTTGCGATCGGCGATGGGATGGCGGAGGCGGTGGGCATGGTGGCATCCGGGGCCGCCGCGCACCGCGCGGCCCGGTGGATCCGGGAGACTAGCAGGTACGATTCATTCGCTGCTATCTTTCTAACTGCCATGCGCTTCCCTCGAGACATCGCGGCAACGGTTTCGGCGTGCATGATCGCGCTCGCCGCCGCGGGCGCCTCGAGTCCCGCGCGCGCCGCGCTCGCGACATCGGCCGAGCGCGCGGACGATTCGGGCCGCTCGGGGCTCGAGCGGGTCTCGGTCCACGAGCCGCGGCTCATCCTCCCCGCAGGGCTCGAGGCGCGTGCGGGCGAGAGCCTCGAGATCCGCTGGTCGGCGCCCGCGAGCGTGAGTGGCGAGCTCGAGATCCTGCTTTCGCTCGATGACGGACGGAGCTTCCCACTCCGCGTGTCGCCCGAGCTCGATGCGCGCGCCGGACGCTACGTGTGGCGTGTGCCGAATCTCGCGGCTCGGGCGGCGCGGCTCCGGATCCGCTACGAATCATCGGACGGCGAGCGAGCGAGCGAATCCAGCGAATCGTTCGTGATTGCCGGCGACGCGAGCCGACCGGTGGAGCGCGCGCTGGTCGCCGAGGGTGAGTGGTGGTCAGGGCTCGATGGGCCGCGCCGCGCCCCGGCGGCGCTCGCCGATCGGGGCGCGCCCTCGCTTCGAGCGGCGCGCACGAGCCTCGCGTGTGAGGCGGCGCCGCGCGCGCCCCTCGTTCCGCGCCGCGAGGCGCGGATCGAATGCCGGCCATCGGCCTGCCTGGCCATGAATGCCACCGCACGGCCGGAATCGCATCAGGCCAGAAGTCTCCCGCTTCGCAACTGATCCGTGGCTGGGCCGCGCCGGCCATTTTCGGTGCGGACCGCTTTCTCGCCACGGCCCTCGCCGCGCGCGCCCAAGTCGGCGCGCCCGCGCCGGCCTCATCCAGGTTGCGGAGGATTCTCCATGCATCTCATCCGACACCTCTTTTTCTCGCTGGCGCTCGGCCTCGCGTGGCTCACGATCGCGACGGCCGCATTCGCGGGAACGGTCAGCGGCACGGTTCGCGACGAGGGCGGTCCGATCGTGGGCGCCACGGTCCGGCTCCTCGAGCTCGATCGCACCGATCACACGCGCGAGCTCGGGCGCTTCGTCTTCGCGGACGTCCCGCCCGGGACGTACGGCATCTTCATCAGCGTCATTGGACACGCCTCCGAGACCCAGCGCGTCGTCGTGGACTCGGCCGCCCACGAGCTCACGTTCGAGCTCAAGGTCTCCGCGATCCCAATCGAGGAGGTCGTGGTCTCGGCCTCTCCGACCCCGCGAACCGCTGACTCGCTGTTCCAGTCGGCGGAGTCGAAGGCGCGCATCGAGCTTCAGAACAGCCCCGGCATGAGCTTTTCCGAGAAGATCTCGGATCTGCCCGGCGTCAACGTGCGCTCCAACGGCAGCGCGCCCACGCGGCCGGTGCTGCGCGGGCTCTCGGACAATCGCGTGCTCGTGCTCGAGAACGGACTCCGCACCGGCGATATCGCCACCTATGACCCGGCGCACGCCACGCCCATCGAGGGCATTGGCGTCGCCCAGGTGGACGTCGTGCGCGGACCGGCCGGCATTCTCTACGGTCCGAGCACGATCGGCGGGCTCGTCAACCTCATCACCGACATCGTGCCCAGCGCTTCGGACCATCCGTTCTCGGGCGTCGTCAACCTCGAGGGCAACTCGGTCAGCGATCTCTACGCTGGCTTCGTCAACGCGGTGGTGAGCGAGGGCGGAAATGCCTTCCGCGTCTCGGGCGGCGGCACGCACGCACAGGACATCGGGATTCCGAAGGCCACCTACGTCGATCCTGCGAGCGGGGCCGCGTTCGATCTCGATCGGATGCCGCAGACGTTCGATCGGAGCGCGGAGGGCGGGCTCGGCTACTCCTACCAGGGCCGCAGGGGCATGATTGGCGTGGGCGGCAAGTACTACGAGATGAACTACGGCATCCCCGGCGTTCCGCCCAATCCCGATTGGGCGAACGTTCCGCCCAGCACCTCGCGGATCTTCCAGCAGCGCGGCACGGCCGAGTTGCGCGGCCTGCTGGATGGCGGCGGGTCGTTCGCGAAGCAGTGGCGCTTGAATGCGAGCTACAACAACTACAACCACTCGGAATTTCCGACCGCGCAGGATTCGACCGGGGTCTCGGACCCCCAGGCGAACCACTTCCACAAGCAGGAGTGGAATGGCGCGCTCCAGATGCGGCACCGCCCGATCGGCCGGCTGGATGGGACGGTGGGCCTGTGGTTCAACTACGAAGACCTCAAGATCAGCGGCGATCAGCCCTTGGGGCCGGACTCACGCACCACCGGCGCGGCGGCCTACGTGTTCGAGGAGCTCGCGGCATCCCCGGCCACGCGGCTTCAGGCCGGGCTTCGGTATGACTACAACGACATCCAGACCGAGCCCAACCCAACCTCGACTGATCCCACCTTCCAGACGCTCGATGTCTCCCGCCATGACAACGCCCTCACTGCCTCGCTCGGCGTGATTCAGCGGCTCGCGGCCGGATGGAGCGCTTCGCTCAACCTCTCGCGGTCGTTCCGCTCTCCCACGGTGCAGGAGCTCTACGCGAACGGGCTCGACGCCGCGAGCGGCACCTACACCGTCGGCGACGCGAATCTCGGCCCCGAGACCGGATTCGGCGTGGACGCCTCCCTCAAGGCAAGTTTCGATCAGGCCTCCTTCGAGGCCACGCCTTACGTGACCTACATCAAGGACTACATCTATGGCTTCCTCACCGGCGACACGCTGCAGGCGTTCCCGGTGCGGCAGTTCGCCGCGACCGACGCGCGGCTCTTCGGCTTCGAAGCGAGTGCGGCGTTCGAGCCCGCGCCTCGCTTCGGTCTCAATGCGAGCGCCGACTACGTCCAGTCCGAGGACACGCGCCATGACGTCCCACTGCCTTTCACGCCGCCGCTGCGGGGCCTGGTCCGCGCGACGTATCAGGAGGACATCTACTCCGGAATGCTCGAGTGGCGGGGCGCCGCGACCCAGGATCGGCTCGGTGACGGCGACACGCGCACCGGCGGATGGGGCATCGTGAACGTGGGCGCCGGCGTGCGGCTGGTTCAGCAGGCGCTGGTGCACAACATCAGCATCCACTGCGACAACCTCTTCAATCGTCCGTACCGCGATCACCTCTCGGTGATCAAGGACTTCCTGCCCCAGGCGGGCGTGGCGCTGAGGCTCAACTATCAGCTGACGTTCTGAGCCGCACGGAACGCGCGAGCCGAAATGAAGCGGAGCGGCGCCCATGCGGGCCGCTCCGCTTTGCGGTTCTTCGGCCGCTCCCCATCGCGCGGCGGACCTGGGAATCCGTGAAAGGACTTCCCGACTCCGCGGATTCCCCGACCGACAAGGCAACGGAGGTGGCTCGCTTCAGCCGACCGGCCCCCGATTACGATCAACCTCCACGATCCTCCGTCCGTTCCTTGCCTGTCGTGGTCGAGATCTCATCGATCTCGTCCGCGTCCCATCGCAAGCGCGATACCGGCCTGGCAAGAATGGCGGAGATTTCCTTCATCTCGTTGCGCCATTGACCCTTGCCCCCCGGCAAGGGTTGGCGTTGGGGAATCCGTCTTTGGCGTCCGACGTCCCCGTGGTTGACGAATCTGTCCACGCCGCGTCGCCGCGCGGCGCGTGCCCGGGAATTACATTCTCCCCCTTGACGACTGCACGCGTGTGCACCATATTGAGGTTGTGCCGGGTCCCGTCACGGACCATTGAACGAGGAGCCACGTTCATGCTCAACGATCGCGCGCGTGAAATCCTGAGTTTCGTCAAGCGCTTCACGCGCGAACACGGATATCCACCCACGATTCGCGAGATCGGATCCGAGTTCAAGATCCGCTCGACGAATGGCGTGAGGTACTACCTCACGCTGCTCGAGAAATCCGGCCAGCTGAAGCGCAGCGGAAAGATCTCGCGTGGCATCGGTCCGACTTCTCCGCTGCCCGTGGGCGCGAGAGCGGGCTACTCGATCCCGGTGCTGGGCCGCGTCGCGGCCGGCCGCCCGATCCTCGCCGAGGAATCCTTCGAGGGCTCGATCGAGCCCCACGAGATGTTCGGCGACTCGACCGGAATGTTCGCGCTCCGCGTCAAGGGTGACAGCATGATCGAGGCCGGCATCATGGAAGACGACTACGTCCTCGTGAGGCGCCAGGACAGCGCCAACGCGGGAGAGATCGTGGTCGCGCTCATCGAGGACGAGGCGACCGTCAAGTACTTCCAGCCGCGACGCGGCTCGATCGAGCTCGTGGCGGCCAATCCAAAATATGCGCCGATCGTGGTGCGGCCCGATGAGGAGCTGCGCATCCTCGGTGTGGTGCGGGGAGTGATTCGAACGCTCGGGCGCTGAGGAATCAATCGGACCCGACGGGAAAGTGCTTCATCCAAATGGGGAGTTCGCCGGGAGCGTTGCTCCCGTTTTTCAGGTCACCCAGCTGCACATTCGTTCAAACATCCCCGCAGGAGGAAGGTCCGTGGAAGGCGCGATGGCTCCCGAGATCCGCGACACGCTGCTTCATCGTTGGGAGCCGATGTATCGGAGTCGATTGCACTATCTGGTGACCTGGAGCACACGCGGGCGGCGCCCCGTTCTGCGAGAGCGGCACATTCATTCGCTCGAAACGCTAATCCGCCAAGCGAGCGAGGAGCGAGGCCACTCGCTCTTCGACGTCGCCGCGGGAGTGGACCACGTCCACGTGCTGATCGCTCTCAAGCCCTCGCAGAGCATCTCGAGCGTCATCCGCGAGCTCAAGGGCCGCGCGGGGGTGGCGCTGCTCTCGCAGCATCCCGAGCTGCGGGTGTGGCTGCGCGGCAATCTCGTATGGGATGAGCGTTACGCGGTCGAGACGGTCAGTCCGTCCCGCCTCGATCACGTCATCGCGCGCGTGAGGGCGGCGCATCCTCAGCCGGGGCCGCTGGCGCAGGCGAGCTGAGCCCCTCCGGCGCACTGGTTGGAGCGGACGCGTCCGAGAGACGTGCGCCGCGTGGGTATGACTCGCGTTTCGTCTGGTGATGCTCGACGGCCAGGTCAACATCGGTGGCCCGTGCCATGAGGGACGGGCCACCACCAGACCCGCATCGAATCCGCCTCAAGAACGCGTCGGCAGGGATTCGTCCGCGGGCCCCGAAGCGAGCGCGGCGCTGGTGAGTACGAATGCCGCCCCCAGCCATTGAAGCGTCGTGAGCCCTTCGCCGAGAAAGAGCGCCGACGCCATCACCGCCACCACGGGCTCGAGCGTCGCGATGATGCCGACCTCGGAGGGCGGCATGAACCTGAGCCCCGAGTAAAAGAGAGAAAACGGCACCAGCGTCGAGAACACCCCGAGCAGGGCGAACATTCCCCACAGGGGCGCATCGTAGCCGGCCTGGATGATCCTCCATGGCGGCGTCACGATGGCCCAGAAGACTCCGGCGATCGCGAACGTGTAGAGCAGCACCGTCTGTGGCGGATAGCGCGCGAGCCCACGCTTCGAGGCGACGATGTAGAACGCGAACACGAGCGCGGATCCGAATCCCACGATCCAATCGATCGGCCGCGCGTGGATCGAGCCGGGATGGATGTTGCCGACGACGAGCCCCGCGCCAATGGCGGCGCCAGCGACCGCCGCGAGCAGACGCGGATGCACCTTGGCGCCGCGCGCGAGGTCGTAGAGAACGATCAGCGCCGGCGCGAGGTACTGAAGCAGGATCGCGAGGCCCACCCCGAGCGTCGAGATGGCGTAGTAGTAGCTGCCCTGGATCGCGGCGACGCCGAAGAGCCCGAGGCCCATGAAGTAGGGCAGATCGCGCGCGGCGACCCGGAGCTTCGCGGGCTGCCTCCATCCAAGGTAGGCGGCGAGGATCGCGATCGAGAAGAGGAGCCGAAGCTCGACCACCGTGAGTGGAGGGACCTGCCTCGTATGAAAGACGAAGCGGGCGAGCGCCGCCGACGTGCCCCAGAAGAACGCGGCGAGGGCAACCAAGGCCCGCCCGCGGGCCGCCGATGGCGCGCGGGCCGCCCCATGGTCAGCTCGCAAGGAATCTCGCGATCACTTGTTGCCCATCATGTTGTGCAGCACTAGCCGCGAATCGTTTCGCGCAGCCGGCCCGCCTCCATGCCGAACTCGACCACCTCGCTCCCCGTCTCGAGCATGGTGCAGCGCCCGGTGAAGTGGACGCCCGGCTCCATGGTCACCGTCATCGCCGCGATGTCACCCTCGACGCGCGCGCCGGTTTTCATCTCGAGCGAACCAAGTGCCCGGACGTTTCCGTGCACGCGCCCCTGAATCAGCGCATCGCGAACCTCGATGTCGGCGCGCATCACGCCGTGCTCGCCGATCTCGAGGCGCTCGCAGTTCAGGATATCCCCCTCGAACTCCCCCTCGATCCGCAGCGTTCCCGAGACCATCAGCGTACCCCGGAAATTGGAGCCGATGCCGATCAGCGTGTTCGGGGGCTGAGGCTCATCGGGGCTCGGGCCCTTCGAACGGAACTTGATCATCGCTCACCTCCCTGTAGCGAAAGGGCCGAATGCGTGCGCGAGGCGCGCGCGGTGCGATCGGTTGGGAATCGCCGCAGCGGCCAATGTGGCCGCGGCGAACGGAGCCGCCCACCGTGTGGATCCCAGGCACCTCACAGCACGCCCCACAGCTCGAGGAGGCGCTCGAGATCCTGATCACTGAAGTATTCGAATTCGACACGACCGCCGCGCCTGCCGGGCGAGATGGTCACGCGGGTTCCGAAGCGCCGCTGGAGCTTGGTCTCGAGGTCGGTGAGAGCCGCCACCCGGCTCGCTCGCGGCCGGGAGTGCTGCATCCGGAGCTTGCGGCGGATGAAGGCTTCAGTCCTGCGCACCGAGAAGCCTCGATTGACGACGTACCGCGCCGCCGCCAGCTGCTCGCCCGCCGCTGGAACTCCGAGCAGCGCCCGGGCGTGCCCGGCGGTCAATGTTCCACGTGAAACCATGTCCTGCACTTCCGCTGGAAGTGTCAGCAAACGAAGCGAATTCGAGATCGAGCTGCGCTGCTTTCCGACCCGATCCGAGAGCTGATCGTGCGTGAGCCCAATCTTCTCGATCAGGGTCTGGAAGGCCTTCGCCTCCTCAATCGGATCCAAGTCCTCGCGTTGAATGTTCTCGACCAGCGCGAGCTCCATCATTTCGCGATCCGAGACCTCGCGCACCACGGCGGGAATTCGGCTCAACCCGGCGAGCCCCGCCGCCCTCAGTCTTCTTTCGCCGGCGACCAATTGAAATTCGTCGTTGCCAAAGCGGCGAACGAGGATCGGTTGGAGAATCCCGGAGGCTCGTATCGAGGCTGCCAGCTCCTTGATGGCCTCGTCGTCGAATCGTTTGCGCGGCTGAAACGGATTGGGGCTGATGTCCTCGAGCGCCAGCTCGCGCGCCCCTCCCTGAGCCAGCTCGGCGGTCGCGGTCCCCGCGCCGCCCGGAATCAGTGCCTCGAGCCCTCTACCCAATGCCTTCCTATGCATGGTCCAGAACCTCCTTCGCGAGCTCCCGATAGCTCTCGGCGCCCGTACTGTGCGGGTCGTAGAGGACGATCGGCTTGCCGAACGACGGTGCCTCACTGAGCTTCACATTTCTTGGAATCATCGTCCTGTAAACGCGTTCTGCGAAAAATTTTCTGGCCTCGTCAGCCACCTGCTGAGAGAGGTTCAGGCGCGCGTCGTACATCGTGAGCAGGACCCCCTCGATTCGCAGGCCCGGATTCAAATGATCCTGAACCAGCCGGATCGCGCCGATCAACTGCGTCAGGCCCTCGAGCGCGAGGTACTCGCACTGAAGCGGAATGAGCACGGAATCCGCCGCGGTGAGCGCGTTGACGGTGAGCAGGCCGAGCGAGGGCGGACAGTCCACGATCAGGAAATCGTACGTGGACTTGATCGGGGAGATCAGCGTTCGCAGCCGGGTTTCGCGGGCCATCATTCCGACCAGCTCGACCTCGGCGCCCGAGAGCCGCTGACCCGATGGGATGAGATCCAGGTTCGAGAGCGCGGTGGGCTTGATGGCGCTCACGAGATCCGCCTGATTGATCAAGGCCTCATAGATCGTCGTGCTCTGATCGTTGCCGTTGATTCCTAAGCCGCTCGAGGCGTTGCCCTGGGGATCGATGTCCACGATCAGGACGCGGCGGCTCTCCTGAGCCAGGCAGGCCCCAAGATTGATGGCGGTCGTGGTCTTACCGACGCCGCCCTTTTGGCTGGAAACTGCGATTACGCGTCCCATTCCTTGGATTGCGCGGGGCGGACTTCCTGCCCACCAGGGGATGAATGGCTGCGAGGATCTTCGTCGCGACGGAAATTATCAAGGGAGCACGCCGAGGACAAGCTCAATGTTCCACGTGGAACGGGGGGAGAAATAATCGGAAATCAGTTCTATTTTCTGATGAATCTGGCGACGACCGTGCCGGCTGTCCCCACGCCGAGGAGGCCGTCCAGCTCCCAGTCCCGGCGCCAGCGCTCATTCGCTCCCATTTCCTGCTCACGCCGGCTGCCCTTCCACAGAAACGCGAGCCCGCCACCTCGCACGAAGCGCGCGGCCTGCTCGAGGGTGGGATCTAGGGGCAGCGTGGCGCGGGACGTGAACGCGTCGAATCCTTCCGAGGCGCCGGGGGCGGGAAGGTTCTCGATCCGCTCGCGAACGACGCGGATTCCGGGGAGCTTCAAGACCTGAGCGGCCTTGGTCAGAAACAGTGTCTTGTTGCGGCGGGATTCGACCAGCGTCCATTCGGACCCGACTCCGAGGATTGCGAGCGGGACGGCCGGAAAGCCGCCGCCGCTTCCGAGATCGAGCCAGCGCTTGGCGCCGCTCGATGCGAGCCAGTGGGCAGGCTCAACGGATTCGAGGAAGTGCCGCTCGACGATTCTTCCCACGTCATTGCGCGATATGAGATTCGAGACACCGGAATTCCACCCGAGAACGAGATCCGCAAACTCACGAAGCCTGGCGATGACCGGCCCGGGATCGCCCGAGACGCGAAGAATGGAAGGGCTGAGAACACTCCAGTCCTGATGCCGGTGGCGTCGCGCGCTGGGGGCTGGCCGGCCTCGCCCGCCTGAGGACTGCAGGCTGCGCCCGCTCGATGATTGCCGGCGCCGCCCGCCCGAGGATGGCCAGCCTCGCCCGCCCGAGGATGGCCGGCTGCGCTCGCCCGCGGATGGCCGGCCGCGTTCGCGCGAAGATCGCGGGGTTGGAGAGGACGAGGTGGGACGGGAGCGCCGGCCTCGTTCGCGCCCGTCCGCCTTCGCGGGCGCGACTTTGGCTCCCGCGCCTCGATACCTCGAGAGTGCCGAGCGACGATCGCTCGTGAGCCCTTCAGGCGCCGAACGCTCGCCCCGGCTCTTGCGGCTGCGTGGCGCGCTCGATCGACGAGGAGATCTCATGCCGGCAATCTAGCACGCCGCGCCTAGAGAGTTGGCGCGGGCGGGCCAAGAGCGAAGCGCGGGGGCGAGCGGGGACGAAGACGCGCGGCGAGGCGCGCGAGCGAGCCGCGGCGAAATCTCGAGACGAACGTTGAGATTCTCAGGAGCGAGCGGCGATCGTGGCGCGCTCCCTTCTCGCGAGGACGCAGAGCACCGCGACGTCCGCGGGCGAGACGCCCGCGATGCGCCCGGCCTGAGCCGCGGTGGCGGGGCGCCACCGCTTGAGCTTCTCTCTCGCCTCGCTCGAGAGGCCGGCCAGATCGCCCTCCCAGAGCGAGCTCGCAAGCTCCATGGATTCCAGCGCCTGCGAGCGCGCCGCCGTGCGCTCCTGGCGCTCGATGTAGCCGCGATATCGAGCGCGCACCCGTAGCGCATCACGCCAGCCGGCCGGCCACTCGCTCGTGCGATTCGCCTGGGGCCCGCCGCCCGCCCGCCCGCGCCGCTCTTCGCGCTCGATCGCCGCGTACTTCTCGCGCACGCCGCGAAGCTTCGCCTCGTCGATGAGCCCGATTCCGTGTCCGATTCCCGCCAGGCGCTCATCCGCGTTGTCGGCTCTCAGCAGCAGGCGATGCTCGGCCGCCGAGGTGAACATGCGATAGGGCTCGCGATGCTCGCGCGTCACGAGATCGTCGACCAATACCCCGATATAGGCCTGATCCCTTCGCAGCACGAGCGGCGGCAGGGACGAGAGCCACCTCGCGGCGTTGATGCCGGCAACGAGCCCTTGCGCCGCGGCTTCCTCGTAGCCCGAGGTGCCGCAGATCTGCCCCGCGAGATAGAGCCCGCGTCTTCCCTTGACCGCGAGTGTCGAGTCCAGCTGGTGCGGCAGCACGTAATCGTATTCCACGGCATAACCGGGCCGAATCATCTCGGCATCCTCGAGGCCCCGAATCGTGCGCACCGCCTCGAGCTGAACGCTCTCAGGCAGGCTCGAGGAGAGTCCGTTCACGTATATCTCGGGAGCGTCGAGACCTTCGGGCTCGATGAAGACATGGTGCGACTCACGATCCGCGAACCGGACGACCTTGTCCTCGATCGAGGGGCAGTAGCGAGGACCCGTGCCCCGGATTTCGCCCGAGTATAGCGGCGAGAGGTGGAGGTTCTCCCGGATCACGCGGTGAGTACGGGAGTTGGTGGCGGTGAGATGGCATTCCACGCGGTTCGTGACACGCGCTTCGCCCCAGTGCGAGAAAGGCTCGGGCGGATCATCCCCCGCCTGAGGTTCCATCTCGCTCCAGCGAATCGAGTTGCGATGGAGCCTCGGGGGTGTGCCGGTCTTGAGCCGCCCGCGTTCGAGCCCGAGACCCGCGAGGCATTCGCTGAGCGCGCGCGCCGCGTGCTCGCCGATCCGGCCGCCCTCGATCTTGCGATCGCCGATGTGGATCAAGCCGTTCAAGAACGTGCCGGGAGTGATGACCACCGCGCGCGCGGAGAGAAATCGACCATCGTCGAGCTCGACGCCAGCGACGCGATCGTCATTCATTCTCACGCGATTCGCGATCCCCGCCACGCGCGTGAGGTTCTCCACCCTCGAGAGAACCTCCATCATTTCATGTGAATATCGCAGCTTGTCGCACTGGGCGCGGGGCGACCAGACTGCCGGACCGCGCCCGCGATTGAGCATCCGGAATTGAATGCCGGCTCGATCGGTGATCCGGCCCATGAGGCCGCCGAGCGCGTCGATCTCGCGCACCATGTGGCCCTTGGCGATCCCGCCGATCGCCGGGTTGCACGACATCTTCGCCGAGTCCTCGAGCGAGACGGTGAGGAGAGCGGTCGGGATCCCGAGCCGGGCCGAGGCGTGCGCGGCCTCGCAGCCGGCGTGTCCGGCGCCAATCACGATGACGCCAAAGTCCGTCTGAGCATCCATGCGCGAAAGCTCCGCGTTCACTTGCCGATGCAGAACCGGGCGAAGATCCGGTCCAGCAGTTCCTCCGAGGCACACCGTCCGGTCACCTCGCCGAGCGCATCCAGCGATTCGCGCAGCTCGAGCGCGACGATCTCACCACATTCTCCCGAGCGGGCCGCATCGACCGAGCGGGCGAGCGCCGCGCGGGCGCGCTCGATCGAGCTCACATGACGCGGATGCGCCGCGACCGGACCGTTCGGCTTCTCGTGAGGTGTGCCGCCCGCGAGCTCGACCAGGGCGCAGCGCAGATCCTCGAGGCCAGCGCCCGTGATCGCAGAGACTTGCACGCCGCGCACCGCGGGGCCGTTCAGGCTCGCCAGGGCGGCATCTCGATCGAGACGGATTTCGCGGTCCGATTTGTTGAACGCGACCAGCACGCGGCGGGCCGCGAGGGCGCCGACGATCGCGAGGTCCTCGGCCGCAAGCGGCTCGCTCGCGTCCAGCACCCAGATCGCGATCCGCGCCTCGCCCAGCGCCGCGCGCGTTCGCTCGATGCCGAGCCGCTCGATCGGCTCTCCTCCCTCCCTGAGCCCGGCGGTGTCCGAGAGCCGCACGCGCAGACCCAAGATCTCGACCGATTCGCTCACGCGATCGCGCGTCGTGCCGGCGAGGTGCATGACGATCGCGCGTTCCTCGCCGAGCAGGGCGTTGAATAGAGATGACTTGCCGACGTTTGGTTTTCCGACGATCGGAATGTTCAGCCCCTCGCGAATCGCGCGCGCCCAGGCCGAGCCCTCGAGCAGCGCGGCGAGACGCGAGTGCGCGGCGCGGATCGCCTCCCCGACGTTCGGCGGCACCTCGATCCCGCCCACGTCCTCGGCAAAATCCACTCGCGCTTCCACTTCCGCGGCCGCGTCGGCGATCGCACTCTCGATCTCCGCGAGGTCGTGCGAGAGCGAGCCCGCGAGCTGTGAGAGCGCGAGCTCGCGCGCCGCCTCGTTCTCGGCCTGGATCAGATCGGCCACCGCCTCGGCCTGAGCGAGATCGATCCGGCCGTTCAGGAACGCTCGCATTGTGAACTCGCCGGGCAGCGCCCCGCGCGCGCCGGCGGCCTCGAGAGCGGCGAGCAGCCGCCGCGCCGTGAGCGGCCCGCCGTGGCATGAGATCTCGACCACGTCCTCGCGCGTGTAGGAGCGGGGCGCGCGAAAGATGGCGGCCACCACCTCGTCGATGCGCTCGGCCGGCCGGCCCGGCCAATGAGCCCAGGCATGATGGAGCGAGTGATCGCTCGCGCGCTCGAGCGCCGCCTCGCTCATGAGGGCGCCCGCCACCGCGAGCGCGCGAGAGCCGCTCACGCGCAGCACGGCGAGGCCGCCCGCGCCGGGCGCGGTGGCGATCGCCGCGATGGTGTCACCGAAATCCTTCACGCCTCCCCCAACGTCGCGCGAGCTGCGCGCGAGTCCACCGTGCGCGCTCAATTTCCCGCGCTCGAGTGTCGCACCGCGCGAGCTTGCCGAGCGCGCTCAGTTTCGCCGAGTGTCGCACCGCGCGAGCTTGCCGGGCGCACCAAAAATAGTTTCGGCGCCGGGCTCGTCTGCCGCCGCCCGGCGCCGATCGGAATTCACACCGGGTTACTCGGCTCCGGGGCCTTCCGGGAAATCGGCGGGAGCGACCGCCAGCCGTTTGATCATGCCATCACCGAGGGCGTACGTCTTGACCCTCGTATCCTCGCGCAGGGCGACGTGGATGATGCGCCGCTCCTGTGCGTTCAGGTACTCGGTCAGGGTCTCGACCTGATTCGCGATCGCGCGATCGGCGAGCTGCCGCGCCAACTCTTGCAGCTCCTCCTCGCGGCGCTTCCAGAAATCGTTGATCTCGAGCTGAAGGTGATAGCGCGATCCCTCGCCGCGATTCACCATGCGATTGAGGAGGTGCTGGAGCGCCTGGCGCACCTCGCCCTTCGTGCCGTTCAGCATCTCGTCATCGGCGCCGACCTCGGCCACGACGTCCACGCGGTCCTCGCTCGCGGTCGCGGTCACCTTGGCCTGAAATCCCATGGTGGTGAGCAGCTCCTCGGTGCAACGCCTGCCCTCCGCGGCGAGCGCATCGCTCGAGAGCGGCGGCGATCCCGAGCCGCCGCGGCCGCCCGACTCGTGCCGCCGCGGCGCGTCCCGGAACGGACGTCGCTCGAACGCCTCGTGCGCGCTCGGCGCGAATTCGGCCGGGGAGGGCGCGGACTCCATCGGCGCGCTCGGAGGGGGAGCGGCCGGCGTGTAGGTTGCCGGGGAATCGATGGGGCTCGTGATCGAGAATTCGGCGTCCGATTCGCTCGATCGCGGCGCTTCCGCCTCGGGCGCAAACATCGGCGCGCGCTCCACGCCCGCGCCCTCGGCCCCCGCCTCAGCAGGCGCGAACGCGCGTCCCGCTCCGCCCCGGCCACGGCCTCCGCGGCGTCCGCGACGACGGCGGCGCGGCTCGCCCTCACCCTCGGCCGCGGGGAATGCGCCGGATCCACCCGCCGGCGCCGCATTCACGGGCGCTCGCCGCGCGTCGTCGGGACGCGCCTGCGCGCCCGGGCGCGCCGCATCGTCATGCCGCGGACCCTCGCCGCGACGATCGTCGAAGCGCGGCCCTCCCTCCTGGCGACGCCGATCCCCCATGCGCCGATCGGGTGTGCGGCCCTCGCCGCGGCGCTCAGCGCCGCGATCCGCGAAGCGCTCCGGTCCGCGGCGTTCATCGCCACGCGATCCCGGCCGCTCGCCGCGCGTTTCCGAGCGCTCGCCACGCGTTTCCGGGCGCCGATCCTCACGCTCACGATTCTCGCCCGCCGCCATCGGCGCGCGCTCGGCATCGCGGGGCCGGCCCGGGCGCGAGCCGCGCCCTCCCTCGACTCTCGCTCCACGCTCGCCGCGTTCCGCCCGAGCGCCGCGTTCGCGCCTTGGCCCGCGGCCCTCACGCTCGCGGGTGCGGCGCCCTTCCCGCCCTTCGTCGGGCTCTCGGATCGGGCCACCCGGGCGCGGCATGATGCGCACGCGATAGGGGCGCGCGCCCAAGCCCAGGAATCCGCCCGAGCCCTCTTCGATGACGGTGATCATGGCCTCGGCGCGGCCGATGCCGAGCGCCTCGAGGCCCTTCTTGACTGCATCTTCCAATGTCTTGCCGGTGAACAGTGTGGCGGGTGCCATGTCTGCCTCTTCTGGGATGAGCGCGCCTCAAGCGGGCTGGCGAACCTTGATGGGCCTCGCGGCGCGCATTGCGAACCGTGTCGATCGTGGCGGCTGGCGCCGGACCGGAGCGCTCGATCATTCCCAATGGGTCGGGCAACGAGCTTCTCGCCGGGGCGCACCCGCGAGCCACGCGGATGTTGCAGCTTCAGATTACCTCGCGGCAGGCCTCCTCGTCATGCGTGGCGTTTACGCCCCTGCCTCGCCGCGCCTGGACTCACGACCTCGAGCGTGGCCGGCTCCGGACCACCGTCCTGACGCATCACCAGCCACTGTTGGGCGGCGGTGAGCACGTTCATGACCGTCCAATAGAGCACCAGGCCCGAGGGCAGGTTGTAGAAGAACACCAGCATGAAGACGTTCATCATGTACATGGTGGGCTTCTGCTTGGGATCGGTCGGCGTGAGCATCTGCGTCAGGAATCCCGAGGCCGCCATGAGCAGCGGCAGGAGACGGATGGGGAAGAAGGCCACCGAGAACACCAGGTCCGGCGCCGACAGATCGTCGATCCAGCCGAAAAACGGCGCCTGGCGCAGCTCGATGGCGTTGAACAGCACACTGTAGAGCGCGAAAAACAGCGGCATCTGCACGAGCATCGGCAGACAGCCGCCAGCGGGATTCACCTTGTTCTCGCGGTAGAGCGCCATGATTGCGGTGTTGAGCGCGTTCGGATCGTTCTTGTGCTTGTTGCGCAGGCGCTCCATCTCGGGCTGGATCTTCATCATCGCGCGCTGGCTCTTCATGCTCGACATGTTGAGCGGGTGGAGCACGACCCGCACCAGCGTCGCGAGCACGATGATGGCGAGCCCGTAGTTGGGGAGCAGCCGGTAGATCCAGTTCATGAGCAGGAGCAGCGCGCGGCTGAACGGCAGGATCCAAGTCCAGCCCAGGTCCACGGCGCGCTCGAGGTGCGCGGGCAGCGCGGCGAGGCGCGGGTACTCGACGGGGCCCACGTAGACGAGGAAGTGGTGCGCCGGATGGGTCTCACCGGGGATCGCCATGCGCAGCGAGTTGATCGCGATGTCCTGCACGTTCTTGGTGCCCGCGGGCAGGAGCGCGAGTTGATCGCTCGTCAGCACCCTCTGCTCGGCGCGCTCGATCACGCCGCGCGAGGGGCCGTCCACCACCGCCGCGGCGGCGAGGAAGTAGCGGTTCTGCACCCCCGCCCACGCGGCGTTGCCGTCGTAAAGGCGAGGATTCTTGAGCGAGGAGGGGTGGTCCTTGTGGACGTCCTGCCCGAGCATGCTGCTCGCGCGCAGTGAGCGCTCGTCGGCGTTGAGGTTGCGCTCGGTCACGAGCGGCCACGAGCGCATCGTGAGCGAGTAATCGGGCACGCGGAGCGCGCCCGCGGGGTCGTGGATCTCGACCTCGAGATCGAGCGCGTAATCCTGGGGCCTCGCGCGCCACGTCTGGCGGATCTCGACGCCCGCGCTGTCGCGCGCCGTGAAGGTCAGCGTGCGCGTCACCGCCGCGGCATCCGCGCTCTCGGCCACCGCGTAGGTGAGACCCGCGAGCGATTGGAGCTGGGCCCCCGAACCGAGATCGATCGCGAACAAGGGGCCGCCGGCCAGCACCACGCGCTCTTCCGGCGGCAGCGCCTCGCCGCGGCGCGCGCGTTCGGGCCGCGCTTGGAGCGCGCGGGCGCCGAGCGCCGAGGCGTAGGACTTGAGCTCGACCGCGAGCAGCCGTCCGCCGCGATTCGTGAAATGGGCCTGGTAAAGCGGCGTGTCGATTTCGTACGTGCGCTCGATCTCGGGCTCGCGCGGGGCGGGACCGGCCACGAGGCGCGTGCGGCTCCCCGGGCTCAAGCCCGGCGAGCGTTCCGGCTTCTGCGCGGTCGCTTCGGCGGAGCGCGCGCGTGCGGCGGCGAGCGTGTCGGCGGGGGGCGCGCTCGCGGTCGGCACCGGACGTCCGCGATCGAGATAGGCCCCGAGCCCGAGGCGCCTCAGCAGCGGCTGATAAAGGAGCAGCAGCGCGAGGCAGATCGCGACCGCGACGAGGGTGCGGCGATCCATGATCAGGGCACCGGGTCGTAGCCGCGCGGGCCGAGCGGGTGGCAGCGCAGGATGCGCTGGAGCGCGAGCCACAATCCACCCACCGGTCCGTGGCGCTCGACCGCCTGGCAGGCGTAGGCCGAGCAAGTCGGCGTGTATCGGCACGCGCCGCGGTAATGGGCCGGAATCCAGCGCTGATAGAGCCGGATGATCGCGACGAGCAGCCGGCGCAGGATCACGACTCGAGCGTCCCGGCGATGGGCGCGAGCGCGCCGGCCGCGGCGAGCACGCGCTCGACGTCGCTCGCCAGATCCTGATGCGTGGCGCCGAGGACGCCGGCCGCGGCGATCAGCACCAGGCGAAAACCGCTCTCGGGCAGGCGCGGAAAGCGCCGGCGCACGATCTCGCGCAGGCGACGGCGCGCGCGATTTCGGCTCACCGCTCCTCCCACGCCGCGCTTGCTCGCCACGAAGCCCACCCGAGTCCGCTCGCCCGGACGGGCCAGCGCGAGCAGCACACAAAAGCGCCCGCGATGTGGCACCCCCTCGCGCTTCACCTCGTCGAACTCGCGCGATGACGTCAGCCGGCGCGCGCGGCCCAACCCCTCGGAGGAACGCGGATCCAAAAGGCTCCCCCAGTCGGCGATCGAGAGACGCGACGTCCGCGGGCGCCCGGCGGCGGGCGCGCGCAATGGCGGGTGTAGAAGCAAGGCTTCCGGAACCAGTCGCTCTAGGAGGACGAAACCGTCAGGCGCTTGCGGCCCTGGCGGCGGCGGGCGGCGAGCACCTTGCGGCCGCCCTTGGTCTTCATGCGCCGGCGAAAGCCGTGGGTCTTCTTGCGGTGGCGATTGCGGGGCTGAAACGTGCGCTTCATGGGCGAACTGCCTCGAAAAAGGGAGGATGTGCTCCAGAGAGACGGGGCAGCTTACGGGAGGCTCTTCCCGCGAGTCAAGCGGCGCTAGTACTGGAGCCCGACGTAGGCGGTCAGGCCCCGCGAGCGTGGTCCGCCCACGTTGTCGCCGCTCAGCGAGCCCTCGAGCGCGACGCGCGCGAGCGGGTTCAGCACCCTCTCGACGTTGAGGACCAGGAGCTGATGATCTTCCTCGGGAGTCCACACCGTTTGCGTGCGGTATTCGTGCTCGGCGCGCGCGTTGAAGACCCAGCGCCCGTCGCCGGGCAGCAGCGTGCCGGCGAGCACGTAGTACTGATGCCGATCGTGGATGCCGGCCGCCGGGCGATCGTCGAAGCGATCGAACACGTACGCGGGCGCGATCGAGCCGTGCGGCTCAATGAGCGCGCCGCCCACGAGGAGCTGCAGGTGCTGCATCCACGTGAGCGTTGGCAGGGTCGAGTCCTGACGATCGAACAACATCCGCGCCCCGAAATTCACCGCCCCCGCGTTGCGTCCCACCATCCAGTAGGTGTCCTCGAAGGAGTGGATCGCGCCCGCATCCGGATCGAGCCCGGTCTCGCTCTGGTTCGAGTGAATGAGTCCGGCGGCGTAGTGCCAGTCGGAGAGCCCGCCGTTCAGCTCGAGGCCGCGTGCCCATAGCCCGACCGGCGCGAGATAGGGGTGCAGCGTGGGGCAGCGCTGCTCGGAAAGAAAGGGAAGCTCGGCGTCGAAGGAGCCCAGGCGCGCGTTGAGTCTCCGGCGAGAGACGAGATCTCCGATCTGAAGATCGGCGCGCGTCGCGCGTGGACCATCGCCCGAGGGCCCGCCATCGAGATTGAAGTGATAGGAGAGCTGCCGCGTGATCGCGCCCGCGCTCTGGAGCTCGACGCCGTCATCGAGCGTGGAGCGCGTCGGCGACGCGTGGAGGCCCGCGGAAGTGGAGGACTCGATGCGCTCCGCGCGCACGCCCAGGCGCGCCGCGACCGAGACCGGAAACGTGTGGCTCGAGAGCATCGCGACGGTTTCGCTGTCCCGATAGCCGTCCTGCATGAAGCGGATGCCCTCGGGATTGAGCTGCGGCGAATCGAGGTGGCAGCGGCTGCAGGGCTGTCCCCCATCGCGCGAAAAGAGCGGCAGGGCCTGCGCCCGGGAGGCCCCGAGCGCGCAGGAGAGCGCGAGCCCCAAGGCTCCCAACGCGAGTCGCTTGAGAATCATCGGCGGAGCAGTCTAGTCCGCTTTCCGGCGGGGCGCCAGGAAAGCGCTCCGACGCCCGCACGGCGTTGCGGGAGACGAGCTTGGGAGGCGGGGAGCGGCCTCGGCCGCCGCGGCGGTTGGGCTTCAGTCGAATGCGCTTCAAGCCGATAACGCGCTTGGAG
>Ga0209698_10001264_pt1 | contig 29306 bp, 26 predicted proteins | sample LitLauG_LLR_2012_FD_187203 | JGI IMG/M metagenome (GOLD analysis project Ga0209698, IMG submission 187203) | Freshwater sediment microbial communities from Pennsylvania, USA - Little Laurel Run_MetaG_LLR_2012 (SPAdes) (version 2) | ecosystem: Environmental > Aquatic > Freshwater > Creek >... | reverse complement strand
TCCGAGTGAGATTTCTGAGCCGGCGCTTTCCTCGCCGGTCTCAGCATCGTAGCCGCTCGCAGAACCCTTCTTCATTTCACTTATGCATTCATACAGACGGGACGTACCACGTTTTTCTATGCATTCCCCTTCCCTGAAAACAGGGGGCGTCTCGTCTGTTCCCGAGTCACGACCCCGTGATGCAAATCACGGTGGCATGCCGCCGGTGTCACAGCGGTAAACGGGCAGGTCGCTGATAGTAAGCCGATGAAACGTCTTCTCGCGTTCTTTCTCTCTATCGCTATTCCTTGCGCGCTTCTCGCTGCCGACGCCCAGAACGGTTACAAAGTCACCTACGATGGTGGATCGCTTTCGGACGCCAAGGCCGGGACTGGCCTGAAACTGCAAATCACGCAGACCACGATCACCTTCCTAAGGGACAAAACCGAGGTCGTCACTATTCCCGCTTCGTCGATCACTGAGATCAGCTACGGCCAGGATGTTCACCGGAGAGTCGGAGCAGCGATCGGACTGGCTGTCATCAGCCTGGGAATCGGCGCCCTGATGGCCCTGACCAAGTCCAAGAAGCACTATGTCGGTCTGACCTGGGGCTGATGGTGACAAAAAGGGCGGTCTGGCGATGCAATGCGATAAGAACGAATATCGGGGCATCCTCGCCGCGCTCGAGGGAGTTACCGGCAAGAAAGCCGTCAACTCCGACGCCATGACCGTCAAGAACTAACTCAGCCGGCGCGGAAAACCTGGGGACAGACTGGACGTTCGCCGGTTTTCGCAACAGCCCCTTCAGTCATTCTGCCGTCCCTCCGGGACTTGGTCGGTCTTCTTGGAGTTGACCCAGCGCTGAAGCGCTGGGCTATTATCGGTCGTCCCTCCGGGACGGGTTTTCGGGCTGGGGAAACATGGGACAGACGAGTGGAGTGCACCCCTCAGGTGAGACGGGCAAACTGGGGAAAGGGACGTTAACCGGTTTTTCACAAGACTGAAGGACGAGAGCCCGGTCTACCGCGAAAAGTATCCCGTCTTGGTGCGCACTTTGAGTCCATCCTGCTTGGGGCGGATGACGATCTTGCGGAAAGAGTCGTCTTTGATGGGATTGGTCGGATAGTAAGCCAGTTCGTAGGAGCTGTGCAGCTCTTCGCCGATTTGACGAAAGTACGTGTGCGGGTCGACGAGTTCCGCGTCAAACGTGGCGCCACCCGTTTCCTTTGCGATGCGATCCATCACTCTGACCCCGTATTTGTTGCGAGCCGTGAGCTCGCCGTGTTCTTTCTGCGTATAGCGGATGGGGAACAATATGACGTTCGCGCTCTGCGCGGCTTCAATCGCTGTCATCATGTCGTGCGAGCTGGAGTTGTCTTCGCCATCGCTGAAGATCAGCAGGGCCCGCCTTCCTTTCTCATTGGCGAGTTTTTCGACGGAGTAGAAAATGGAATCGTAAAATGCAGTGCCCAGCTCGCGCAATTCTTTCGGGCCCAGTTCCAGGAAATGCTTCTCATCGTGTTCGAAGCGATTGAGTCCATCCATAATCTCGGAGCTCGATTGTGTGAAGTCGCTTACCAGGCGCAGATGGTTGCCGAAGCACAACATGAAGGCGCGGTCTTTCGGTCCAAGGACATCTTGCAGGAAAACTTCCAGGTCGTGCTTATGCTGCTTGGAGTAATGCTCCTGGCTGCCGCTGGCATCCACAATTAATCCGAGGGTGAGAGGAACGTCGGAACTTCGGGAAAAGAAAGAAATCTTTTGGGGAACCGCATCCTCAAGAACCTCGAAATCGTCCTTGCTCAGGCTGTCGACCAGCGCCCCGCGGGAATCCCGCACCGAGAACGACACATTGACCAGGTTGACCTTGACACGAATCGGCTCTTGCGAAAGGCAGACCACGGCGAGCAGTGTGAGCAGCAACGCGCAATGTCGCATGGCGATATAGGGTAAGCCATTGCTAGAGACGTGAGGGAATGAAATTGGTCACCGGGAGGGGCTTGGGTCTGGCGCCCTTGACTTGTCCACGGGGAAGGCATTACGGTCGTTCTCAGCGCGAAGGGCGCATCCAGTCCGCGGAAAGGGCCAAGCCCACCTTGAGTCAGCGTCAGTGCGGAAAATAAGGGTCTTCTTTCAGCCTGCGCATGCGGACACAGGCGATCCACTGAGAGGAGATCGCTATGAAGAGCCAGTTACCGCCTCGCCCCAATCTCGAACAACTCAAAAAGCAAGCCAAGAATATCCTGAAAGGCCATCAGGCCGCGGATCCGGATACCCTGAAGCACATCCAGGAGCACCATCCACGCTGGCGCAAAGTTTCTGCAGCTACCATCCAGAGCGCCCATTTCACTCTGAGCGATGCGCAGTTGGTGGTCGCCAACGAATATGGTTTCGAGACCTGGTCCAAGTTGAAGTCCCACGTATTACTCCACGAGGCCGCTCCTTCCGGTGAAGAAGCCGTGAAGACGCTGCGCGAAGCCGCCGGCCGCGGCGATCTGCGTCGCCTCGCCGAACTGCTGGATGCGAATCCCAGTCTTATCGACGAACGGGGCGGCCCCGGCACCCGGACCGCGTTGCACAGCGCCGTTTTCGGCCAACAGGAAGCCACCGTCAAATTTCTCCTTGAGCGCGGCGCAAATCCCAACATACGGTGCGAAGGCGACTACGCGTTTCCGCTGCACTTTGCCGGTGAGAAGCAGCATTTCCCCATCATTCGCCTGCTGATCGAGCACGGCGCTGATCCTATCGGTGAGGGCGACTACCACGAACTCGGAGTTATCGGATGGGCGACTGCCTGGGATTACATCCACGCCAACCGAGAAATCATGGATTACCTCATAGCGCACGGAGCACGGCACAACATTTTCTCGGCTGTGGCCATGGGAGAGGTTGAGATGATTCGTAAGTTAGTCGCGCAATCACCGGGCGATCTGGAAAGACGAATGGACCTGGTGAGTAAGCGACGCTACCCACTGCATCTCGCGGTGGTGAAGAAGCAGCCAGAGTCGCTCAGCGCGTTGCTCGACCTCGGCGCGAACAAGGAGGCTCTCGACGAGGCTGGTTTCACGGCGCTTGACCAGGCCGCACTGCTCGGTGAAACGGCCATGGCTCAACTCCTGCTCGATCGCGGCGCCACGGTTCGTTTACCCGCAGCGATCGCCTTGCACAAGACACTCGACATCAACCGCTTGCTTCGCGACGATCCGGCATGCCTGAAGCCGGGCAACCGCTGGGGCTATCTCATTGTTCGGGCCAGCGAACAGTCTTCCGGCGCGGTTGTGGAAAGCCTGATTCGCGCCGGGGCCGACGTGAATGTGCGCGACAATCCCAAGACTGCCGTCGACTGCACCAGCGGCTATACGCCCCTGCACGCCGCTGCTTTTCGTGGCAACATGACCGCGATCTCGGTACTGCTCAAGCACGGCGCGAGCGTCAGCGCGAGAGAAGAAAAATATCACGGCACGCCCGCCGGCTGGGCCAACTACGCCGGCCACACCGAGGCCCGCGATCTGATCCTGCAAGGGCCGGTCGACCTCATGGAGGCGGTTGAGAACGGCCTGACGGAGCGCATTCGCGCGATCCTTGCGGAGAGGCCTGACCTGCTCAATCGCCCGTTTCGCGAACATCCTCTTTATCCTCTTTATGCCGAGGGATGGTATACGCCGCTCGTCTTCGCGGTGGCCTTAGGACGCGCGGAGTCAGTGCGAATCTTGTTGCAGCACGGCGCCGATGCAACAGTTCGTAGTCCCGATGGCCGCAGCCTGGGTGAGTTAGCGCAGGAAAAAGGACGCGAACAAGCCGCAGATTTGTTGAAGCAGCACGGAATCGTAATTTGAGAGTACACGGGGCATCTGGAAGGGCTAAAGAGTGCGCGTGAGAACTCGTCTTGCGCCCCTTCGGGGCTGAATCACTTTCCACCTCTTACCCACGGCTTGCGCCGTGGGCTGCATTCTTGCGCCGCTTCACGGCTAGGAATCGCCGGTCGCGTTCCATCGCAAATCCGCGAATCGAGTTCTCACGCACACACTAAAGCCGGAGGCCTCAAATTGCAGCGAAGAGGCACGACTGAGAGCCGTGCCTCTCGGATTGTATGCAGCATATGCTGAGTGTTACGCCAGCTTCATGGCCTCGGGATCCCACTTGACCACGGCCCCGTGCTCGATACTCAGATTGCTGAGCAACGCCGCCCCTGCGGCTCGATACCCGAACACTGCATCTTCGACGACAGGCTTGCGGGAGCGAACCGCACTGAAGAAATTGTTGAAGTGGTCGTAGTTGTCGCGATAGCCCTCAGGCGCAGCATACTTTTCATCAGCCGCGGCCGGCGGGCCGGACGGATGAGTCGCCGGATACCTCTCATGATAAGCGTCGCGAATCCGTTTCTGCATGGCCTCGGCGTAGGTCCCGATCATCAGGCCAGGCTCCTTTTCGCGCGGCGTGCGGCTCACACTGACGAAGTTGTAACCGATCTCCATTGTGCCCTCTGCACCAGTGAAGACCAGGCCTTCGCTCTCCTCGCCTCCGTCGACAAAGTTGACGCGCAGGCTGAGGTTGAATCCTTGCGGATAGTCAAACAGGCCCAGCAGCACGTCGTTGGCATCGCGACCATCTTTCCAGAAACGCAACCCGCCGGTGGCCATGGCGCGCGTGGGGCCGTTGCTGCCGGTGATGAAGTGCGTTCCGCTGAACAGGTGGACAAAGAGATCGCCCGCCACTCCGGTGCCGTAGGCTTTCCATTTTCGCCACTGGAAGAAATGCTCGGAGTTGAAGGGAATTCTTGGAGCACTTCCCAGGAAACGGTCCCAATCGCAGGTTTCGGGCGAGGCGTCGAGAGGAACGGTGTAGTTCCATGCTCCCATGGATGAGTTTCGGTCCCAGTGCGCGCTTACCATGTTGAGCTGGCCAATCGCACCGGAAGCGAGCAGCTCTTTGGCCTTGGCATAAATAATGGAGCTGACTCTTTGGCTTCCGATCTGCAGAATGCGGTTGGTCGAGCGGGCCGTCTCGATCATCTCCGGCCCTTCAGTGTGAGCGTGGATCATCGGCTTCTCGCAATAGACGTCCTTGCCGGCGTTCATGGCATCGACGGCAATCTGCTTGTGCCAATGATCGGGGGTGCCGATAATCACCGCGTCGACATCTTTACGCGCCAGGATTTCCTTGTAGTCACGCGTGGTGAAGATGTCGTTGCCCCAGAGTTCCTTACTGTGTGCGAGTCGGCCGTCGTAACAGTCGGCCACGGCGACGAGCTTCACGCCGGGGACTTGCACGGCGGTCCTGGTGTCTCCCTGCCCCTGAATGCCTGCTCCGATCAGGGCGAGCTGGATGTGATCGTTGGCAGCGATCGGCGTGGCGGGCTCCAGCGGCAGCACCTTCAAGGCGTGCGTCTTGACTCCGAGGGCGGTAGCGGCAGTAGCCGTGCCTGCGACTTTCAGGAAGCTTCTTCGATTCAGCATAAGTACATTTCTCCGGCGCGTGAAATGGACGTGCGCCTCACACGATATTCTTCTTTGAGGAATTTGTCTCGGAGAGACGCAGATAACCACGAAGGACACGAAGGTACCCGAAGGAAATCCGAGGTTCCTTCGTGTACCTTCGTGCCCTTCGAGGTGAATAATTCTCAGCCCGCGACAGGGAAGCCCCCGAAGTTCCATAATGTCCGGATGACGGTCCGCCGACTGAAGACCTACACCGGCGCTCAGGGCTACGTGTACCAGTATTACTTCGTAGGCAAGCGCGCGGCCCTGCCCGATGATCCCGAAGCACCCGCGACGGAGTTCATTTTCGACGTCACCTCCGACCGCAAGCTGACGTATTCCGTCAGCATCTTCTTGCCGGAGGTCCCATTGGCCGCCTGGAGCCAAAATCATGGCCGTGCCTTGAACGACGCTGAACAGTACGCCGCCGTCAAGCTGCGCCTGTTCCGCGCCTTCGATGAACTGGAAGACGTCAAGGCGGACGGACGCAGGCTGAGTATCGATTCGGCTTTGCTGGAAGAAGCGCTCTTGACCTTGGGCGTGGAGTGATCGAGGAAGAGCGGCCGTTCAGGGCCGCGTTGGATTTTGACACGGGCTCAGAGTGTGCGTGAGAACTCCTCTTTCGCCCCGTTGGGGCTGGATCATTTCCCACTTGTACCCACGGCTTACGCCGTGGGCTTTATTCTTTCGCCGCTTTGCGGCTAGGAACCGCTGGCGTTGTTCCACCCCGAATCTGCAAAACGAGATCTCACGCACACACTTTAGCCCGAGTGTTCTCGATGGCGACGACATAGGTGGTATAACTTCTGGCGGAGTCTCCCAGTGAAGAATTCAAAATCTCCCGTGATCGTCATCGTCGCATTTCTCGTCTTCTCTTTCTCTTGTTTCGCCTGGGCTCAAACTTCCCGCTGGTCCGAGCAAAAAGCCAACGACTGGTATGCCCAGCAACCGTGGCTCGTGGGCAGCAACTACATTCCCAAGTCCGCGATCAACGAACTCGAGATGTGGCAGCAGGAAACCTTCGATCCTGCCCAGATCGACAAGGAACTGGGCTGGGCCGAAGCCCTCGGCATGAACACCATGCGCGTGTTCCTGCACGACCTGCTCTGGCAGCAGGATGCCGCCGGTTTTCAGAAACGACTCAACCAGTTTCTAGCCATCGCTTCGCGACACCATATCCGGCCGCTGCTCGTGCTCTTCGATTCCTGCTGGGATCCCGCCCCGCAACTCGGCCCGCAGCACGCTCCCATTGCGGGCGTGCATAACTCCGGATGGGTGCAGAGCCCAGGCGCCAAAGCCCTCGCCGATCCCGCCCAGGTCCCGCGTCTCAAAGCCTACGTGCAAGGCGTTGTCGGCGCCTTCGCGAAAGACGACCGTATCCTCGGCTGGGACGTCTGGAACGAGCCCGGCTCATATGGTGGTGGCGACTACGCAAGAACGGAACTGGAGCAATCCCAAAAAATAGCCCGCGTCACGGCCCTCCTGCCGCAAGCTTTCGCATGGGCGCGGGTAGCGAATCCTTCGCAGCCGCTCACCAGTGGCGTCTGGGACATCGACGTCTCGCAGGACGAGAACGCCCAGGACGAAATCGAGCGTATCCAGCTCCGCGAGTCCGACGTCATCACTTTCCACAACTACAGCTGGCCCGAGTCGTTCAAGGCCGAGGTCGCCTGGCTCCGAAGATTCCATCGCCCCATCATCTGCACGGAATTCATGGCGCGCTCAGTTGGAAGCACATTCGACGCAATCCTACCCATCTCGAAGGAGGAAAAAGTCGGCGCCATTAACTGGGGATTCGTAGCCGGGAAGACGCAAACCTATTTTCCCTGGGAGTCGTGGCAGCATCCCTACGTGTTACACGAACCCCCAGTCTGGTTTCACGAAGTCCTCCGCTCCGATGGCACCCCGTACCGCCAAGCGGAGGTCGACCTGATCCGCCGACTGACAGGGAAGAATTGAAGGATTCAAGGAGTGGGGCGACTACAGCCCCATGTGGGGACAGCCACCTCGGCCGTCCCGCGAAGCCTGCCCTGAGCGCAGTCGAAGGGGCGAAGCCGAGCGCCCGGGAAAGATCGCCTCAAAGGCCGGCAGGTTTACAAGAATTGCACTTTCGCAACCTTCCTCAGAGCGCCTGAGGATTTACAATTTCCAGTGTTATGAAAAACCTTCTCCCCTTAGCCCTGATGCTTGTACTAACCGCCTGCAACAAGTCGACTTCACCATCGACGTCATCCGCAGCAACTCCTCCTGCCATGCCGCCCGACGCCGTGCAACTCAAGCTACAGGAGTACGCTGGAAACTCCGCTACGAATTGCGGACGCCTCGACATCCACGCCCCGGAAGCGCAATCGAAGGGAGCTGCCGATTGTGCCATGCAGGCCAGCCAGGCAAAACGCGCGTTCTATGTGGCCTACGACATGCCCGGGATGGTGATCGGTGTCGCCGGCAACGGGGAAGGCAAACTGTTCACCGCGCGCTCGGAAGCGGGAGGAGTCAGCGGTGGCGCCTGTCCCTCGGCATTGCGTCTAGCTGCCAGCGGGCGTGTGACCTGCTTTGCCCCCGGCGATATGGGCTCGATGGGCGCCGGTCACACCGCAATTCCGCAGGGCATGCCCAATCCTCACGCGTTGCCGAAATCCAAGTGAGACGAAGTGGAAAACTCGCGCCCGATGCTGATCATCTTTGGAGGCCTCCCCGGCGTTGGGAAATCGGAAATCGCCCGCGAACTGGCCCGCCAATTGGGCGCCGTATTTCTGCGCGTTGACTCGATTGAACAGGCGTTGCGCGATTCCGGCGTCGTCACCGGGCCGCTCGACGAGTCCGGTTATCGCATCGGCTATGCCATGGCGGAAGACAACCTTCGCCTCGGCTGCAGCGTAGTTGCCGACTGCGTGAACCCTCTTACGATTACACGCGACGCCTGGCTCGACATCGCCAAACGCACCGGGGTTCGCGCCGTCGAAATCGAGATCCAATGCTCGGACCCGAACGAGCACCGCCGCCGCGTCGAATCCAGAACAGCCGACATCCCCGGTCTCAATTTGCCTTCGTGGGAAGATGTCGTCTCTCGACAATATGAACCCTGGACCCGTGAACACCTCGTGCTCGATAGCGCGACCTGCCCCGTCGAACAGAATGTCAACCAGATCCGAAAGATGCTGCGGGACTATTACCAGATAGAGGTAAGGAGTGCTTAAATGCTGCAAGTAAACCGGGCTGCCACTCTTGTTCTGGTTTTCGTTGCCATGTTCAATTGTGCCCTCGCTGCGCTCGCTCAAGACGCTCCGCTCCAACAAGTCGCCGACATCCCGCTTCCCGGTGCCGCAGTCCGCTTCGACTACCAGAGCTTCGACCGCGCCCACGGACGCCTGTATATCGCCCACATGAATGCGGATCAACTGGTGGTCTTCGACGTGAAGAAGCGCGAGGTCGTCGCCAACCTCGACGGATTCCCTAACGTCCACGGCGTGCTGGCTGTCGCGGAAATCAACCGCGTCTTCGCCTCCGCCACCGGGGAACACAAGCTCGCCATCGTCGACATGGAGACGCTGAAGATCCTCGCCGCCCCCGGGCCCATCAAGTATCCTGACGGAATCGCCTACGCTCCCGGGCCGAAGCGCGTGTTCGTCTCCGACGAGCACGGAGACGCCGACGCCGTAATCGACGCCACCACCAACGCTCTCATCGCGACAATCCATCTTGACGGAGGCGCCGGGAATACGGTCTACGATCCTGGTTCCGGGCGCATCCTCGTTGCTGTCCACGAAAAGAACGAGTTGGTTTCTATCGATCCGGCGACAGCGAAGATCATCAGCCATCATCCCGTGCCCGGAATTGAGAGTCCCCACGGAATCGCGTTGGACGCAGATGCCCGTCTGGCGTTCGTTGCCGGAGAAGAAAACAACAAACTTGCCGTGCTCGACCTCACTAACGGCCAGGTGCTGGCGACCTATTCGGTCGGAAAGGATCCTGACGTTCTCGCCTTTGATCCAGGTCTCAAGCTCCTCTATGTTTCCGCCGAATCCGGAAACGTCACAGTCTTTCGCGAGACCGGCAAAGCCTTGGCAACTGTGGGTTCGCTCACGATGCCACATGCACACACCGTTTCGGTCGATCCCGACACGCACTTGGTCTATTTCCCGCTGCAGAATCTGAATGGGAGGCCGGTTTTGCGCATTATGAAGCCGAGCCCAGGCCACTGACCCATGCAGTCAGCTCTGGCTCGGCGGCAGTCTGTGATCCTAATCACACACTTAAGTGACCATCTTTCTTGGCCTTAGACCAATCCGGCCGGACAATGGCTGGGTTGTACTAGAGGAGTTCAGAACCTCGAAGGATTTGGGGTAAACTCAAGGAATTCTGGGATTTTCGTGAGCTTCCAGTTCCTCCGCTCTCGGGAAGTCATTGCTGAAACTGAGACCTGAGTACTGAGAACGAGCACTGCTTCTATGTCACTGCTTTGGCTGCGTTTTGCGCTGGGGTGCTATTTCGTGGGCCTGGTCTACGCCTTCGTGGCGCTGACCCGAACCAGTGATCTCTTCAGCCGCATCGCCCTCCACGCCGCCACCATGGGCATGGTCTTCCATTTCGTTTCCTTGACCGAACTCTTCCTGTCCGGGCAAATCGTATGGGCCTCGGTTCATAACAGCGAATCGCTCCTAGCCTTCTTGTCGATGGCTTTCTTTCTGGTCATCTACATGATTTACAAAACCACTTCGCCCGGAGTGGTCGTATTTCCCGTGGTGTTCTTCCTGACCTTCGTCGCAGCGCTCGATGAGCAACCGGTGTTGCTCACGCAATTCGTCTCGCACAAGGGATGGCTCATCGCCCACATCATGCTGATCTTCACCGGCTACGCGGCGCTGCTGGTGAGCTTCGGCGCGAGCCTGCTCTACCTGCTGCAGGAGCGCCGCCTCAAAGCCAAGAAACCGACGAGCCTGATCGCCTTCCTGCCGGCGCTCGAAGTGATCGATCAGATCGGTTATCGCTCGCTTCTGCTGGGCTTCCCGTTTATGACGCTGGGCCTGATCACCGGCTCGGTCGTCGCTATCACCGCGCCGACGATCGGGCGTGTAGATTTTCTCGATCCCAAGATCCTGCTTTCCGTGCTGATGTGGGCCGTTTACATGGTGATGGTTTTCACCCGTTGGAACTCGGGATGGCGAGGGCGCCGCGCCGCCTTTCTGGCAACCTTCGCCTTCGTGGCTGCGCTGGCCGCCTGGGCTGCGAACTATTTCTCGGCGATGCACAGGTTCGGGACCTCATGAGATACCAGCTCATCGGCTTGAATCATAAGAGCGCTCCGCTCGAAGTCCGGGAGCGGCTGGCGATCCCCGAATCGCGCCTGCCCGATACCTGCCGCGAGCTGAACGCCTATCCCGGGATCGAAGAGGGCATGGTCATTTCGACGTGTAACCGCGTGGAGATCATTGCCCACACCGTGAACGGGCACGCTGACCTTCGCGGATTCCTGCACAACCACTTCCACCTGAAGCCCGAAGAACTGGACGCGCACCTGTATGAGTTCCGGGAGAAAGACGCCGTGCGGCACATCTTCCGAGTAGCGTCGAGCCTGGATTCGATGGTAGTTGGAGAAGCTCAGATTCTGGGCCAGGTGAAGGAAGCCTACGCCACCGCGCGCGCCGTGGGCGCCGTCCGCGGACAACTCGACCAACTCTTCAGCCGTGCCTTCGCCGTAGCCAAGCGTGTGCGCAGCGAGACCGCCGTCGGATCGTCGTCGGTTTCGATCGCGTCGGTCGCTGTTGAATTAGCGAAAAAGATCTTCGGATCGCTGCAAGGGAAAAACGTCTTTATCGTCGGCGCCGGCAAGATGAGCGAACTTGCCGCCCGGCACTTGATGGCCCATGGTTGCGCTTCGATCTTCGTCGCCAACCGCACCTATGACCGCGCCATCGGACTGGCTCAGAAGTTCGACGGACAGGCCATCAAGTTCGAGGATCTCTACACCACCTGCGACCGCGCTGACATCGTCATCACTTCGACCGGCGCGCCGCACGCCATTTTCCGCCGCGAGCACGGCGAGCAGTTCCTCGCCCGCCGCAAGAACCGTCCGATGTTCTTCATCGACATCGCCGTCCCGCGCGACGTCTCGCCCGACATGGCCAGGCTCGACGGCATCTTCGCCTACGACATCGATGACCTGCAGCAGGCGGTCTCGAGCCACGTCGCTGACCGGCGCAAAGAAGCCGAGCGCGCTGAAGCTATCATCGCCAGCGAAGTCGAGCGCTTCGAAGCTCGCCAGCACACGCTCGACGTAGTCCCAACGATCGTGAGCCTGCAGGATCACCTGGAGACGATTCGCCAGGCAGAGATCGACCGCGTCCGCGGAAGAATGGGCCAACTATCACCGGAACAGGAAATCGCTCTCGAGGCGCTCACGCGCGGCATCATCAACAAAGTGATGCACACCCCGATCACCACGCTGAAGACCGCCGCTAAGGAATCCGAAGCGACGACGGTGGTCGATGTTGTGCGCCGCCTCTTCAACTTGCAGGTGAAACCAAAGGAAGAGCCCGCGGGGCCTGCAGTCAAGAAAGACGAAGTGGGGACGCGGCAGTGATGGTTGCGTGGTCACCAAATCTTCCTGATCTTCCTGCGATTGTCATCCTGAGCAGAGTCCGGCGGTGAGCGAAGCGAACCGCCAGACGGAGTCGAAGGATCCCTATCCCCTTGCTGTAGGCGTGGGCGCCGCGCGGAATTCCCATCGTCGAATGCGACCTGCGTTCATTCTTGTGGCACTTTTCGTTTTGGCTGCGCAGGCCCAGACCTTCAGAAACTTCCCGGGCAGAAAATCAGACCTTACCTCGCCCAGTGGTCGATACGTAATCCAGAACGTCGAGCGCGATGAAGGACGCCAGTTCGTACTTTCTCTGAAGGACAAAACCACCGGCAAATCGCGCAAGGTTTACGAATATGGAAGGGGTGCGAGCGTTCTTTGGTCTCCTGACAGCCGACATTTCGTAATCGACGACGGCGCGGGCAGCGACTACACGGAGACGAAGATTATTCCGGTCGATGAGAGCGCGCCTGAAATCGACGTACAAAAGGAAATACTAAGGTGAAGTCAGTTCCCGGCGGACATCACGAGTACTTCTACGTGTCATACTGGATCGATTCACGCCGCACCGTAATCTACCACTGGGGATACGGTGGAGAACCTCCCGATGGTTTTTGCGAATGTTACGTTTATAGACTGAACGGTCCAGTACGCAGGTGTGCGAGGCAACCAAAGGATTCGGATCGTGTCTGCAGCCAGACGATAGTGGGAAGATGATGACCTCGACAATTAGCAACAATCGCTCTAAGCTCCGCATCGGCTCCCGCGGCTCGCAACTTGCTCTCTGGCAGGCCAACCACATCTCCGCCCTCCTGCGCGCCCGCGGACACAAGGTCGAAATCGAAATCATCCACACGACGGGTGACAAAATCACCGACGTCGCCCTGGCCAAGGTCGGCACCAAGGGAATGTTCACCAAAGAAATTGAAGAAGCGCTCGCCGCCGGGCGGGTCGATCTGGCCGTCCACTCTCTGAAGGACCTGCCCACCGAACTTCCCAAGGGATTCGAAATCGCCGCCATCACCGAGCGCCAGGACCCGCGCGATGCCTTCTGCTCGCGCCACTACTCGACGATCGAAGATCTGCCGGAAGGCGCGCGCATCGGCACTTCCAGCCTGCGCCGCCAGGCGCAACTCAAGGCCATCCGCCCCGACCTCGACATTCATCCGCTACGCGGCAACGTTGACACGCGCCTGCGAAAACTCGAGCAGGGAGACTACGACGCCATCATCCTGGCCTCGGCCGGCCTGAAACGCCTCGGCAAAACGGAACTGGTCAAGCAGATCATCCCCGCCGAAATCATGTGCCCCGCCGCCGGACAGGGAGCGTTAGGCATCGAGATCCGCGAAGGCGACGCAAAAACGCGCGAGCTCCTAAGCTTCCTGGACGATCCCGACGCCCGCGCCGCCACCACGTGCGAGCGCGCCCTCCTCAACAGCCTCGGTGGAGGCTGCCAGGTTCCCATCGGCGCTTTCGCCGAAGTGCGCAACGGCAAGCTGCACCTCGAATCCATCGTCGCCGACCCAGACGGCAGCAAACTCCTGCGTGACTCCCGCGACGGAGACGATCCCGAAAAGATCGGCAACGAAGCTGGGGCGTCCCTTCTAAGGCGCGGCGGCGATGCGATCCTTGAAGCCGTCTACGGCCGCGGTTTGGCGGTTCCTCCACAGCCGTGATCTCATCGAAAACTGCGAAAGGCATGAACCACGAAGGGCACGAAGGTTCACGAAGGGTATGACCCGCAACGCCTTGCTAAAGCTTCTGGGCGGCTCTGACGCGCACGCTTTGCGGCGCTGGATCAACCTCTGGCCACCCTTCTTCGGCGCCGGCATCCGGGTCAAGCGCATCGCACCCGATATGAAAGCTGTCGACGTCGAGATGAAACTCCGCTGGTGGAACGCCAACTACGTCGATACCCATTTTGGCGGATCGCTCTTTGCCATGACCGACGCTTTCTATATGCTCATGCTGATGGCAAATCTCGGCCGCGACTACATTGTCTGGGACAAGGCCGCCAGCATCCGATACCGCAAGCCGGGGAAAGGCACGGTCCGCGCCGAATTCCGCCTGACCGACACCCAACTCGACGACATTCGTGAGAAGCTGAAGACGTTGCCAAAATACGAGCCGACGCTCAGAGTAGAAGTGAAAGACGAGCAGGGAACCGTGATCGCCGAAGTAGAGAAGCTGTTGTACATAAGAAGAAAAGACGCAGAGCAATTGCAGTCATCCGAAGCTCAGCCGTAAGAGCCATCGCAGTCCGAGCTGCGAAGCGGCACCAGGAGAAGGCCCGGCACGGAAGTGCCGGGAAAGCTGTCCATAGATTCGTCCGAGTCCCGGACGGCACAATCATCTCGAATCGCGAGAAAACGCTTTGTACATCCCCGAACACTTCCGCAACGAAGATCGCGCCACCGCGCTGGCCTTCATGCACGCCAACCCGTTCGTCATCCTGGTCTCCAACACCGACCAAGGCCCGTTCGCTACCCACGTTCCCGTTGTGATCCGAGAATCGGCCGATCATCTGACCATTCGAGGCCACGTCGCCAAGGCCAACCCCCACTGGCGACATCTGCAGAACGATCCGGCTTGCCTCATGATCTTCCACGGCCCCCACGCCTACATCTCGCCGTCAAACTACGATACCCACGAGAATGTTCCCACGTGGAACTACGGCGCCGTCCACGTCTATGGCGCTGCCACAACCTATGCCGAACCAGAACAACTGCTGAACATGCTTCACGACCTCATCCCCACCTTCGAAGCCGCCTATGAACAACAGTGGTCCAGCCTCAGTGAGGCCTATCGCCAGCGCATGCTCAGCCACATCGTCGGCTTTGAAATCGCCGTCACCAAGGTAGAAGCCAAGTTCAAGCTGAGCCAGAACCGCACCAGAAACGAGCAGCAGCACATCATCGATTCCCTGAGCGGCGCATCCGACACCGCAGTCTCGGGCACCGCGCGCCTGATGTGCGAACATGGACTTGGTATCAAAAAGGATGAATGAACTGTGTGGCGCGGGCGCCCCCGCCCGTGAAAACTAACCATGAGCAAGAAATACAAGTCCTCGACGACCCATCCGTTGAAAGGTGTACGAGTGCTGGTCGGCCGAGCCCGCCATCAGGCCGGAGCGCTCTCCGCCGAACTCCGCAAACTTGGCGCCGAGGTTCTCGAAATCCCATTCATCGAAATCCGCAAGCCCCGTTCCTTCCGCCCGCTCGATTCTGCCCTGAAGAATCTGCACACTTACGACTGGCTGATCCTGACCAGCGTGAACGGCGTCGAAGCCATGTGGGCGCGACTCGAAAAGGTGGTGCGGAGATCAACGGGGCCCCAATCACCGTGGAAGAGCGGCCCTTCAGAGCCTGCCCTGAGCAAGCGCAGCGCGCCGAAGGGGCCGCGTTCGAGCGGAAAGAGTTCACGAGCTTTAGTCTCTGGACTGCACCTCGCCGCCATCGGCCCCGCGACCAAGAAAGCCATCGAGCAACGCGGCATCAAGGTCGACGTCATGCCCAAGGAATACGTGGCCGAGTCCGTAGTCCGCAGCCTGAAAGGGAAGGTGAACGGGAAGCGCGTCCTGCTGGTTCGCGCCAAAGTCGCGCGCGACGTCATTCCCCGCGAACTGCGCAAGGCCGGAGCTCACGTCGACGTCGTCGAAGCCTACGAAACCGTAGTCCCGGAAAGTTCGCGTCGCCGCCTGCACGCCGCGCTGAAAGATCCAAAGAAACGTCCGAACGTCGTGACCTTCACCAGTTCCTCAACCGTGAAGAACTTCGTGGACCTGGGTGCACGCCAGAAGTCAGGAGTGCTCGACGGAGTGCGGACCGCCTCCATCGGCCCGGTCACCTCCGCCACGCTTCGCGAGTTCGGCCTCCCGGTCGACATCGCGGCCCGGGAGTTCACTATACCCGGCCTGGTCACTGCCATCGTTGACGTCATCACCTCGCGCCGAACCGCCACTGCCTGAACTTACCGAACCGACGTCTGCTTCGCCCCCGGCTGTTTCGGAGCATCCGAGGTGTCACGTGGCATCGCAGATTACTTGGGCTAGAATGCGCTCACTGGAGGGAGCTGTGAGAATCCAACAAGGTATGTTCCTGATTTTGCTCTCCTGTGTGGCCGTGCTCGCCCAATCAACGAAGGCTCCAGCGGACGTGAAACTGGAGGATCTGACTTTCATCTGCGGCCACAATCGCGGCGAACTCAATGGCACCATTATCGACGAGCACTGGAGCGAGGTCGGCGGCGACACCATGATCGGCATGTTCCGCCAGATCAAAAACGGCAAGGCTCAGATGTACGAGTTCCTCACCATCGAACAGACCGCATCTGGCCTGGTGCTGCGATTGCGCCACTTCGATCCCGGCTTGGTCGGATGGGAAGAGAAAGCACAAGCCAACAGTTACCCGCTCGTCAGTTGGAAGCCGAACGAAGCCGTTTTCGAGCACCCCGACAAAGCCACCCGCCTGACCTTCCGAAGCACCGGCAAGAGCACGCTTGAAGTCGTTCTGGAAAGAACCGGCAAAAAGCCGGAGGTTTTCCAATATGAGCACACCGCGGAATAGCGTGTAGGGACGGACGCCGCAACAGAACATGTAGGGACAGGCGCCTCGCCTGTCCCGCGAAGCGAAGCGAGCGCCCTTCTACTTCTTCTTGTGCTGATCGAACCAGTCCGACACGTAAAGGATCTTCGCAATCTGATGGCTGGGCCGCACGCTGATCCCATGCGGTTCGCCCGGAAACCGCACCAGCACAGATTCCACTTTGCGCAGCTTCAGCGCGGCGTAATACTGCTCCGCCTCCGAGATCGGCGTACGGAAATCGTCTTCACCGGTCGCCAGTAGCGTTGGCGTCGTAACCTTGTCTACGTAAGAGAGTACCGACCGCTTCACATACTCATCCGGCTTCTCCCAGGGCGGCCCCGAAAACCAGTAGAGCGTCCCGAACGACGGCAGATCCGACGTCAGCGCCCAACTGTACCAGTTGATGACCGGATACAAACTCGCCGCCGCTCGGAAGCGAGTTGAGCGGTCGATCATCCAGCAGGTAAGCACGCCGCCTCCCGAGCCGCCGGTGACAAACAGATTGTCTGGGTCGATGTAGCCCTTCGCGATCACCGCGTCCACACCGGAATTCAAATCGTAGAAATCGTCGCCCGGATACGCGTGGTGAATCAGGTTCGCGAACTCTTCCCCATAACTCGTGCTGCCCCGCGGATTGATGTAGAGCACCACGTACCCCTTGGCGGCCCACACCTGTTTGATGGTGTCGAAGCGATCTCCATAGTTGGCGAAGGGGCCGCCATGAATCTCCAGAATCAGCGGATACTTCTTCGCTGGATCAAAATCGGGCGGCTTCACGATCCAACCTTCCACCTTGCGCTTGTCGACCGACGATTCGAACCAGAATTCCTCCACTGCGCCCAGCTTCTTTTGCAGCAACAATTGCTGGTTCATGGCGGTGAGAGCGTGCGTCTTGGAATCCGAAATGGACCCGGCGGCAATATCCCCAGCGTCGGTGGGCGTGTCATAGGACACGGCGAACGCTCCATTTTTCGCCACCGTGAACGAAGCGCCGCCCGAATAGCTGGAGCCGCCGCTGCCCACGTGAGCCGCAAGATCCTTTATCTTCCCATCCAGCGAGTAGAAGGCCAGCTTCGTATCGCCCTGATCGTCGTACAGAAAGTAAACACCGCTGCCATCCGGCGCCCATTTCGGTTCCTCCACGTCGGGATCCAACTGCGGCGTCGCCACGTGCGGATCGCTGCCGTCGCGGTTCATCAAATAAAGATGCGTCGTCTGATGACCCTGGTAGCGGTCATCGAACCCCACGTACGCGATGCTCTTACCATCCGGCGATATCGTGGGAGAGTTGTCCGGGCCTTTGCGGCTGGTCAACGCCTTCACGGTTCCGTCGGCAAGCGACAACTCGTAGATCTCTGTGTTCAGCGGATCATAGTCGTGTTCGGGATGCAGATTCGCCGAAAAGATCAGATACTTGCTGTCTGGTGTCCAGGCGGCGCGCCCTCCTCCAAAGGCTCCTTGAAAGCCGCCGTAAGGGAAGTTGCCGCTGGTCAACTGGCGTGGCGCCCCGCCATCCGCCGACACGACGAAGCGCTGCATGAATCCATCCTTCAAATATCCCCGGCCGTTGAAGCGGTAGATCAACCGGTCGTACGCCTTGGGCGGATCCGCCCATTTCGCGCCCTCGGGAGCCTTCGGCAGGGTTGCGATCTTCACTGGCTCCGACGGAACCAGCATGGAAAACGTAATCAGCTTGCCATCCGGGGACCACACGATGTCTGACGGGCCACTCTCTAGAGTCGTCAATTCCGCCGTCTGCCCGTTGTCCATCCAGCGCACGTAAATCTGCGGCTTGCCGTCGCGATCGGAGATGTAGGCGATGCGCGTTCCATCCGGCGACCAGCGCGGCGAATTGTCGCTGTAGTTCCCATTCGTCAGCGCGCGGTTCTCATTGCCGTCGACGCCGATCACCCACAGGTTCGACTCGCGCTTATCGTTCATCACGTCGCTGAACTGACGTACGTAGACAATCCGCTTGCCGTCCGGCGAAATCTGCGGATCGCCGGCATACTGCAGGTTGAAAACGTCCATCGCAGTCAGCCGGTCGGATTTTTCCTGGCTCTTGTCTTCTTTCTTGTCTTGAGCCTGGGAAGAAATGACACACGCAAGCAAGATAAAGACGGCGACAGTCCATCGAGAACTGGGGCGCATGGCGGGCTCCTGTATCCGGGAACGGAATCGCGGGAAGTGTACCGCAGCCAGGCGGCCACGACAAAACTCCATTTCTGGACCCTTGCGCGCGGCACCGGCGCTGGTCCGATTGTTACGAATCCCGAACAGAAATTCTCTGCTGCAAAGCTTAAGCGGGATTCTGTGAGAATCTCAGCTTTGGAAAGCCCGGGTTCCAAGCCAGCTGCAGCCTTAGCGCGGGGTGGTAGTCGTGTACCCTGTGAGATCCCCATCGTGCTCACCAGTCTCGACCCGGGCGATCCTTTCTCGCATGCTTGCCATATCATTCTGGCCAACCTGCGCGGATGTGCTGTCCGCTCTCCTCATCCGGTGGCGATTGGAACAGGTGTTCATCTCGACGGCCTGCCGGCGGGCGGGCCAGTCGCAGCGCGGGTAATCAACTGCATCTCCCTCGGAGAGTTCGAAAAGATGTGGCTCCTCAGCCTCGCGCTCGATGCGCCGGGAAACGTGTGGGGCATCGAGCCGGTGCCGGAAGACTGGACCCAACCACTGTGAGGAGGATGTGGAAGTGTAGTGCATTACCGATTCGTCTGTTCCGCAGTTTGCATCCCGCAGATCGCATCGGCCCGCCGTCCAACCGACATCTCCTCTGCTAAACTGGCAGCCTCGTGCCCAGTCCGCGCAACATCCACGAGGTTTTGGTGATCGGGTCCGGCGCCAGCGGAGGATGGGTGGCGAAAGAACTCACCGAACGCGGCGTTAGTGTCCTCATGCTCGAGGCCGGGCCGCCCCGCGTTCTTACCCGCGATTTCACCGAGCACATCTGGCCCTACCAGCTGAAATTCCGCGGTTTCGGCAACCAGCAACTCCTCCTCGCAACCCAGCCCGTGCAGCGCCTCTGTTACGCCTGCGACGAATACAGCCATCAGTTCTTCGTCAATGACCTCGAGCACCCGTACACTTTCCCAATCGACAAGCCCTTCCTGTGGATTCGCGGCCGCCAGGTCGGCGGGAAGACGTTCTGCTGGGCACGCGAAAGCTACCGCTTCTCCGACAACGAATTCAAAGCTGCCAGCCGCGACGGCTACGGCGAAGACTGGCCTTTCAGCTACAAGGAACTCGAACCGTATTACGACCTGGTCGAGAGCTACATCGGCGTGAGCGCGTCAAGCGAAGGCCTGCCGCAAATGCCTGACGGCCAGTTCCTGCCGCCGATGAATCTCTCCTGCGGATCGTTGAAGGCGAAAGAAGTCGTCGAGCGCAAATTTGGTTGGCGCGTCATCCCCGACCGCGTTGCCAACCTGACCGTCGATCATCGCGGACGGCCTGCCTGCCACTACTGCGATCAATGCCAGCGCGGATGCTACACGGCTTCCTACTTCAACAGCCCGTCGGTCACGCTGCCGGCTGCCGCACGCACGGGAAAATTCACCCTCGTCAGCGATGCCATCGTCAGCGACCTCATCGTCGACACCAGCGGACGTGCGACCGGCGTCCACTATATCGACCGCAACACCCGCGAGCATCGCGAGGCGTACGCCAAGGTTGTGGCTCTCGCCGCCGGAGCGCTCGAATCCACGCGCATTCTGCTGAACTCCAAATCGCCCGCGCACCCCCAGGGCATGGGAAACTCCCACGGCGTGCTCGGCCATTACCTGATGGACCATTTCACCGTGGAGGGTGCCAGTGGCCTGATGCCCGATCTGCAGTCTTCGAGGCGCGAGCCCGTGGGACGTCCGTGCGGCTTCCTGATTCCGAAGTATGTCAACACCGCGACCAGTATGGTGAAGGACCGCAACCCAAAGTTCCTTCGCGGATACCGCTTCGACGGGGATGGAAGCCAGGAACTCTATGGTCACGCCTTTCTGCTGCCCGAGTTCGGTGATGCCTGGCGCAAGCGCGTGCGTGAAGAAATTCCCTACGGTTTCGGGATGGAGGCACAAGGCGAGTGCCTGCCGCGCTTCGAGAATTGCGTGCAGCTCGATCCTCAGAAAAAAGATGCCTGGGGCATTCCTGCGCTGCACATCAACGCCAGCTACGGAGAGAACGAAAAGGCGATGGCAGTTGCGATGCGCAACGACATCAACGCCGTCCTCGAAACCATGCATCTTGCCGGCGTCACCCCGGCAAAAGACGAAATCAGCATGTTCGGCAAGAACATCCACGAGTGCGGAACCGCCCGCATGGGCGCCGATCCCAAGAAGAGCGTGGTCGATGCCAACTGCAAAGTCCATGACGCTTCCAACGTTTTCGTGACCGATGGAGCCGTCTTCACCACCCAGGGATGCTACGAGCCTACCTTGACCATCATGGCGATTTCAGCGCGAGCCGGAGAGCACATCGCGAAATCATTTCAACGAGGGGAACTGTGAATTCGCAAGCAACACCTGAGAGTGCCCCATTCTAATGTCGCGCAGTTTGCGACGTTAGAGTGGGGATTTTGACTTCCTGGAATTGGAGTTGACAGTTGGAGCAGACCGACAAAGACGAGAGAATCCCGAACAGCGCCAACGACCTAACGCGCCGCCAGTGGATTCTGCGTCTGGGCGAGTTCGTCGCTCTCGCCGGCGTCAGCGGATTAGTGCCGGAAGTGGCGGCGTCTTTAGCCGCGCAACAGGCTGGGCAGGCCAGTTCTTTCGCGCTGCCCCCTGGCCTCTACGAGCCTTCGCAAGATCATCTGGTGCACGCTCTCAGCAGCGGCGGCAGAGATTGGGCCCCGCCTCCCGGCAGTGAAACGGAATACGCGCTGCCTGGTTCAGCTCCGTATGAGCCACTGTTCTTCCCGCCAGAAGAGTTCAAGGTCGTCACCCGCATGATCGAGGTCCTTCTCGGAAAAGTCGAGCCGGTGGCCGTGCCGCAAGCCGCCCAGTGGTTCGACCTGTGGCTGCACGCAGCTCCCGGAGTGCGTGCCGCAGCGCAGCAACTCGACCCCAGGCACCGCGCCCTGACCGTCGCCTTCTACGGAGAGAATGCGGTTCGCGAACTGGAGACGGCCCATCCCGATGCCGTGGCCCTCGTTGGCATTCGCGCCCTCAGTGACCTCTCCAGCAAGCTGTACGGCCGCGACTTCCTCCATCTGACAGATGCTGAACAAACGGAATTGGTGACGACTGCATCCAAAGCCGAGGTTGGGACTCCGGTACGCAAGTTCTTCGAACTCACCCGCGCCGAAGCCATCCGTGGCTACTACACCTCCGCCGAAGGCCTGAAGGAACTCGATTACCGCGGCAATGCCTACTACGGAGACAGCCCGGGCTGCGAAAGCAAGTCTTGAAACGTCCTCCAGATTCCTCCTGAGCCCGATTTTCCGGACTCCGGCATCGCGGGCGCGAAAAGCTGAGGAACCCGCCGTGAATCGTGAGAAACTGCTGGACAACCCATAGGAGTGTTCGATGACCAAGGCACACCCAGCTTCTTCCCCTGACTTGCCTGAATGTTGGCCGACATTTCGGCTCGCGGATTGGCAAGAGACCTACGCCACCTTGCACATGTGGACGCAGATCGTCGGCAAGGTTCGCCTTGAGCGAACCCCGAAAGTGAATCATTGGTGGAACGTGCCACTCTATGTAAGTTCACGCGGGCTCACAACATCCATCATTCCTTACGGAAATCGCCACTTCGACATGGAGTTCGATTTCTTCGACAACCGGCTGATCATTCGCACCACCGATCCGAAAACCGCGTCCGTCGCTCTAGCTCCACGTTCGGTGGCCGATTTCTACCGCGACGTGATGTCCACTCTGCACTCCCTCGGCATCAGGGTGGACATATGGAAACTCCCAGTGGAAGTGGCCGATCCCATCCCATTCGATGAGGATAAGGTGCACGCCGCCTACGATGGCGAATACGTCCGGCGCCTGTGGCGAATTCTGCTGTCGGTCGACGAAGTCTTCCAGGTCTTCCGTTCGCGTTTCGTAGGAAAGTCCAGTCCCGTGCATTTTTTCTGGGGTAGCTTCGATCTGGCGATCACGCGTTTTTCAGGCCGGCGCGCGCCGGAACGCAACGATCCTGATCCGGTCCTCCGCAAGATCATGCAGGAAGCCTATTCGCATGAGGTGATCAGCGCGGGCTGGTGGCCAGGCAGCGGTGAGATCAAAGAGGCCGCTTTCTATTGTTACGCCGCGCCCGCCCCTTCCGGATTCGCAGAACAAAAAGTCCGGCCCGGCGGCGCGTTCTATCACCCGGGTATGGGCGAGTATCTGTTGATGTACGACCAGGTGAGGAGCGCTCCCTCACCCAGCGCGGCGTTGCTGGAGTTTCTGCAGAGCACCTATGAGGCAGGGGCAACGACGGGAAAGTGGGACCGGGAAGCGCTGGAAGTGAGTTAGAGTGCCTCACAACCGCGTTTTGCGCCCGGACTGCTGCCTGCATCAACGCCACATCCTTCCGCAAAAGGCGCGAGAAAGGGATCCACCTGCCTTCTTGACCGCTAGTTCTTAGCCATCAGCGTCTTGGCGTTCCGCAGCTCCGGACGCTCCGAATGCTTCCCGTCATCGCAGTTCTTCAGCAATTGGCTGTAATAGGTATGACAGCCGCCTCGGCTGTCCGGCGCCCAGCATCAACGGGCCGCAGAGCAATTCCGGCGTGGCCAGCGTGGGCGCGAAAAAACTCGACAGATTCCCGCGCCGAGGAACTCCCGAACGGAGCGTGTTCCTCGAAAAATTGCGTGAAATATGGCACTGTGCGCGATTGCCGAAAGCGGAAGCAACGCCCTCTCGATGGCCCCCCTCCCCCCGGTCTATTGAAATCATCGAGTTACCGGGAAATCGCAAGTACGGAGGAATGTGAAAAAGTGGCGAGCGTCGACACGCAAACTTCGCTCGCGGGACGAACGAAGGCGTCCGTCCCTACATGTTAGCCGCGGAGCGGGGCCATAGGTTAGCCCAGAGCTTAAGCGCTGGGTAAGCGTTGGCTGCATGAACCCCCCTTTCGCAAAAGGCGCGAACGGATAGACCACCCGCCGGGAAATGGGACAGGAGCGACCCTGTCCTATCGAATCGCGCACGGAGCGGCGGGACGCGCTAGAATGCTAAGGATTTTGCCGGCCACTTTCGGCGCTCCAAAAAAGGAAGGTGTCGCATGACTCCGGAAACGCAACAGTCCGAATCCCCGTACTGCGTGAAGATTGAGATCGGGACCGGCCAGTCCTCTACCGTTCCCATTGCCGTCTTGACGCCGAAGCAATTGGAAGTCTTTCTTCAGGGTGAGTTCCAGAGGTTGGCGCAAGAAGCCGGCGTAAAGGGCGCTCGTATTCATGTGGAGCGGGCCATAGCCGCGGATTACGATCAGGTCCTCCGCGAGGTTGAGGCGTGCCTGACCGCTGCGAAGAAACGCGCCGCATGACTGGGCAGCGAGCTGTGCTCCCCGGAATTTCGATCCGGGGAATTGCTCAGACATATGTCATGACGCTCGCACCATGCCAGCACACCGCGAGCGATCGACTGGAGTGCCCGCTTAAAGCTGGCGCGCGCCTGGGAACCACAAACCCGGTTTAAGGGCGATGCCCGTGCGTTCCGGCACCCCAGGACACCGAGCAATCTTTTTTTCAGGCTCTGCCGTGTCGATCCAGCCACTAAGATTCCACGTGGTTCGCTAGTCGAAATGTCGGAATTGGACCACCCGCGTGTCGGACTAACCTTCGGGGCTCGGCTGCGTCCATTCTGAATCCGCGGACTTCTCTGAATCACAAGGGGGCGGCATGAATCAGCACAGGCCCGGTAACGAACCGAGCGTGTCGGTCGGCTCTTCGTTTGTGTCAGCTGAATATATCTGGCGCGACATTCGCTTTGCTGTGCGGTCGCTACTGAAGGTTCCCGGCTTCACGGTCGTCGCGATTCTTGTGATTGCGGTCGGGATTGGAGCGAATACTGCGGTCTTCTCCGTCATTAACACGGTTCTGCTCAAGCCGCTCACTTACCCTGATCCGCGATCGCTGGTGCATCTGATGAACACCGGCGATGAAGGTTCTTTCCCGGGCGCGAACGTGCCCAAGTTCAATATCTGGCGGCAGCAAACGGGAATTTTTCAGCAGGTTGCGGCTTTTGACAGCGGCGGCGCCGGATTGAACCTCACCGGCAACGATCAGCCGGAACAGGTGCAGGGCGTGCATGTAAGCGCCGACTATTTTTCGGTTCTGGTCGCGCCTGTGATTGCGGGGCGCACTTTTACCGCAGCGGAAGACAGCCCACATGGCGGAAATGTGGTTGTGCTGAGTTACGGTCTGTGGAAGCGGCGATTTGGCGGAGATCGCGGCATTGTCGGTAACAATATTCAGCTCAACGGACAGCCGTATCAGGTTGTGGGCGTGATCGGGCGCGAATTTGTTACGGACAATCCGGCTGATCTGTGGCTGCCGTTTCAGTTTGAACTCAGTTCGCCGGATCAGGCGCACTACTTTGGCGTGATTGCGCGCTTGAAGGCAGGCGTGACTGTGCCGATGGCCAACGCGCAGTTGAAACTCGCCGCCGATCAGTATCGAGCGACGTATCCCGGCACTCTGGGGCCAAACGGCAGCTTCGGCGTGATTTTGTTGCAGGAGTTGATGGTCCGCGATACGCGGTCGTCACTTTACGTGCTGCTTGGGACCGTGGGACTTGTGCTGTTGATTGCCTGTGCCAATGTTGCGAATCTGCTGCTGATTCGCGCCACGGCGCGGAAGCGGGAGCTCGCAACGCGCTCTGCGCTTGGCGCTGGACGCTGGCACATCGTTCGTCAGTTGCTTACGGAGAGTCTGGTGGTATCGCTCGCCGGCGGAGCGCTTGGACTCATTCTAGGATTCGCTGGAGTTCGGTTGTTGCTCGCCATCAATCCCGGGAGCATTCCGCGTATCGGCGAGGATGGATCGGCGGTCAGGGTCGACGTGAATGTGCTTCTGTTTACGCTTGGAGTTTCACTGCTGACCGGACTTTTGTTTGGATTGGTGCCCGCAATCAGCGCCTCCCGTAAGAATCTTGCGGCAGTGTTGAACGAGAGCAGCAACCGTGCAGGAGTAGGCTTCCGCAGCGGCAAGGTGCGTTCTGTACTGGTGATCAGCGAGATGGCTCTTGCGCTGGTGCTGGTCATCGGATCGGCGCTCCTCATTCGCACGTTTATGAAGCTGCAGTCGGTCGATCCTGGCTTTGACACGCACAATGTGCTCACCATGGCGATGTCGATCAGCGGCGACCGGTTTCTGAAGACCAGCGGCGTCGCGCAAGTCATTCACGACGGCACTGAGCGGATCAATGCCGTTCCCGGCGTTACGGCTACTGCCGCCGCCTGCTGTCTGCCTCTGCAAGGTGGCTTTGGGCTGCCTTTTAACATTGTGGGGCGGGCGAATGGCAACAATCCCAACACGGGTGGAGCGGGATACTTCCCGGTCTCGTGGAGCTATTTTGAGGTATTCAAAGTGCCGGTCGTCCGCGGACGCAATTTCACTGAACAGGACAACGGAGCAGCGCCGGGTGTGGTCATCATCAACGAGGCGATGGCACGACAGTTCTGGCCCAAGGGCGATCCCCTGAACGACCGCGTCGTGATTGGAGCGGGCATGGGGCCTGTCTTTGTCGAGCCCCCTCGGCAGGTGATCGGCGTTGTGGGAGATACGCGGGATGGCGGACTCAATCAGGACCCGGGTCCGACGATGTACATCCCGATTGCGCAGATGCCCGACAACGTTACGAAGCTCAACTCGCGCATCGCACCACTGGGTGGATTGTGCGCACGCGAATGGAGCCGCACGCCCTCACGGCCTCGGTCACGAACGCAATCCGCGAAGCTACGGGCGGACTGCCAGTGGCGCACATTCGCAGTATGGATGAGATCGTCGTGCTTACGACCTCGCGCGAACGCTTCAACATGCTGCTGCTCACTTCCTTCGGCGCTTCGGCTTTATTGATGGCGGCGATCGGCATCTATGGATTAATGGCTTACTCGGTACAGCAGCGGACGCAGGAACTGGGCGTAAGAATGGCACTGGGAGCGCAGGCTTCGAACATTCGCAATATGGTGATCCGCCAGGGAATGCTGCTGGCGGGGATTGGGCTCGTCATCGGGATTGTCGGAGCATTCTGGCTGACAAGGTTTTTGACAGGATTCTTGTTTGGAGTAAAGACGTGGGATCCGATGGCATTTATTGTGACGCCCATCTTCTTGTGCGCAGTGGCATTCGTAGCTGTCTGGGTGCCAGCGAGAAAAGCGACCCGCGTCGATCCGATGGCAGCATTGCGGTTTGAGTAACACGACTGGCCGAGCGAGACTTGCTATGTCGCGTTTTTTTTGGCCTCGGTCGATATAGTCTCCTTCTGCGGTGGCTTTTTCATCGGTGGCTTGTCCGCTTCTTTTTGTAGGGCGCCATTGTAGACCTCGGTGAGCGCGGGGAGTTCTTTGCGGATCATGTCGGTAATTTTGGCGCGGACCTGAGCTGCGCTGTCTGTGGCGGCGGGCCTCGGTGCCTGTGGTTGGACGGCGGCTTCTCGTTTGGGAGCCTCTTCTTTCGACCGTAGTTCGGTTACGAGACGGCCGTCGCGGCGGACCAGCATATACTCGGGATGCTGCTGGACCCAGAGCGTTGCCTTTTCTTCTTCTTCGTAGCGTTTGCGGGCGCGTTCGCGGGCTTCGATTTCTTTCTTCGCTTCCCAACGAGCGACGTGGCGCGCTTTTTCGGCGGCTTCTTCGACCTTCCTTTCGATTTCCTGTTCGACCTCATCGACCTCTTCCTCTTCTTCTTCAAAGTCTTCGTCGTCCCAGAGGTGAGTCTCATCAAGGGGACTTTCGGCCGCATCGCGCGGATCGAGGATGACTTCGTGCACAAACGGTTTGAAGTTGGTGAGGCGCAGGTTGGTGCTGGCGTACCGAGTGACAAATAGGGTCTTTGACAAACAGATCGCGGGAAGAAGGCCTGCTCCTCACTTCAAGCGACGGGCGGGCGGAGCGGAGCGTTGTCTGGGGCGCCCGGCTTTGAAACTTTGAAACATTGAGACTTTGAAACGTGAAACCTGAATCCAGGAGGCACTCGGCACTGATCCCGCAAATACGAAGCCCCCATCGGACTCTGAGTCCGTGGAGGCTAACCACACTTGGGGTTAGTCTAAGCTCTCAAAGAATGGGATGGGATGTCGGTGAGGGCGGTCACGGGACAGCGTGACGCGAAACACGCGGTCCTATAAAAGCCGGGTGGCCCATTCAAGCCCGCTTTTGGCTTGAGTGGGCAGTTCGAGAGTGCCGCACTCAATTCCATTTTGAAACAGGGCGGCCACTCAAGGCCTCTTTTGCCTTGAGTGGGGATGTTCAGGAAGCTACGCATGACACATGCCTTGGGGCCTCAAGCGTTATCAGCAAACTGGCCAAAGCCACTTCGTAACTTTTTGCTGTTATCACCGCCGTCCCCTGTTCACGACCGACGCGAGCCGACGAGTCTTTGAGAACGCCCTCGAGCGCGTGCGCCGCAACTTCCGCCTTCGCGTCTACGGATACGTCGTCATGCCCGATCACATTCACGTTCTGGTCAGCGAACCCGAGCGAACTGCCCCACTCAAGCCAACACCGGGCTTGAGTGGGTCACCCGTACGGGACACATTAGCGGATGCTCTCAAGTCACTGAAGCAAGGAGTGGCGCGGCGTTTAATCAGGGACGCCGACCATTTCTGGCAAAAGCTATGGTGATCGTCATCAAGATCCCCGCCCGCTCGCGTCGGCGCGCGGTCCACTACGACTCGATTTCGACCGGGCCAGCTTCTCCCGTGGCGTAATGGCAGAAGCTACTCCACGGCCAGTCCTCCGGTTTCGCGACCAGGCCCCGGGCCACAGGATTGCGATGCAGATATCGGAGCTTCTCGACAAACTTGCGCTCGCTCCAGACATTGAAGTCGTAGTAGCGTTCTTGCCAGAACGGTTCTTCGGACCGCAGGGAGAGCCGACGTGCCACTCCTTGCTTCAACGACTTCAGCGCTTGCGCCAGCGTGCTACATTCGGGTTCGTTTGCCAGTAAGTGCACGTGCTCCGGCATAACGACGTATCCGTAGACGCAAAGCACATACGATTGTCGGACTCGTTCCAGCGCCGAGAGGAATTCGTCACACGCTTCCGGGGCCGCGAGCTTCGGCTGTCGGTGATAACAGCTGAAGGTGAGGAAATGGTTCTGCCCGGTCTCCTGGAAACGCTGCAATCCCCAAGGCATGGCGACAGATTATTGGAGCTGCTCGAAGATGTCTGTGACTGGTGAACATCAAAGTCGAAAACAGGGAAGTCTCCCGTTTCTGAAACGGGAATGAAGACAGAGTTCTCAATCGATAATCCTATTGAAAATCCCCACTCTAAAATCGCAAAGGGCGCGATTTTAGAAATGGGGCACCCTCAGATTGTTTTACTTAAGGGAGATGTCTTCAGTTCGAGGTCTTTGGTGTGTGTGAGTCAGAGTCACAAGCCCGCTCCCTCGGATTCAGTGTCACTTTAGCCGCTCTGTCCTTTACCACCCGCGAGCGGCCGTGATATCCTCATAAACGTCACATAGACAATCGATTAAAGACAGGAGTGCACCAGTTTAGTGTTAGCCAGAGAGCAAAAGAAATCCCTCATTGACCA
>Ga0209698_10001263_pt1 | contig 29313 bp, 27 predicted proteins | sample LitLauG_LLR_2012_FD_187203 | JGI IMG/M metagenome (GOLD analysis project Ga0209698, IMG submission 187203) | Freshwater sediment microbial communities from Pennsylvania, USA - Little Laurel Run_MetaG_LLR_2012 (SPAdes) (version 2) | ecosystem: Environmental > Aquatic > Freshwater > Creek >... | reverse complement strand
CTGCTCCTCGCGGTCGATCACCGGCCCGTCCTACCAGAGCGGGCCGACGCCCCCCGAGACGGTGGCCGCGTCGCTGCCGGTCGCCGTCGTCGCCGTCGACGTTTCCCTGCCGCACCTGGACCGGCCCTTCGACTACCTGGTCCCGGCGTCGATGGACTCGGCGGCGCAGCCGGGGGTGCGGGTCCGGGTCCGGTTCGCCGGCCGGCTGGTGGCCGGGTTCGTCCTGGGCCGCGTCGAGGCGTCCGAGCACGTCGGGCGGCTGGCCCGCCTCGAGCGAGTCACCTCCGCCGAACCGGTGCTCGCACCCCAGGTGGCCGCGCTGGCCCGCGACGTCGCCGACCGGTACGCCGGCACCATGGCCGACGTGCTGCGGCTGGCGGTGCCGCCCCGGCACGCCCGAGTGGAGGCCGAGCCCGCGCGACCACCCGCCGGCGCCGGCTCACCGGCTGCCGCCGGTGCGGCACCCGGGCCGCCGCAGGAGCTGTGGGCCCGCTACGGCGCCGGGTCGGCGTTCTTGCGGGCGGTGGCCGCCGGAGCGGCGCCGGCCGCGGTGTGGACCGCCCTGCCGGGGCCGACCTGGCCGGCGGAGATAGCCGCGGCGGTCGCGGCCGCCACCAGCGCCGGCCGCGGCGCCCTGGTGGTGGTTCCCGACCACCGTGACCTGGCCCGGGTCGCCGCCGCCCTGTCCGCCTCGGGGTCCCCGCACGTGGTGCTGTCCGCCGAGCTCGGTCCGGCCGAGCGCTACCGGCGGTGGCTGGCAATCCGGCGCGGCCACCTCGACGTCGTGGTGGGGACCAGGGCGGCGATGTTCGCCCCGGTGCGTGACCTCGGACTGGTGGTGGTCTGGGACGACGGAGACGACCTGCACGCCGAGCCGCACGCCCCGTACCCGCACGTGCGGGAGGTCCTGGCGATGCGCGGCCTGCGGGAGGGCGCCGCACTGCTCGTCGGCGGCCTGGCCCGCACCGCGGAGGCCCAGCTGATGCTCCGCTCGGGTCACGCGCACGCGGTGACCGCCCCCCGCGGCCAGGTACGCCGCTGCGCCCCGGCCGTGCGGGCCGCCGGCGAGGACACGGAGATGGCCCGCGACCCGGCGGCCCGCACGGCCCGGCTGCCCACCATCGCCTGGGACACGGTCCGGGAAGGGCTGACCCGTGGCCCGGTCCTGGTCCAGGTGCCGCGCCGCGGGTACGTTCCGGCCCTGGCGTGTGTGCAGTGCCGGGAGCCGGCCCGGTGCGGGCACTGCGCTGGGCCGCTGGCGCTGCCGTCGCAGCGCGCCCTTGCGACCTGCCGCTGGTGCGGGCGCACCGCCGGTGGCTGGCGCTGCCCGCAGTGCGACAGCCCCAGGTTCCGGGCCGTCGTCGTCGGCTCCGGGCGGACCGCGGAGGAGCTCGGCCGGGCCTTCCCCGGGGTCCCGGTGTGGACGTCGGGACGAGACGGGGTGCTGACCCGGGTGGGTCCGCAGGCGGCGCTGGTGATCGCGACGCCCGGGGCGGAGCCGGTCGCCGACACCGGCTACGCGGCGGCGGTGCTGCTGGACGGCTGGGCGCTGCTGGCCCGGCCGGACCTGCGCGCCGGTGAGGAGACGTTGCGCCGCTGGATGGCGGCCGCCGCGCTGGTCCGCGGCGCCGGCGACGGTGGCCGCGTCGTGGTGCTCGCCGACGCCGGCCCGGTCGCGGTCCAAGCCCTGCTGCGCTGGGACCCGGCCGGCGCCGCCGAGCGTGAGCTCGACCAGCGCACCGCCCTCGGGTTCCCGCCGGCCGTTCGGATGGCGTCCCTGGTCGGCACCGGGCCCGCTGTCACCGACCTGCTCGCCGCCGCCCACCTGCCCGGCCAGGCGCAGGTTCTGGGCCCGTCGCCGCTGGAGACCGCCACCGGCGACGGGCAGCCGCTGGCCCGGGCCCTGGTCCGGGTGCCGCTGGCCGCCGGACCGGAGCTCACGGCGGCACTCAAAGCAGCCCAGGGGGTGCGTGGCGCGCGCAAGGCCGGCGACCACGTCGCCGTGCACGTCGACCCGGAGCAGATCGGCTGACCCGCTGGCCGGGAGCACAATGGGGAGGTGCACCCCAGCGGCCCCGGCCACCCGCCCGCCCAGCTCGACACGGTGGTCTTCGACCTCGGTGGGGTGCTGGCGGACTGGGATCCCCGCTACCTGTACCGGGGGCTGTTCGACGGCGACGAGCAGGCGATGGAGGAGTTCCTCACCGACGTCTGCTCGCCGGAGTGGAACCACGCCATGGACGCCGGTCGCCCACGCGAGGAGGCCGTCGCCGAGCTCGTCGCCCACCACCCGGAGCACGAGGCACTGATCCGGGCCTGGGTGGAGCGCTGGGAAGACATGCTCGGGCCGGAGATCGCCGGCACCGCCGCCGTGGTCGCCGAGCTCGCCGACCGCGGTGTCCGGCTCCTTGCGCTCACCAACTGGTCAGCCGAGACGTTCCCGACGGCGCGGGCCAGGTTCGAGTCGTTCGCCCACTTCGAGGCCATCGTGGTCTCCGGTGAGCACGGCCTGGCCAAACCTGACCCTCGGCTGTTCCACCTGCTGCTGGAACGCCACCGCGTCGACCCGGCTCGGGCCGCCTACGTCGACGACCGGCCGGACAACGCCGCAGCGGCCGCTGCCCTGGGGATGACGGCGGTGGTCTTCACCGACCCCGACCGTCTGCGCACCGACCTGACGCGGCTCGGCCTGCTCACCTAGTGCGAGGCCGGCCGGTGTCCCGACCTGGGCCGGACCAGCAAGGCGGTGCCGACCCGTCAGACCGGCGCCTGACCGGGGTAGTTTCTGGGCGTGGATGCCGACCTGTTCGCGGGGATCCCCGTCAGCGACTACGCCGCTGCGGTGGCCTGGTACGAGCAGCTTCTGGGTGCGGCGCCCGCGTTCTTGCCCAACGACATCGAGGCGGTGTGGCAGATCGCCGGCCACGCCTACATGTACATCGAGGTGCGCCCCGGGCACGGCGGCCACGCCAAGCACACGATCTTCGTCGACGACCTCGATGCGGTCATCGAGCAGACCGCCGCGCGTGGGCTGCGCCCCGGTGACGTGGTGACCTTGGACAACGGGGTTCGAAAAGCGACCTACCGGGACCCGGACGGCAACGAGATCAGCTTCGGGGGCGCGCCGACGCAGGTGCCGCAGGCGGGGCACGGGTAGCCGGCGACGGCCGTCGCCGACACCAGCGTGCTCACCCGCGCCCCGCATCTGCAGGCCACGCCCCTCACCGGGCCGGACAGGTGCAGCACCGTGGGGGACGCGCCGGCGCCGGCCGACCTGTGGTGTGTCCGGCGGGTGGCACCGGCCCTGGACGCACGGGGCAGCGGCCGCCGCAGGATCCGTGGGCCCCCGAGCGTGCCTGCCGTCAGTGGCGGACTGCCCGGCTGGGGCTCGACCACCCGGCAGCGCAGTCGAGCCAGCTAGTGTCGCCGACCCGGCTGAGGCCGGCCGACGTCCCAGCCGATGTCCCGGGAGTCGCCGGCGGCACCCCGACAGGCGTCCGGCTGCCCCGCGCAGGGTAGCCGCGCAGGGGGGTCAGGCGGGCTCGGTGGCCTCCTGCTGGCGCTGGGCGGCTCGCTGCTCGCGGGCCCGGGCCAGTGCCGCCTCGTACCGCTCTGCCTTCGCAGGGTCGGCATGGGCTCGGGCGGCGGCAGCCTTGTCGATGAACGGCTGGTCGAGCTTGTCGTCGTTCGACCGGGAGGGTCGTGTCATGGCATCTCCTCGTTGCCATGACGCTACCTCGTTGCACGCGGTCGTCGGACCGCGCGGCCTTGTCGAGTGCACAACCGTGGCCCGAACAGGTCGGGTGAACGCCCAGCGCCTGGCTCGTTGCACCTAGCGCCTAGCGCCTTTGCGTTCAGGCTGCGGTGCTGCCGCATCGACTGCCGCGTTTGACGGGGTCGACGGACACCGTCGGGGCCGCGGGGGTCGCAGCGGGGCCGGTAGGGTCGTGCCGTGCTGATGCGCTTCAGGGTCGCGGCGTTGGCGGCGGCGACGCTGGTGGTCGGGTTTGCGGTGGCCTCAGTCACCGGGAGCCGGGCGCTGGGTGGTGTGGTGCTGGTGGTGGGCGCGGTGGCGTGCTCGTGGCTGATGGGCCGGCTGGTCGGTGCGCCGCGGACGGTCGCGGCGTTGGCCGGCGTCTTCGTCCTGTTCGTGCTGTCGCACCTGCTCGGCCGGATCATCGGTGCGTGGCCCGCGGTGGTGCTCGTCGCCGCGGTCGCCGGGTGGCTCACGTTCGCTGTCTCGGCCCGACCGCTGCCGGCAGCCGTCGACACCAGCTGAGGCCTGCGCTCAGGGGGCCCAGCTGCAGGAGGGTCCGGTCCGCCCGCCTACCAGCGCGCCGGGCGGGCCATCGATCCCGCTGCCGCGGTGGTTGAGGTCTGCCCCGCGCCCCTGGGGGCTGCGTTGGCCTCGGCGAGCGCGGCGCGGCCGAGGCTGCCACCCATCAGAACCGAGCCGACCGCCACCACGACACCGAGCCACTTCTTGGCGGTCTCCAGCCGGTTGACCGCGGAACTGTCGCTGCGCATGTGCCCAGCATGAGCCGCGGTCCTGAAGGTTTGCTGTGGGAAGGATGAGAGCAGCCTTTGCTTGTGCGACGGCCGGCGCCGATCCGCCGGCTGGTCCGCGGGCCGGCCATGGACCTGCTGGCGGGGCGCGCTGCACCCGCAGCGTCCACTGCGACCGGCAGCCGGTGGGCCGGCGGCTGGGTGCCCGGCTCCTGCGGCCCGGGTCCGGGCGCCGCGGCGTCGACAGCTGCCGCGGGGCCTGGCAGCCACCGTCCCACCCGGGGAGGGTGTGGCCGGCGTGCATGTAGCCGTCAGGGGTCGCCGCGTAGAATGAGGGCCGGGCCGAAGCCATGGCCCGCATCGGGCCCGCCAGGCGACGAGGGGACAACTGTGGCGATCCAGCCGATCCGGCTGTTCGGTGACCCCGTCCTGCGCACCCCGGCGACCACCGTCCGAGACTTCGACAAGGAGCTGCGGGTCCTGGTGCGTGACCTCACCGAGACGATGCTGGACGCACCAGGGGTCGGGCTGGCCGCCCCGCAGCTCGGGGTGAGCCTTCGGGTGTTCACATTCAACGTCGACGACGAGCTCGGGCACCTGGTCAACCCCACGCTCGACCTGTCCGAGCAGCAGCAGGACGGCGACGAGGGCTGCCTGTCCGTGCCGGGCCTGTCCTACCCGACGAAGCGGGCGATGCGGGTGGTCGCCAAGGGCTTCAACATGCACGGAGAGCCGGTCACCGTCGAGGGCAGCGAGCTGCTCGCGCGCTGCGTCCAGCACGAGACCGACCACCTGGACGGGATCTTGTTCATCGACCGGCTCGACCGCGAGGCGCGTAAGGCCGCGTTGAAGGAGATCCGCGAGTCCGACTGGTTCGGGCAGAGCCTGCCGACGATCAAGCTCAGCCCGCACGCCACCTACGGCACCGCGCTCTAGCGCGCGACCGGCCGCGAACAGGTGCGCCTCGTCTTCGCCGGAACCCCGCAGCCGGCCGCGGTGGCCCTGGCGGCCGTGCTCGACTCACCCCACGAGGTGGTGGCCGTCCTGACCCGCCCGGACGCGCCGGCCGGACGTGGCCGAACGGTGCGCCCGTCCGAGGTCGCCCAGATGGCCCGCGCGGCAGGTATCGAGGTGCTGGCCCCGGCCAGCACCAAAGACCCGGCCCTGTCCGACCGCCTCGCCGAGCTGGCCCCGGACTGCTGTCCTGTCGTCGCCTACGGGGCACTGGTGCCGCCGCGGCTGCTGGCGGTGCCGAGGCTGGGCTGGGTGAACCTGCACTTCTCGGTCCTGCCGGCCTGGCGGGGCGCGGCCCCGGTCCAGCACGCGCTGCTGGCCGGCGACGAAGTCACCGGCGCATCGACGTTCCTGCTCGAACCGGGACTGGACACCGGCCCGGTCCTAGGGGTCGTCACCGAGACAGTGCGACCCACCGACACCGCAGGGGACCTGCTGGCACGGCTGGCCGCCTCCGGCGCGGCGCTTCTGGTGGCAACCCTGGACGGCCTGGAACGCGGCGCACTGCGGGCAGTGCCGCAACCCGAGGACGGGGTCAGCCTCGCCCCGAAGCTGACCGTCGCCGACGCGCGAGTGGACTGGCGGGCGCCAGCCCTGCGGGTGGACCGGCTGGTCCGGGCCTGCACGCCGGCCCCGGGCGCCTGGACCACCTGGCGCGGCCAACGGGTCAAGCTCGGCCCGGTCCGCGTCCAGCCCACCGGCTCGGCCGCCGACCCCGAAGCCCCGGACCTGGCCCCCGGACAGCTGCACCTGGACCGGGCCGAGGTCCGCGTGGGCACCGGCAGCACTGCTGTCCTTCTGGGGTCGGTGCAGCCGGCCGGGCGCAGGGCGATGGCGGCCGTGGACTGGGTCCGTGGCGTGCGCACCACCGGCGACGAACGGTTCGACCAATGACCTGCGCACCGAAGCGGCGACCCGTGGCCGGGCACCGGTGACCGGCCAGAGTCGGCCACCGCGTTCGGGCGGCCCCGCCAAGACCTACCGGCGCCCCACCCCTGACGCGGCCCGAAAGGCCGCCTTCGACCTGCTGCGCGCCGTCGACGAACGCTCGGCCTACGCCAACCTGGTGCTGCCAGCGATGCTGCGTGAACGCGGCCTCACCGGCCGCGACGCCGCCTTCGCCACCGAGCTCGCCTACGGGACCCTGCGCGGACGAGGAACCTACGACGCGGTCCTGGCCGCCTGCGTCGACCGGCCGCTGGCCCAGCTGGACCCGCCGGTGCTGGACCTGCTGCGACTGGGCGCGCACCAGCTGCTGGCGATGCGGGTGCCGGTGCACGCCGCGGTCGGGGCCACGGTGGAGCTGGCCCGCGCGAGCGTGGGCGACGGCCGGGCCTCGCTGGTGAACGCGGTGCTGCGCAAGGTCAGCACCTGCGACCTGCAGCAGTGGCTGGCCCGCGTGGCCGGCGACCGCGAACGCGACCCGGTGGCGTTCCTGGCCGTCACCTACTCCCACCCCACCTGGGTGGTCGAAGCGATGCGCGATGCTCTCGCCGGGTCGCTGTCCGCCGTCGAGGCGATGCTGGCCGCCGACAACGTGCCAGCCGCGGTGACGCTGGTGGCCCGCCCCGGACGCTGCACCGTGACCGAGCTCGAAGAGGCCGGAGCCGAGCCGGGCCGCTGGTCACCGCTGGCGGCGCGGATGCCCGGCGGTGACCCCGGCCAGCTCCCCGCAGTCCGGGACGGGCGAGCCGGCGTCCAGGACGAGGGCAGCCAGCTGGTCGCCCTCGCGCTGACCCTGGTGTCGCTGGACGGCCCGGACGTGCGCTGGCTGGATCTGTGCGCAGGCCCCGGCGGGAAAGCGGCCCTGCTGGGCGCGATCGCAGTCCGCCGCGGCGCGAGGCTGCTGGCAGCCGAGCTCGCCCCGCACCGGGCCCGCCTGGTGCGCCACAGCGTGGCCGACACGGCCATGGTGGTCGTCGCGGACGGCACCGCCGGCCCCTGGCGACCAGGCACCTTCGACCGGGTCCTGGCCGACGTGCCGTGCAGCGGCCTGGGTGCCCTGCGCCGCCGACCCGAGGCCCGCTGGCGGCGCCAGCCCGCAGACGTCGCCGCCCTGGCCCGCCTGCAGCGACAGCTCCTGGACGCGGCGATCGACTCGACCCGACCTGGCGGTCTGGTCGCCTACGTCACCTGCTCACCACACCTGGCCGAAACCGTCGCAGTGGTCGGCGACGCCGTCCGGCGCCGCGGCGACGTCGAACAGATCGACGCCCGCCCCTACTTCCCAGGGGTTCCTGACCTCGGCTCCGGCCCGCACGTGCAGCTGTGGCCGCACGTCCACGAAACCGACGCCATGTTCACCGCCCTGCTGCGCCGCACCGAAGCGAACTGACCGCCGCCACCGCCCGCCCCGGGGCGACCCCGCCACGCCACCAGCACCGAGCGGACCCGCCACGCAGGCGCGGACCTGCCCGATGCTGTGGACCAATCCACGCACCCACGCCCGCTGCGGGCCTAGGATCCGCGGATGCGAACCGTGGTCCTGGGGGCGGGGTTCGGCGGCCTGGAGCTGGCGACCCGGCTGTCGGAGGAGTTCGGCGACGACGCCGACGTCGTGCTCATCGACCAGTCCCCGGGGTTCGTGTTCGGCTTCTCCAAGCTCGACGTCATGTTCGGGCGGGCCAGCGGCGACCACGTCGTCCACCCCTACGCCGCGCTAGCGATGCCCGGCGTGCAGTTCGTCGCCTCGCGGGTCCACGCCATCGACCCGGTGGCCAGGCGGGTGCACACCGACCACGCAACCTTCGACGCCGACGTGCTGGTCGTGGCGCTGGGCGCCGACCTGCACCCCGAGGCCACCCCCGGCCTGCTCGAAGGCGGACACGAGTTCTACACCGTGGCCGGCGCGTTCGCACTCGCCCGGGTCCTGGAGGAGTTCACCGGCGGCCACGTCGTCATCGGGGTCACGTCCACCCCGTTCAAATGCCCGCCGGCGCCCAGCGAGACGGCGCTGCTGACCCACGACTACCTGCAGTCCAAGGGCCTGCTCGACTCCTCGCAGGTGTCCTTGGTGATGCCGCTGAATGTCCCGATCCCGCCGTCTCCGCAGGCCTCCGCGGCGATCCTGGCCGCGTTCGCCGAGCGCGGCATCGGCTGGCACCCCGGCCAGCTCGTACGGGCCCTCGACCCCGGCCGCAAAGTCGCTGTCCTCGCCGACGGCGGCGAGATCGGCTACGACCTGTTCCTAGGGGTCCCGGTCCACCGCGCCCCGACCGTGGTCGTGGAGTCGGGGCTGACCGTGGACGGCTGGATCCCGGTCGACCCACTGACGCTGGCGACCAGGTTCCCCGGCGTCTACGCGGTGGGGGACGTGGCCTCGGTCGGTACCCCCAAGGCCGGGGTGTTCGCCGAAGGGCAGGCCGGTGTCGTCGCCGCACAGATCATCGCCGCGCGCCGCGGCGGCGGCGACAGCGCCGGCTACGACGGCCACGGGATCTGCTACATGGAGTTCGGTCACGACACCCTCGCCAAGGTCGAGGTCACGTTCTTGGCCGGGCACAGCCCCCACGGCGACCTGGAGGGACCCTCGGCCGACCTCAACGCGGACAAGGTCGCCTTCGGGGCCACCCGGATCCAGCGCTGGTTTGGCCGTACCTGGAACCCCCTGGACACGACCCCCGCCGGCTAGGGGTACCCGACCGAACCACTGCAGGCCCCAGCGCCGGGCCGGCCCGGAGCCACCAGATCAGCCACCACCTGGTTCCGGCCCCGCGCCTTCGCCTGATAGAGGCGCTGGTCGGCGGCGCGCAGCACATGCCAGACCGTGTCGTGGCCACGCCCTTCGGCGACCCCCGCACTGACGGTCACCGCCAGGCCGGGGTGCACCAGCTCCCACTGCGCCGACTCGATCTGGGCCCGGATCCGCTCCGCCGCCTCCACGGCCGCCGCCAGGGACGTGTCCGGCATCACCACCGCCAGCTCCTCCCCGCCGTAGCGGGCCAGCAGGTCAGAGCCACGGGTGCACTCCACCAGGATCCGCGCCACCCGCCGCAGCACCTCGTCCCCGAAGTCGTGGCCGAAGCGGTCGTTGACCGTCTTGAACGAGTCCAAGTCCAGCAGCGCGACCGCCAACGGCCGGCCGTAGCGCACCGACTCCTCGAACATCCGCACCATCTGCGCGTCAAGGTGCCGCCGGTTGTGCAGGCCGGTCAGCGGGTCACGCACGGACAGCTCGGCCAGGGTGGACGCCAAAGCGGTCTGGCTGCTCAGCGCCGCCTCCAGCTCAGCGGTCCGCTCCGCGACCCGCACCTCGAGGCTGTGGTTGGCCTCCCGCAGGTCATCGGCCAGGGCGTTGGCGCGGGCCAGCGCCTCGTCCTCGGCCAGCAGCGTCTGCCGGAAGGCGTAGGCGGTCATGGCGGACGCCACGGCGGTGAACGCGCACATCAGCGCCGAGTAGGCGATGACGTCGGTGACGCTGACCGGCGGGTGAGGCGACTGATGGTCCAGCACAGCAAGCACCGCCAGCGTCGCCAACGCTGCCGCCAAGGTCACCAGCACGTGCCGCACACCCAACGTGGCACCGGCCATCGTGATCGCCAGCACCACGAACTGGGGGCCACCATCGATGTCGCCCGAAGCCAGCACCGCCGCCAGCAGCGCCGCCAGGTACGCCAGCAGCGGCAGCACCGACCCCAGCAGCACCCGCCCGCTGCGGATCACCCGCACGATCCCCAGGTACACCCCGATGGTGGCCACGACCGCCAGCGACGTCGGGCCCGGCGCGGGAAGCAGCGGCACGAAAGGCAGGAAGCACACCGCGAGCGCGACCAGCGCATACAACAGGCTCGCCACGATCCGGCCCTGCCTGGCCACCCGCGGATCGCCGTGCTCGACCGACGTCAAGGCAGCCAGCCGGCGCCAGGTCACGTTCATAGTGGGCCTCTCGTGCTCGACGGGGAGCCCGCCGCGGTGGCTCGTCCACCGGCCGACCAGGCGCCCTCAGATGATCAGACGCACGAGTTTGATCATCATGACGTCAGTTTGATCATCATGACGTCCGCGGTGACGGTAGCCTTCCGCGATGGGAATCCAGATCGCCCCGAGCCTGCTGGCCGCGGACTTCACCCGGATCGCCGACGAGGTCGCCGCGATCCGCCCCGCCGGACCCGGCGGGGCGGACTGGCTCCACGTCGACGTGATGGACAACCACTTCGTCCCGAACATCACCCTCGGCCTGCAGATGGTCCAGGCCCTGGCCGCGATCGCGACGGTGCCGCTGGACTGCCACCTGATGATCGACGACCCGGACCGGCACGCCCCCGACTACGCCCAAGCAGGCGCCGCATCGGTGACGTTCCACGTCGAGGCGGCGGCGGCGCCGGTGCGGCTGGCCCGCGCCCTGCGTGCCGCCGGCGCCCGGGCCGGAATGGCACTAAGGCCCGCCACCGCGGTCGAGCCCTACGAGGACCTGCTGCCCGAGATCGACATGCTGCTGCTGATGACCGTGGAGCCCGGCTTCGGTGGCCAGGCGTTCCTGGACGTGGTCCTGCCCAAGGTCCGCCGGGCCCGGTCGATGATCGACCGCTTCGGCGGGCAGGTGTGGCTGCAGGTCGACGGCGGAGTGTCGATGGACACCGTCGAGCGGGTGGCGGCCGCAGGAGCGGACATGCTCGTCGCCGGCACCGCCGTCTACCGTGCCGCCGACCCGGTCGCCGCCATCGAGGGACTTCGGGCCTTGGCCACCGACGCCGCCACCCGCCGTGGCACACTGGAGGCGCAAGACCAGCAGTAACGACAGCACGCGTGCTCCGGGGTCGGTGCAACTCCGAACCGGCGGTAACAGTCCGCGACCCGGCCGAGGCCATCGGCTGGTTGACCAGGTGGAACTCCTGGACCGACGGTGAAAGTCCGGATGGGAGGCGCACGCGGCGGGTCGTGCCGCCCGGTCGTGCGCGCACCGCCCCGGCCCCGCCGAGTCGTTGCCGCCCGCCCACGGCCACCCGTGCCCCCGGAGCGCCCTGCGTCGACCACGACGAACGGCGCGAGGAGGGGCGATGGCCAGCGACACCGAGCAGGCGGCGATGCGCCGCGCCCTGGCGCTGGCCGCCAGCCACGGAACCAGCACCGGCCCCAACCCGCGAGTGGGATGTGTGCTGCTCGCCGCCGACGGCACCGAGCTGGCCGCCGGCGCCCACCGTGGCGCCGGAACCGCCCACGCCGAGGTCGACGCCCTGGGCCAGCTCGCCGCCACCCGCCCCGGAGCCAGCGCGCGCGGCGCCACCGCAGTGGTCACCCTCGAGCCGTGCAACCACACCGGCCGCACCGGGCCCTGCGCGAAGGCACTGGTCGACGCCGGCATCACCCGGGTGGTGTACGCCCAGACGGACCCGAACCCGCAGGCCGCCGGGGGAGCCGACACCCTGCGCGCCGCCGGCGTCGACGTCGAAGCCGGGGTGCTCGCCTCGGAGGCCACGGCCCTGAACCAAGCCTGGACGTTCGCCGTGACCACCGGGCGCCCGCTGGTGACCTGGAAGCTGGCCGCCTCCCTGGACGGGCGCGCCGCCGCCGCCGACGGCAGCAGCCGCTGGATCACCTCACCGGCGGCCCGCGCCGACGTCCACCGGCTGCGGGCCAGCGTCGACGCGGTGATCGTCGGCACCGGCACCGTGCTCGCCGACGACCCGCAGCTGACCGCACGAGACGGCGGCACCGACGGCCCGCCGCTGCCCTACCCGCAACAGCCGCTGCGGGTCGTCGTCGGCCTGCGCACGGTCCCGGCCGACGCGAAGGTTCTCGACGGCTCAGCGCCCACCACGGTGATGGCCACCCGTGACCTGGCCGCGGTGCTGTCCGACCTCGCCGCCGGCGGCGTCCGGCACGTGCTCCTCGAAGGCGGCCCCACCCTGGCCGGGGCCTTCGTCGCCGCCCACCTGGTGGACCGGGTCGTCGCCTACCTCGCCCCGATTCTGCTCGGCGCCGGCCCGGCCGCCCTGGCCGACGCCGGCATCACCAGCATCGCCTCCGCGCTACGTCTGGACACCCAGGACGTCACCTGCCTGGGACCGGACGTCCGCATCACCGCACGAGCCACCCGCCGTCAGGAGAGCTGAGAAGACATGTTCACCGGAATCGTCGAAGAGCTCGGCCAGGTCGTCGCCGTCACCGAACAGCACCAGGCAGCGCGGCTGACTATCCGCGGCCCGGTCGTGGTAGCCGACGCCCACCCCGGCGACTCGATCGCCGTCAACGGGGTCTGCCTCACCGTCGTCGACCACGACGGCGCCTGCTTCACCGCCGACGTGATGGCCGAGACTCTGCACCGGTCCAGCCTGGGCGCCCTGAAAGTCGGCAGCGTAGTCAACCTCGAACGGCCCCTGACCCTCGCTGCCCGCCTCGGAGGCCACCTGGTGCAAGGACACGTCGACGGCACCGGGCACATCCTGCGCCGGGCACCCGCCGAGCACTGGGACCTGGTCACGGTGTCCCTGCCCGATGAATTGGCCCGCTACGTGGTCGAGAAAGGGTCGATCACGGTAGACGGGGTGTCGTTGACCGTGGTCGAGGTGGCAGCGGGCTGGTTCACCGTCAGCCTGATCCCCACCACCTTGGCCGCGACGACGCTAGGCAGCAAAGGTGTCGGCGACCCGGTCAACCTGGAGGTCGACATCGTCGCCAAGTACGTGGAGAAGCTGATGGGAGAGCGGGCATGAACAGCGCAGCCCAGGAGCCGGACAAGGCCGTTCGGCTGGACCCGATCAAAGACGCCATCGCCGCCATCGCCGCCGGCAAAGCGGTGGTGGTCGTGGACGACGAGGACCGGGAGAACGAAGGCGACCTGGTCTTCGCAGCATCCCGGGCGACCCCGGAGCTGGTCGGGTTCACCATCCGCTACAGCTCAGGGGTGCTCTGCGTGCCGATGGAGGGCCGCGAGCTGGACCGGCTGAAGCTGCCCCCGATGACGATGGTCAACGAAGACCGCAAAGGCACCGCCTACTCGGTGTCGGTCGACGCCAGGCACGGGGTCTCCACCGGGATCTCGGCGGCCGACCGCGCCCACACGATCCGGGTCCTGGTCGACTCCGCGACCGACCCGCACGAGCTCACCCGACCCGGACACGTGTTCCCGCTGCGCGCCAGCGAAGGCGGGGTGCTGCGCCGCACCGGCCACACCGAGGCCGCCGTCGACCTGGCCCGCCTCGCCGGCCTGCGCCCAGCCGGGGTGGTCTGCGAGATCGTCCACGACGACGGCTCGATGATGCGCGCACCGGCCCTGAGAGACTTCGCCGACGAGCACGGGCTGCTGATGATCTCCATCGCAGACCTGGTCCACTACCGCCGCCACACCGAACGCAGTGTCGTGCGGGCCGCCGAGACAGTGCTGCCCACCGCCTACGGCGACTTCCAGGCCGTCGGCTACCACGCCACCCTGGACGGCGTCGAGCACGTGGCCCTGGTCCGCGGCGACCTCGGTGACGGCACCGACGTCCTGGTCCGAGTCCACTCCGAGTGCCTGACCGGCGACGTCTTCGGCTCGCTGCGCTGCGACTGCGGCCCACAGCTGCACGCCGCGCTGGCCGCGGTCGCAGCCGAAGGCCGCGGGGTGGTCCTGTACATGCGCGGGCACGAGGGCCGCGGCATCGGCCTGGTGCACAAGCTGCAGGCCTACCAGCTGCAAGACGGCGGCGCCGACACCGTCGACGCGAACCTGACCCTGGGCCTGCCCGCCGACGCCCGCGACTACGGCACCGGCGCGCAGATCCTGGCCGAGCTCGGGGTCCGCTCGATGCGGCTGCTCACCAACAACCCGGCCAAGCGCGCCGGCCTGGAGGGCTACGGCCTGGAGATCCTCGGACGGGTGCCGCTTCCGGTGCGGGCCACCACCCAGAACCTGTTCTACCTGCAGACCAAACGTGACCGGATGGGCCACGACCTACCCGACGACATGGGCCACGACCTACCCGACGACATGGGCCACGACCTACCCGACGACATGGGCCACGACCTGCCCGAGGACCCAAGACACGACCAGCCCGGCCCGGCGGCCACCGCCGGCCGCGACCAGGTGCAGCCGTGAGCGGCTCCGGGACCCCGGACCTTCGTATCGAGGGAGCCGAAGCCCTGCGGGTCGCGGTCGTCGCCGCACAGTGGCACCCGGTGGTGATGGACGGTCTGCTCGCGGGGGCGCTGCGCGCCCTTGCCGAGGCCGCCGTCACCGAAGTCCGGGTGATCCGAGTCCCAGGCTCGTTCGAGCTCGCCGTCGCGGCGCAGGCCGCCGCCCGCGCCGGCTTCGACGCCGTCATCGCCCTGGGGGTGGTGATCAGAGGCGGCACCCCACACTTCGACTACGTGTGCGCCGCCACCGCCCATGCACTGGCGCGGGTCGGGCTGGACTCCGCCACCCCGATCGGCTTCGGGCTGCTGACCTGCGACGACGAGGCCCAAGCCCTGGACCGCGCCGGTTTGCCGGGGTCGCGGGAGGACAAAGGCTACGAGAGCGCGCAGGCCGCCGTCGCGACCGCACTGGCGATCAATAGGCTTGGGGCATGAAGACCTTCGACCAGCTGTACGCCGAGCTCGCCGAGCGTGCCGCCTTCCGACCCGACGACTCCGGCACCGTGGCAGCGCTGGACGCCGGCGTTCACTCCATCGGCAAGAAGGTCGTGGAGGAAGCCGCTGAGGCGTGGATGGCCGCCGAGCACGAAGGCCCCGAACGGGCCGCGGACGAGATCGCCCAGCTGCTGTACCACGCCCAAGTCCTGATGATCGCCTGCGGGCTGACACTCGACGACGTCTACTCGCGCCTCTAACGGGCCGGGCCGTCATGCTGAGAATCGCCGTCCCCAACAAGGGGTCGCTGTCCGAGCCTGCCAGCATGATGCTGCGCGAAGCCGGCTATCGCCAGCGGGCCGACGTCCGCGAGTTGGTCCTGTCCGACCCGGAGAACGACACCGAGTTCTTCTTCCTGCGCCCCCGCGACATAGCCGTCTACGTCGGCTCCGGCCAGCTCGACGTCGGGGTCACCGGACGAGACCTGCTCCTGGACAGCGGCGCCGCCGCCGAGGAGATCCTGCCACTGGGGTTCGCCAGCTCCACCTTCAGGTTCGCAGCGCGCCCGGGCACCGCCGAGTCGGTCGCCGACCTGGCAGGGCTGCGGGTGGCGGCCGCCTACCCGGGCCTGGTCTCCGACTACCTGGCCCGGCACCAGGTGGCGGCCCAGGTGATCCGGCTGGACGGGGCCGTGGAGACCGCGGTACGGCTCGGGGTCGCCGACGTGATCGCCGACGTCGTCGAGACCGGCGGCACGCTGCGTCAGGCAGGCCTGGAGACGTTCGGGGAGCCGATCTTGACCTCCGAGGCGGTGCTGGTGCGCCGCCGCGGCGCCGACCCGAACGCGGGCGTCGACCAGCTGATCCGCCGGATCCAAGGCGTCATCGTCGCCAGAACATACGTACTCATGGACTACGACATCGAGGCGGCGCTGGTCGAACGCGCCGTCGAGCTGACCCCCGGCATCGAGTCGCCGACGATCTCACCGCTGCACCACTCCGGCTGGGTCGCGGTCCGGGCCATGGTTCCCCGCAAGGAAACCAACAAGGTGATGGACGACCTGTGGGACCTGGGAGCGCGCGGAATCCTGGTCACCGACATTCACGCCTGCCGGCTCTGACCACGCAGCCACCCAGCTCCCAGCCGCCCGCGCAAGCGCCCCGTGTCGGCTCACTGAGGGTCGACGTGCCTCTCGCGTGCTGAAGACCCGATCAGCTTGGCGTCACGACAGCTGGCGCTGAATCGAAACGGCTGGCCGAGCATGCACCGGTGGCCGTCGGGTGAGCGGCTCGCGGACGTCCCACCCCAGAACGTCTCGGTACGAGGGTCCGAAATATCCAGGTCATGGACCGCCAGAACCGAATGTGCTCCTGATCTCCACCGCGCCACCATCCCCCGGACCGCACCAGGGTCCATCGACCCGCCTATGTGCCTGATGGATGGATCATGAGGCAATGAACGACACCGCCAGCCCGAAGCCGGTTGAGATCGTGCCCCTCGGCTCCGCTTCCAGTCGACGCACGCGCACGCCGCGATGACCACGACCGGCGGGACTGCTGCATCGGCGACTAGTCGGGGTCCAGCGTCAGGGTCACCGTCGCGACAGGCCGTGGGCGGTGGTCAGCTGGCTCCGGCGGCGGTGAGGAGCCGGATGATCGCCTCCTGCTCCACCTTCGCGTCTTCGCTTCCGGATCCGCCGCGGCCGGTTGTCCAGGCCGCGAGTTGCAGGACCGTCGATCCCTTGGCATTTCGCCTGTGCGGGTCCGCGCCACCGGCGAGAAGGGCCTCGACCGCCGGTGAGCAGCGGTTACGCACCGCCCGGTGCAGCGGTGGCGTGCCGTTCTTGTCCGGCGCGTTCGGATCGGCGCCCAGCTGAAGCAGGCACGCCACGGTCGCTCTCTGCGGACCGGGGTTCAAGCGGGCCGAGCCAGGGTTGCCGTCGACGGCGTAGTGCAGCGGCCGCGCCCCGCGACGATTGACCGCGTCGACCGGACCACCGGCAGCGTGCACGTCACGCACGATAGCCACGGCATGGCGCGCCGCCGCAATGTGCAGCGCGGTATCGCCGGCATAGATGTAGTGGTGGATCTCGTCGAGGAAGTACAGCGAGGCCTCCGCCCGCGACGCGCGGACGGCGACCTGGATTGGCGCAAGCGCCGGCCGTTCGGCGATCCGACGCAGCACGTCGTCGCGGTCGTTCCGCACGATCGCCTGGATGAGCGCCAACAGCGCCGCCTGATCGTCCACGTCGTGACGGTAGGCCCACCGGGGCGCGGGGCGGCGCGAAACTGACAGCTTGCGCAGAGGTGCCGCGATGAGAGCGCTCGCTAGATGCCGATCGGTGCGTGTCGAACTTCGCTTGGCTGCCCGTTGCTCAGACGTTGCCGCCTCACCGGGCATACCGTTGAGGCATGACCGGAACCGATCGCACCACCCTTCGTCAGTTGGTCGAGGAGGGCAACGAGGAGGCCGCCGATCGCCTCGCCTACCTCGCTGCCAAGGACGGGGATGTCGAGACACTGAAGTACCTCATCGACGCCGGGAACGACTGCGCCGGTGCGCTGCTGGCGAAGCAGGCCGCCGAGCAAGGCGACATTGAGACATTGGAGTATCTGATCGACAACGGGGTAGCGTCAGCGGCCGACCTGCGAGCCACCATCGCCTCGGAGCGAGGTGACGCCGCCTCGCTGCAGCGACTCGCGGACGAGGGCAGCGACACCGCGCAGACGTTGCTGAATCGCACGATCAGCGACACGGAGTAGCCGCGCCGAAGTGATGCCCTCAGCGGGCCCTGTCCGACCCGGTCCAAAGCCACGCCGAGTAGCCCCCACCAACGGCGAGCACAGTGCCCACCGCGAACAGCATGAGCGAGGCGCTCTCCTTTACCGCGTCGTGTTCGGCGAAATGGACCATTTGGACCTCACCCCGGGCAGCCGCCGCCGCGAGCACGATTCCGGCCAGACAGGTGACAGCCGCCGTGGGCCACGGCCCCGCCTGACGGGTGGTCGTCCGATTCTGTATCCGAATGAGCGCGAAGGTCGCCAGACAGGCGAGCGCCCCGGAGGTAATCGCTGCCGGCCATTGGTAGTGAGCGGCGGCCAACAAAGCCGCCATGCACCACAGACACAGGACAAGCCAGACGATGATGCCCTGCCGACGACTCATCTCTACCCATCGGCGGCCACGTCGTGTGGCCTGAGGGCAGGCCCACCCCGATGTGCCTGATAGGTGCCCCAGTTCTATTGGCAGGAGTACGTTCTTGCAACGAAGGAGAGTCGATACCAGGGGCGGGCGCGATGGGCCAGATGAAGTGCTTCCCGGTGCGTAAGGCCACTGATCGCGATGGCGTCATTTGGCTGGTCGGGGGCGGTTCTGATCCTGCCCAGGTCCGATCCCGCATAGAACTTGATGCCTTAGAACGGTCGCAGGCTCAAGCGTGCAACGGAGTTGACTACCACTTCTACTCCAAGGAGGAAGAGGCTGAGTTCCTCCTGAAGATGGGGCTGAGCGCCCTGAATCCGAGTCTGCGCTGACTCGGGCGAGGCGCACCGAGGCAGTTCGAGACGGGGTGGATCCGGCAGTCACAGTTCGGATCTTGGTCGGACTCGATACTCTTCTGAGACCATGTCGAGCAAGTGCCAAGGTATTGCATACGCTTCGGCAGCGAGACGCGAGCCGTTAGCCCCGAGAGTGAGGACCGGACGCGCTCGGCTATCGGCCCCATCCTCGTTCGTGCACGAGATCATCGAGTCCTCAGTCAGTCCACAGAACACAGAAGACCTTGGGAATTCTTAGCATCTCTGGGAAGGCATAAGGCCAGGTTAGAGAGGTGCGTGGGCCTCGGACCTGCATCGATTGCCCCCGGCCTAAACGTTCTGTGGGAAGCCAAGGTTGAGGCCGCCGTGGCTCGGGTCGAGCCAACGCTGGGTGATGACCTTGCCGCGGGTGAAGAAGTGCACGCCGTCCATGCCGTGGGCGTGGGTGTCTCCGAACAGCGACAGCTTCCAGCCGCCGAACGAGTAGTAGGCCATCGGCACCGGGATCGGAACGTTGATGCCGACCATGCCGACCTCGACCTCGTTCTGGTACCGGCGCGCGGCACCACCATCGTTGGTGAAGATCGCGGTCCCGTTCCCGTAGGGGTGCTCGTTGACCATTTTCAGCGCGGTGTCGTAGGAGTCCACCCGCAGGACCGAAAGCACTGGGCCGAAGATCTCGTCGGAGTAGATGCTCATGTCTGTCGTCACGTGGTCGAAAAGTGTCGGGCCTAGCCAGTAGCCGCCTGCCTCGCCGGCCGGCTGCACCTCGCGTCCGTCAACGACCAAGGTCGCGCCGGACGCGACGCCGGCCTCGACGTAGGAGGTCACCTTGTCGCGGTGGGCTGAGGTCACCAGCGGGCCCATGTCTGCACCCGTGCGGCCGTCACCGGTGGTCAACGTCGCGACCCGCTGAGCGATCTTTGCGACCAGCTCGTCGGCGACCGGCTCGACCACGACGAGCGCGGAGATCGCCATGCAGCGCTCCCCCGCCGAGCCGAAGCCGGCATTGACGGCCGCGTCCGCGGCCAGGTCGAGGTCCGCGTCAGGCAGCACAACCATGTGGTTCTTCGCACCGCCAAGGGCCTGGACCCGTTTGCCGTGAGCGGTCCCCGTCTCGTACACGTACCTGGCGATCGGGGTGGAGCCGACGAAAGAGATGCTCTTGACATCGGGGTGCACCAGGAGCCGGTCGACGGACTCCTTGTCTCCGTGGACGACGTTGAACACCCCGGCGGGTAGGCCTGCCTCGGCCCACAGCTCGGCCACCAGCATGACCGCGGAGGGATCCTTCTCGCTCGGCTTGATGACGACGGTGTTGCCGGCGGCGATGGCGATGGGGAAGAACCACATCGGAACCATCGCCGGGAAGTTGAACGGCGAGATGATCCCGACCACCCCGAGCGGCTGCCGGATCGAGTACACGTCCACCTTGGTCGACACGCCCTCGGAGAAGCCGCCCTTGAGCAAGTGGGGGATGCCGCAGGCGAACTCGACGACCTCCAGCCCGCGCGTCACCTCACCGAGCGCGTCGGACAGCACCTTGCCGTGCTCGTCGGTGATCAGCGCCGCGACGTCCTGCTTGCGGGCGTTGAGCAACTCACGAAAGGCGAACAGCACCTGCGCGCGGCGCGCGAGTGAGGAGTTGCGCCACTCAGCGAATGCGTCTTTGGCCGCCGCGACGGCCTCGTCGACATCTGCTGACGAGGCGAAGTCGACGCGCCCGGTGACTCGGCCTGTCGCCGGGTCGTACACCTCGCCCTGCCGGGCGGCTACCCCACCGAACGGCTTGCCGCCGATCCAGTGCGTGATGTGCTTGAGCGTTGCGCCGTCGGTCGCCGTGGTAGTCATGGGCTGAGTCTGCTGGAACGTCGCCCAGACTTCCAGCGTCAATGTGAGGGTCCAGAGCACCGAGGCCTTACAAAGTGTCGGCCTTGGTGGTGGGTGGCGGCTAGGAGTCGAAGCCCAGTCCGAGGCGGTCGAGCGCCCTCAGCCACAGGTCCCGTCGGCCATCGCGGCGGTCGGCACGGTCGATGGACCGCCTGGTGAGTTCGATGCCGGCCCAGCGGAAGGGCTCTGGTGGGAACGGGACCGGCTTGGTGCGGACGAAGGTGGTTGAGGTCGCGGGTGTGGATCGGCGGTCCAGGAGATCCAGCATGACCGCAGCGCCGAAGCGGGTCGCACCCACTCCCAGGCCGGTGTATCCGGCCACATAGGCGACGCGGCCGGAGTGCGCGGTGCCCCAGAAGGCGCAGAACCGGCTGCAGGTGTCGATGGCGCCACCCCACGCGTGGCTGAACTGGATGCCTTCGAGCTGGGGGAAAGTCGCGAAGAAATGGTCAGCCAGTCTCAGGAAGGTCTCGGGCCGCTGCTCCAGCTCGGGGCCGAGGCCGTTGCCGAACGTGTAGATCGCGTCGTAGCCGCCCCACAGGATGCGGTTGTCGGCTGTGAGGCGGTAGTAGTGGAACTGGTTGGACGCGTCGCCGACTCCCGGGCGACCTAGCCAGCCGATGGCCTCGTGCTGCGCCGCCGACAAAGGCTCGGTGACCAGTACGTAGTCCCAGACGGGGACTACGTAGTTGCGGACTCGGCGAAGGGGTGAGGAATGCACTCCTGCTGCGAGGGCGACCTTCGGCGCGCGGACGGTGCCGTAGGGGGTGTGCACGGACATGCCCGCCCCGGCTGGCTCGATCCGGATCGCCGGCGAATGCTCGTGCACCCGAACGCCTAGGCGAAGGCAGATGTCGTACAGTCCCCGCGCCAGCCGGCCCGGATGGACCAGGGCGACCCCGTCTCGGTCACGCAGCCCCGCCAGGTAGAGCGGGGAGTGGATCTCCGCTTGGATCTGCTCACGATCGAGGTACTCAAGGTTCACGCCGTGCTCTGCCCCCACAGCGGGCTCGTGGCGCAGCTGCTCCACCTGCCAGTCCTCCACGGCGACGCTGAGGTCGCCGGTGCGTTCGAACTGGGCGTCCACGTCGTAGCGGCGCAAGGTGTCCTCGATCGCGTCGAGGTTCTCCCGGCCCAGCCTGTCCAGGAGCTGAAGCTCGTTGGGGAAGCGTTCGAGCCCGTTGCGGAAGCCGTGGGTGAGGCTGGCTGCACAGAACCCGCCGTTGCGGCCAGAGGCGGCCCACCCGATCGTGCGGCCCTCGAGCAGGACGACGTCACGCGAAGGGTCCGCCTCTTTGGCCAGCAGCGCTGTCCACAGTCCCGAGTAGCCGCCGCCCACCACCACCAGGTCGGCGTCGACCGATCCGACTAGCCGACCGGCGGCATCGATCGGGGGTAGGTCATCGAGCCAGAACGGCACCGTCGAGGCGTTGGCCAGCGAGGCCAGCAGCTCTGGGCGGGCGGCGTCCACCCGACCGGCTCCGGTGTAGGGGCCGGACGCGACGACCTTGGTCCGGCTTCTCATGTCCCACTCCCGTTCGACCGACGTCGGGCCGACCACCCTGAGGGAGCCCCCGGGCCGGCGGCCCCGATTCGGCGCTCCCGTGAATCAAGCCCCGCGCCCACCCCTGGGTGCAATCCTGGGGCAGGCCCCGAAGGCTAGCGCCCTCAACCCCGTCCGTGGCGCGCCACCAGCCGTCGCTGAGCTGACGGTCTCGCGGCCGTGCCAGTCCTGGCGGGTCAGTCAGCGGTCCCCGTAGATGGTGCGGTGCCAGTCCTTGCGGGCCAGCGCAGTCGAGTCGTACATGACGTGCTTGACGTTGGTGTACTCGTCGAAGGCGTAGGTGCTCATGTCCTTGCCGAAGCCGCTGGCTTTGTACCCGCCGTGCGGCATCTCGCTGATGATCGGGATGTGGTCGTTGACCCACACACAGCCGGAGCGGATCTCGCGGGTGCCGCGCAGGGCGCGGAAGACGTCACGGGTCCACACCGACGCCGCCAGGCCGTAAGGGGTGTCGTTGGCCAGCCGGATCGCCTCGTCGTCGCTGTCGAACGGCAGGACTACCAGCACCGGACCGAAGAGCTCCTGCTGCACGATCTCGCTGTCCTGGGCGACGCCGGTGATGAGCGTGGGCTCGTAGTAGGCACCGACCGCGAGCTCGCCCCCCGGCGCCGCGCCGCCGCACACGACCTTCGCTCCGGACTGTCGTGCGCGGTCGACGAAGCCGGCGACGCTGTCACGCTGACGGGTCGACACCAGCGGCCCCTGGTCGGTAGCCGGATCCAGCGTTGGTCCGAGCCGTACCGTCCGCATCACATCGGCGACACCCGCGACGAAAGCCTCGTAGAGGGGGCGCTGGACGTAGGCGCGAGTGGCGGCGGTGCAGTCCTGACCGGTGTTGATCAGGGAGCCGGCAACTGCCCCGTGGACCGCGGCATCCAGGTCGGCGTCGTCGAACACCACGAACGGCGCCTTGCCGCCGAGCTCCATGTGCATCCGTTTCGCGCTCTCGGCCGCAGTCTTCATGACCGAGACACCCACCTGCGTCGATCCGGTGAAGGAGACCATCGACACGTCCGGGTGACCGACCAGATGCTGCCCCACCACGGATCCGCGCCCAGTCAGCACGTTGACCACCCCTGCCGGGAAGCCTGCATCGGTGCACGCCTCCGCGAACATCAGCGACGTCAACGGAGTGAGCTCAGCAGGTTTGAGCACGATGGTGTTTCCCGCGGCGACCGCCGGCAGGATCTTCCACCCGGCCATCTGCAGCGGGTAGTTCCAGGGGGCGATCGAACCGACCACGCCCACCGCCTCGCGCCGGATCATCGACGTGTGAGAGCCGGAGTACTCCCCCGCGGCCTTGCCCTCCAGGTTGCGGGCGGCGCCGGCGAAGAAGGCAACGTTGTCCACAGTTCCTGGCACGTCGAACTCGGTGGTGAGCTTGATCGGCTTCCCGGCCTGCTGGGACTCGACCTGTGCGAACTCCGGGGCCCGTTCTGCCAGCAGTCGAGCCAGCTCGGTCAAGGCGCCCGAGCGTGCGGCCGGCGTGGCGCCGGACCACTCGGGGAAAGCCGCTTTGGCCGCCTGGACCGCCAGATCGACCTCAGCCGGGCCCGCCAGCTCCACGGTCGCAACTGTTTGCCCATTGGAAGGGTCGACGACCTCGTGGCGCTCGCCCGTGCTCGAACGCACGTACCGACCGCCGACATAAGACTGCCCGTCAGGGTTCACCCGGTACACCACGTGACGTCCACCTCTCTCGGTTCGCTGCCCCGACGGACAACCGCGTGTCGGCAGGCAGTCAACTCCCACCCCCGGCGTCCGCTACGCAATCTTCGGCCCCTCAGGCAAACAACGACCCCGCCGAGGAGCACGGCCGTCTTGAGGATGAGCCCGCCCGACGCCCCGAGGCAACCAACAGACTGCAACACCCGAGCATCTTCGCCTTACAGTCTGAAGGGAGCTGGCCCGGCACTTCGTCCGGGTCCGACCGGCAGGGACGCCCGTGCCGTCTCGTGGTCTTTTCGCGCAGGAGGCAGTCAGGATGATCTTCCCTACCGTGGCGGACGTGCTGGGCCTGGACGCCGTCCGCAGAGGCGAGCCGGTGGTATGTGCCGGCGCTCGGGGCCTGGACCGCCGGGTGCGCTGGGCGCACGTCAGCGAGCTCGCCGACATCGCCGGGCTGCTCCGCGGCGGGGAGCTGATCTTGACAACAGGAGTGGCGCTGCCCGACCAGGACGCCGACCTCGCCGCCTATGTCGCCGACCTGGACAACGTCGGGGTCGCCGGACTGATGGTCGAGCTCGGCCGCAGATACGCCACCTCGTTGCCCCCGGCCCTGGTCCGGGCCGCCGAAGGTCGCGGGCTGCCGCTGGTCGCCCTCAGCCGCGAGACCCGGTTCGTGGCCATCACCGAGGCAGTTCACGCTCGGGTGGTGGACACCCAGCTGGACGAGCTGAAGGCATCGGAGGAGGTGCACCAAACCTTCACCGAGCTGTCGGTGGAGGGTGCCGAGCCGGCAGAGATCATCCGTCAGGCAGCCCGAATGGCCGGTTCCCCAGTAGTTCTAGAGAACCTTGCGCACCAGGTGCTGGCCTTCGATGCCGGCGGCAGCGACGCCACCGACCTGCTCAGCGGCTGGGAGTCCCGTTCGCGCGCAGTCGCGGTCACCGAGCGCACCGGCCAGGACCCTCGGACTGGGTGGCTGATCACCATCGTGGGTGCCCGCGGCCACGACTGGGGCCGACTGGTCCTGGTTCGGCACGACGCGGGCGCCGTGCGAAACACGGTGCTGCTCGAGCGGGCCGCCGGGGCGCTCGCTTTGAACCGCCTGGTCGAGCGGGACCGCGAGAGCCTGGAGCGGCAGACGCATCGAACGCTGCTGACCGGAATACTCGCGCACACCTGGCCGACGGCGGAGGTCGCACTGCGGGCTCGGGCGCTCGGGGTCCCGTTGGAGGGGCGCCAGCTGGTTGCCGTGGTGCTGCGGCCGGCAACCAGTGGGCCTGAGGCCGTTCTGGAGGCGGAGCAACGACTGCGCGACCTGGCCGAGACCGTGGCAGCTGCGGTCCGCGAGTCACGCCACCTCGCCCTGGTCGGTGCCGTCGGCGACGCCACCGTCGGGGTGCTGCTGTCGGTGCCGCGCCGCGACCGGGTCGACGCAGCGGTCGAAGCACTGGCGGCCTGCCTCGGGCGGGCCGCCCCCGTGACTCAACCCGTGATGGCAGTTGGCTCCACCGTGGACCAGATCCAGGCGGTGCGCCGGTCGTTCCTGGAGGCAACCCACGTGGCCGACGCCGCAGCGCACCAGCCTCCACGCCCGTTCCACCGCCTGGAAGACGTGCGGCTGCGGGGTCTGCTACACCTTCTGCGCGACGACGCGCGACTGCAGACGTTCGCCGAGCGTGAAGTCGGACCGCTGCTCGCCTATGACGCCGAGCACCGCACAGAGCTGGTCGCCCTGCTGCGCACCTACCTGGCCCACGGACGCAACAAGTCGGTCGCCGCCGACGCCGCACACCTGTCACGGCCAGCGTTCTACGAACGGCTGCACCGGATCGAACGCATCCTCGGCGTCGACCTCAACGACGTCGACTCGTGCCTGTCCCTGCACGTCGCCCTCGTTGCTCTGGACGCCGTCCGCCGCTAGCACCAAACGGCCTCGAACCGAGCTCAACCAGGCGCGGGCCGACTCAGCTTCGATGACAGCAAGAACTCCTCGGCGTCAACGGCCAGGGCCAAGGCCAACCGCCCAGGCCGGGGTGCGCCCGTCCCGCCACAGACTCAAGCCGAGACGACGAAGCCGCCCTGCCCCCCGTGACCGGCACACCTCTGGGTCGGTCCGACCCGGCCCGGTGTCTGCTTCCTCGGCGCCCGGACTACTCCCTCATGAGCATGCCCTGGGCCTCACGTTCCAGGTCCAGATACGGCTCGCCGCTCACGTCAACAACTACGCGCTTGATGGTGCCGCCGCTGAAGCGGAACGGACGCTCACCCGGGTAGTCCAGCGTGACCGGATCACCGACATCACGTCCGACCGCGAGCCCCTCGCCGGCAATCATGTAGCCGCCGGGCTGAGTCTTGATGCGGCCCTCGCCGACCTTCTTGTCGCCGTAGAACAAAGACAGGATCCCAGTCGCCACCGGCGGCGGGTCCTCGCCGTCCTTTTCGAAGGACGCCGACAAGATCAGGTCGGTACCGGTCGGCAGGTCTTCGGTGGCGACGATCGCCTGCTCGAACATCCCGACGAAGCTGTTCACGTAGTGGAGCCTGTTGTCCTTTATGTACAGACTGTGACCGCCGAAGCGGGAGCCCTGCGACAGCAGCACACCCTGGGCTCCGGGGCCAGGCAGGTCGACCAGCGCACCGATAACGAACGACCGCCCGCGGACAACAACAGCCTGCGCCTCCGGAACCTCCGCGTGATTGGGGTAGTAGACGTACCGGCTTCGCGGCGCTGACAGCTGTGGCCGCTTCGCGATGAAGATTTCCAGGGCCGAGCGATCATCCAGGGGGAACCCTTCATTCGCCCCAGCCTCCGCGTACCAGAGGTTGACCAGCTCGCGGACCTTCTCCGGATGGTCGGCCGCCAGGTTGTGCAGCTCAGCGCGGTCAACGTCGGTGTGGTACAGCTCCCACTCGTCGTCGTTGAAGTGGCTCCAGCCGCTCAGCGTCGGATGGGTGGTGATCGCCTTCCAGCCGTTGTGCCAGATGCCCCGCGACCCGAGCATCGAGTAGAACTGGGTCTGCCGCGCCCCTGCTGCGGGGCCGTCGTCGAAGCTGTAGCGCATGCTGACGCCGTCGAAGTGGCTCTGCTCGTGCCCCTTGATCTTGGCGGGGGGCGTAACCCCCAGAACATCGAGAACCGTCGGGACCAGATCGATCGCGTGGTGATACTGCTCGCGGATCTCGCCGCGCGCCTGCATCCCGGCGGGCCAGGAGATGACGCACGGATCAGCAGTCCCTCCGTTGAACTCGTACCGCTTCCACATCTTGAACGGGGTGTTGAACGCCATGGCCCACCCGTTGGGGTAGTGGTTGTACGTCGTTGGGCCGCCGAGCTCGTCCAGCATCGCCAGGTTCGCCTCGATGCTGTCTGGGATCCCGTTCATGAACTTCATCTCGTTGACCGAGCCGTCCGGGCCCCCTTCGCCGCTCGCGCCGTTGTCCGACACGACCAGGACCAGGGTGTTCTCCCGCTGCCCGGTCATCTCCAGATACTCCAGAAGCCGCCCGATCTGGTGATCGGCGTGCGACAAAAACCCCGCGTAAACCTCCGCCATACGGGCGAAGAGCCGCTTCTCGTCGTCAGCGAGGGAGTCCCAGGGCCTGGTGACGTCCAGCGGCGGGAACGGCTGACCCTCCGGTCCGGTGCGCGTTTCGGAGGTTCCCAGCGGATTGATCGGCGGAAGCTCGGTGTCAGCGGGGACGATGCCCATATGCTTCTGGCGCTCCAGCGTCTGTTCGCGCATGACCTCGTACCCCATGTCGAACTGACCGGCGTACCTGTCGGCCCACTCCCGCGGGGCGTGATGAGGCGCGTGGCACGCGCCGGGGGCGTAGTACAGCAGGAACGGCTTGTCCGGGGCCACCGCCTTGGCGTCCATGATGAACTCGATCGCCTTGTCAGTGATGTCTTCCCCGAAGTGGTAGCCCTCCTCCGGGGACTTCGGCTGGTCGACCGGGTGGTTGTCGTAGGTGAGCTCCGGGTACCACTGGCTCGTCTCGGCCCCAAGGAACCCGTACCACCGCTCGAACCCGCGCCCCGTAGGCCAGTTACGCCGGGTCGAGGCAAGGTTCATCTCGACCGTGGGGCACAGATGCCACTTCCCCACCATGTAGGTGTTCCAGCCCAGCTCGCCGAGGATCTCCGGCAGCATCCCGTTCTGCGGCGGAACGGTGCCGCTCGCGTTGACGAACCCGCTGGCACCCTCGGTGATGCACGCCATGCTGTTGCGCGTGTGGTTACGACCGGTCAGCAAGCACGAGCGCGTCGGCGAGCACAGCGCGGTGGTATGCCACTGCGTGTAACGGACACCGTCCCCGGCGATCTTGTCGATGTTTGGCGTCGCGATCGGGCCGCCGTAGCAGCTCATCGCCGAGAACCCCACATCGTCCAGAACGATGTACAAGACGTTCGGCGCACCATCCGGCGCCTTCGGCGGAGCAAACGGCGACCAGTCCTCAACAGAGTCCCGGATGTCGACGTTCACTGTGCCCTTGAACTGCTCGCTCGTCGCCATGTCACTCCTTCGTCGCACTACGCCGGACTGGAGCCGACCCTAGCCCAACGACAAGCCCAGACGGCAGGCCGTTGGCGCTTCCCACCGCCGGTCGAATTCGAACCAAGTGCCCCCCGCGACTTCGCGCGGTGACTTCCACTCCGCGGGTTCTGGGTTCGATCCCCAGGCACCCACCCGTTGACCTGGCAAGAAGAGGTAAGCGCCCCTGAGACCAACCAGAAGGGGAACATGCCACCTGGAAGGTTCGGCGGGTTCGGCGGGTTCGGCGGGTTCGGCGGGTTCGGACGGCCTCGGGGCCACTGCGGTGCAGATAGCGGAGTCGGTCGCGGGTCGACGTCGGATTGTGCGGCAAGTCGGCTCAGCGCGTGACGAGGCGGAGCTCGGTCTACTGATGGAAGAAGCTCGGCGGCTGCATGATGATGACCGTCAGGGAGTACTTGATCTTGGGGTCACGCTGGTGGCCTCGAAAGCCGAGATGGTCTCGCCACCGACACCGCCGGGACTGTTCCCGAGCAGCGCGGGCGGTTCAGTAACGCCATCGGCGCGGCAGGTGGTGCCACGCTCGCGGGTGCTCAAGGCGTCCTCGGTCCTGTTGTACCAGGCGTTGGCGGGGATGTATGCCAGCCTCGGCTTCGGCGTCGTGGCCGACGAGATGTTACGTGATCTGGTGGTCGCGCGGATCGTGGAGCCGACCGGTGTGCTCGACATCGACCGGGTCCTGGCCGAGATGGGCCGGCGATCGGTGAGTCTGTCGACTCGCAAACGCACTAAATGTCTACCGATAGGATTCTGACAGGGCAAGCGCTGGCACTGAGTTCCTTCGGGGGCTGGAAGCCTGGCGAGTCGCGTTTGCGATTCGTCACTACCTGGAGGTTACTTGTGGGACGTCGACTTGCCGTGTGGTCTGCAGCCGCGATGCTCGTCGTTGGGTCTGCGCAGCTGACTGGCGAGGAGATGGCGAACGCGGCGGCGTCGCCCGCGTCCGTTACGTCAGGTTCGTCTGCACGGCTAGTCTCAATCCCCCCAGTGCGGCTGCTGGATACCCGCACGGGTCTGGGCGCTGTAAATGCCGCGGTAGGACCAGGGCATTCGGTCGACGTTCAAGTCACCGGCATCGGCGGCGTCCCCGCCA
>Ga0209698_10001261_pt1 | contig 29330 bp, 26 predicted proteins | sample LitLauG_LLR_2012_FD_187203 | JGI IMG/M metagenome (GOLD analysis project Ga0209698, IMG submission 187203) | Freshwater sediment microbial communities from Pennsylvania, USA - Little Laurel Run_MetaG_LLR_2012 (SPAdes) (version 2) | ecosystem: Environmental > Aquatic > Freshwater > Creek >... | reverse complement strand
GTCGTCTGGGTGCCGCTGGTGCTGCTGGCCATTCCGTCGCTGCTCATCGGCGGGCTGGCCGTCGGCGGCATGGTCGGCGGCGACTATTTCGGCCGCTCGATCTTCGTCGATGCGCAGGCCCATCCGGGGATGGAGGAACTGGCGCGCGAATTCCACGGCGCCGTGGGTATGGGCCTGCAGGGCTTCACCCGCCTGCCCTTCGTGCTGGCCCTGGGCGGCGTGGCCGCGGCCTGGCTGCTCTACCTGCGGCAGACCGCGCTGCCGGCGAAACTGCGCGCCGCGGCGCCCTGGCTCTATCGCCTGCTCGACCAGAAGTACTACCTGGACCGCCTCAACGAGTTCCTGTTCGCCGGCGGCTCGCGCATGATCGGCACCACCTTCTGGAAGCAGGGCGACGTGGCGCTGATCGACGGCCTGCTGGTCAACGGCAGTGCCAACGCGGTCGGCCGCCTGGCGCAGTTCGTGCGGCGCGTCCAGTCGGGTTTCATCTACCACTATGCCTTCGTGATGCTGATGGGCATCGCGCTCATGCTCTTCCTGTTCCTGACCTGGCCGTTCTTCTCTGCCTTGCGCGGCGGCGTGCGATGAGCGCCCTCGCAAGCCGCGCCGGCCGGCCGGCCCGCCCCGTCGACGCTCCAACAACGCCATGAACCCGGATTCCGCGCTGCCCTGGTTGAGCCTGTCGATCTGGTTGCCGATCGCCTTCGGCGTGCTGCTGCTGGCGCTGCGCGGCGCCGGGGCCTCGGCGATCCGGGCGCTGGCCCTGCTGGGCGCGGTGCTGGCGGCCCTGGTCACGCTGCCCATCGTTTCCGGATTCGATCCGGGTGCGGCCGGGCTGCAGTTCGTCGAGCGCTTCAGCTGGATCGTGCGGCCCAACGCGCACTATCACCTGGGCGTCGACGGGATCTCGCTCTGGTTCGTCCCGCTGACGGCGTTCACCACGGTGATCGCGGTGCTCGCCGGCTGGAAATCGATCGGCGAACGGCTGGCGCAGTACTACGCCTCCTTCCTCATCCTCTCGGGCCTGATGGTGGGCGTGTTCTGCGCCGCCGACGGCCTGCTGTTCTACGTCTTCTTCGAGGCCACGCTGATCCCGATGTACCTCATCATCGGCGTCTGGGGCGGCCCGCGGCGGGTCTACGCCGCGGTCAAGTTCTTCCTGTACACGCTGGCGGGCTCGCTGCTCATGCTGGTCGCCCTGGTCTACCTCTACCAGGCGGCGGGCGGCAGCTTCGAGATCGCCGACTGGCAGCGCCTGGCCCTGCCGATGGCGCCGCAGATCCTGCTGTTCCTCGCCTTTCTCGCGGCCTTCGCCGTCAAGGTGCCGATGTGGCCGGTGCACACCTGGCTGCCCGACGCCCACGTCGAGGCGCCGACCGCCGGTTCGGTGGTGCTCGCGGCGATCATGCTCAAGCTGGGGGCCTACGGTTTCGTGCGCTTTTCGCTGCCGATCGCGCCCGACGCGGCGCACGAGCTCTCCGGGCTCATGATCTTCCTGTCGCTGGTCGCGGTGGTCTACGTCGGCTTCGTCGCGCTGGTGCAGACCGACATGAAGAAGCTGGTGGCCTATTCCTCCATCGCCCACATGGGCTTCGTCACCCTGGGATTCTTCATCTTCAGCCCGATCGGGGTCGAGGGCGCGCTCGCCCAGATGATCTCGCACGGCTTCGTCTCGGGTGCCATGTTCCTGTGCATCGGCGTGATGTACGACCGGACCCATACGCGCAACATCGCCGACTACGGCGGCGTGGTCAATACGATGCCGCGTTTCGCCGCCTTCATGATGCTGTTCGCCATGGCCAACTGCGGCCTGCCGGCGACCAGCGGCTTCGTCGGCGAGTTCCTCGTCATCCTGGGCGCGGTGCAGTTCGACTTCTTCATCGGCCTGATCGCCGCCACGACGATGGTGCTCGGAGCGGCGTATTCGCTCTGGATGTACAAGCGGGTCATCTTCGGCGCGGTGGCCAATCCGGCGGTGGCCGCCCTGCAGGACCTCGATGCGCGCGAATTCCTCGCGCTCAGCCTGCTCGCCGCGGCGGTCCTCTGGATGGGCATCCATCCGGCGCCGCTGACCGACGCCATGCACGGGTCGGTCGCCGCGCTGCTGTCGCAGGTCGCCCACTCGAAGCTCATTCCCGGAAGCCCCTAGATGGACCCGACCTTCAATCTTTCGGCGATCCTGCCCGAGGCCCTGCTGCTGGGCCTGGCGTGCGCGGTCCTGCTGGCCGACCTGTTCGTGGGGGCGCGGGTGCGCAATTTCTCCTACGGCTTCGCCATGGCCGCGCTGGCCCTGGTCGCCGCGGTCACCTGCGGGCCGCTCACCGTGGGCGCGCCGGTCGAGTACGGCTTCGGCTACATGTTCGTCAGCGATGCCATGACCGCGGTGCTCAAGCTTGCGGCCATCGTCGCCTGTGCGCTGGGTCTGGTCTACGGCCAGGCCTATGCGCGCGATCGCGACATGTGGCGCGGCGAGTTCTTCGCCCTGGCGCTGTTCGCGCTGCTCGGGATCATGACCATGATCTCGGCCAACAATCTGCTGGTCATCTACCTGGGCCTGGAACTGCAGGCCCTGTCGTTCTACGGCCTGGTGGCCCTGCGCCGCGACGACATGCGGGCCTCCGAGGCCGCCATGAAGTACTTCGTCCTGGGCGCGCTGGCCTCGGGTTTCCTGCTCTATGGCATGTCGATGCTCTATGGCGCCACCGGGACGCTCGACATCAACGCGCTCGCGCATCACATCAACGGCGGGCCGCCGGAGCGCTGGGAACTCGTCACCGGCACTATCTTCATCGTCGCCGGCATCGGCTTCAAGCTGGGCGCGGCGCCCTTCCACATGTGGGTGCCCGACGTCTACCAGGGGGCACCGACGCCGGTCGCCCTGCTGCTCGCCTCGGCACCGAAGATGGCGGCCTTCGCCATCGCCTTCCGCATCCTGGTCGAGGGGCTGCCGCAGCTTGCGGTGGACTGGCAGCGCATGCTGGCCGTGCTGGCGGTGGCCTCGATCGCGATCGGCAACGTCACGGCGGTGGCCCAGACCAATCTCAAGCGCATGCTCGGCTTCTCGACCGTCGGCCAGATGGGATTCCTGCTGCTCGCGCTGCTCGCCGGGGTGGTGGGCGGCAACACGGCGATCACCGCGGGGGCGTATGGCGCGGCCATGTTCTACGTCGTGACCTACAGCCTGTCGACCGCCGGCTGCTTCGGCATCATCCTGCTGCTGGCGCGCGAGGGCTTCGAGGCCGACCAGATCGCCGACCTGCGCGGCCTGGCGCGGCGCAGTCCGTGGTATGCGGGGGTCATGACGCTGATGATGCTGTCGCTGGCGGGCCTCCCGCCGACCGTCGGCTTCTTCGCCAAGTTCGTCGTGCTGCAGGCCCTGGTCTCGGATGGCGCAAGCGCCGGCATGTTCGAGCTGGCCGTGCTCGCCGTGCTGTTCTCTCTGGTCGGCGCCTTCTACTACCTGCGGGTGGTCAAGGTCATGTGGTTCGAGGATGCAGTCGACAGCCGGCCGCTGGCCGTGAGCGGCGAGATGCGGCTTGCGCTGGGCGCCAACGGCCTGGCCGTGCTGCTGCTGGGCATCGTGCCACAGGGGCTGATCGGCCTGTGCAACGGCGCGGTGCTGCGCGCCCTGGGCGGCTGAGGTCGGTCGGCTGCGGACGGGCACGCGCCATGACCGATCGCACCGGCGATGCCGCCGACGACGCCGCAGCGGTGCCGCCCGATCCGCTCGCCGAGGTCACGCTCGAGTCGGCCGTCGCCTATGACGGCGTCTTCTTCCGGGTGGTGCGCGATCGCGTGCGTTGCGCCGACGGCCACCTGGGCGTGCGCGAGTTCATCCGCCATCCCGGCGCCGTCATGATCGTGCCGCTGCTCGACGCCGACACCATCGTGCTGGAGCGCCAGTTCCGCTATCCGCTGGGCCGCAGCGTCATCGAGCTGCCGGCCGGCAAGCTCGAGCCGGGCGAAGACCCGGTGGCCTGCGCGCAGCGCGAATTGCTCGAGGAAACGGGCTATCGCGCGGCGCGCTGGACGCGCCTGGGTGCGTTCAACAATGCGATCGGCTACTCCGACGAGCAGATCGCGGTGTATCTCGCGCAGGACCTGCAGCGGTCGGCGGCATCGACCGACGCCGGTGAGGTGATCGAGGTCTTCACGGCCGGCTGGCGCGAGTTGCTGGCCTGGATCGACGCCGGCAAGGTGACCGACGTCAAGACCATCGTCGGCGTCTACTGGCTCGAGCGCCACCTGGAGCGGGCCGGGCGCCAGCCGGCCGCGGACTGACGCAACCCGGGCGCCGGCGCACCGCGGTGCGGTCGGGCCGCCGCGCCGCCCTTGCGCGGCGGCGCTCAGTCAACCAGATCGAGCGGCTCGATGCCCATGGAACGGCAATATTGCCGGTACGCGGTCCACTGCGTCGACGCGTCGACCCGCTGGCGCACCCGGCCGTTCTGGTCCAGGTAGGCCACCTCGCCGAACACCACCACCATGACGACCAATGGCCGATCGCCGACCGCCAGCCAGGAGTCGGTATTGCCCGGCGGCTCGTAGACATACTGGCCCGCCTCGATCCGCTCGCCGGTGCAGAGGCGCCGCTCCCCTTCCAGGTTGAAGGCGTGCACGGCACCGGAGTGCCGGTGCAACGGCACCTCGGTCCCGGGTTCGAGGCGCATGAGTTCGGCAAAGCCCGCATTGCCCCCGAAAAAGCGCAGGGGCTTGGAGAATTTTCCCGGGCCTCCGGGAATCCAGTCCATGGCATCGGGCCGGCACAGCCGCGCCCGCCCCGCGCCGGCGGGCGGGAGGAATCGTGCGATATCAAGATCCATCATGTTGCGCTCCGTCGTCTTGCTGTCGATCTGCAGGATTGCCGCCTGCCGGTGCCGGCGATGGCCCGGGTTCGGCGATCCCTACTTGTTCGATCGCCCGATGCAAGGCCGCCGCCGGATCGCCGTCCTGCGCATCGATCCATCGCCGGATGCGGCCGTGGCCGTCGACGATCGCCGCTGCCGGCAGCTGCGTGATGCCGAAGGTCCGCAGCAGGTCGCCGGATTCATCCAGGCTGAGGGCCATGCGGCTCGGGTACCGGTCGCGGAAATCGCGCAGGTCCTGTGCGGTCGTCCAGAGGCCGGACGCAATGCCGATCCAGCGCAGGCGACGGTCCGACTCCAGCGCGTGGGTGGCCTCGCGCAGCCGCCGGCAGCGCTCGGCGATCGCCGGCCGGCTGCCGGCGAAGTAGGACTCGCACCACAGCGAGAAGAAGAGCAGTACGGTCGCTTGCCGGCCCGCTTTGTCGAACAGCGCCACCGGCGCGCCGTCGATCGTCTGCAGCGTGCGCTCGGGCAGGCGGGCGCCAGGGGCCAGGCGCGGGCCCGGGGCGGCGCTCGGCGGTTCCGGTGCAACGGGCGGCGCAGGCGCCGCGGGCACGGCTCGCGCCGCAAGCAAGGCACGGTCCAGGCGCGCGTCGGCAAGGTGGCCGACGTACGCGATCCGACCGTCGCGCCCGATCACGATGTGCTGCGGCGTGACGCGCAATCGGAATGCCGCGGCGAGTCGCCCGTCATCCAGGACGATGGGCATCCGGATGCCGGTGCGCCGGCGGTACGCCCGGATGTCTTCGATCGAGTCGTTGAATCCGGTGTTGACGGCGATGACGACAAGGTCCTGGCCGGCCGTTTCATACGTGTGCTCGAAGTGCGGCATCTGTTCGCGGCAAGGGACGCACCAGGTCGCCCAGAACTTCAGGTAGACGGCCTTCGCGCCGTACAGCGCGCCCAGATCGATCGACTGCCCGTCGATGGTCGTCACGGTCAGGCGCGGCGCGCGGGATCCGAGCAGCGGCTGGCCTGCGGCCTGCGCCAGATCCTGGCCGCTGGTTTGTGCCGCGGCGCCGGCCGCCAACGTCCCCAGGCAAGCCGAGACGGCCCAGCACGCCGTAAGGTGCCGGCTCACGGGCGCTCCTTGGCGCCGGCGGTGGAACCGGTGGCGCCCGGGTCGCGCACGAGAACGACCAGAAAGCGGGCCGGCTGCGTTCGGCTCGCGTTGGCCGACACCACGTGTTCGTCCTCGGGTCCCTCGTAGTAGACCTGCCCCGGACCCAGCGTCACGGGTGCCGCGCCGGCGATCTGCATGCGCAAGGAGCCCTCGAGCACATAGACGATCACCTGGGCGTGGTGGCGGTGCGGCGGCGACGAGCCGCCCGCCGGGTATTGCACGCGGAGCACTTCGAGTTCCTTGGGCCCGCTCCCGGCGAGCGCGCGCGCCAGGAGTATCTGGACCTGCGCCGCGTCGTGGCCCGGCGCATCCGCCGCCAGGGCCAAGGCCGATCGCAAGGCCAGCAGCGCGGCCAGCGCGAGCGCCGGTCGGCTCGGACGAATTCCTGCAGTGGACATGGGCATCGCTGCGCTCCGCGCTGGACCGGACCGCCACGTCGGCGGCGTGCATCCGGGTGCCAGCGGCCACCAGATTGCCCGTCCAATTGGACGTGGATAAGATCCACTTTTTGCGGATTTCATGAATCCACTTGCCGCGCTCGCCATCACCCTGCCGCGGCGCGGTTCGCGCCAGCTGCTCGCGTCGCTGCACGGCCAGCTGCGCGCGGCCATCCTCGACGGCCGCCTCCGGCCGGGCGTGCGGCTGCCCTCCACGCGCCACCTGGCGCAGGCCTACGGCCTGTCGCGAACCACGGTGGTCGCGGCCTACGATCTGCTGCTGAGCGAGGGGTACGTCGCGGCGCGGCGCGGCTCCGGCACGGTGGTCGCCGGATCGCTGCCTCGCGCGCCGGCCCGGCCTGGTCCGCCGGCACCCGGCGCACGCTTGCGCCTCAGCCCGACCTGGCGCGACGCGTGCCCGGAGCCGCCCGCGTCCGGCGCGGCGGATCTGCCGCATTGCTTTCGCGTCGGCGTCCCGGACGTCGGCCTGTTTCCGTTCGAGGTCTGGCAACGTCTCGGCGGACGCATCCTGCGCGGATGGCGCGCCGCGCCGCCGCGCGAGCCCGATCCGCAAGGGCTGGCGGCGCTGCGCGAGGCGATTGCCAAGCATGTGTCCTACACCCGCGCGGTCGCATGCGGACCGCAGGACATCGTCGTCACCTCCGGCGCCCAGCAGGCCTTCGACCTGCTGGCGCGGGTCCTGACGACGCCCGGCCGGACGATCGTCGCCCTGGAGGATCCGGGCTATCCGCCCTTGCGCCGGGCGTTCCAACTGCATGGTGCGCGCATCGCCGCGGTCGCCGTCGATGCCGAGGGGATCCGGGTCGACGCGATACCGCCGCGGGCCGCGGTCGTGTGCGTCACGCCCTCGCACCAGTTTCCACTGGGTACGGTGCTGTCCGCCGGGCGGCGCACGGCGCTCCTCGAGTCCTGCCAGCGCCGCGGTGCGGTGGTCATCGAGGACGACTACGACGGCGAGTTCCGCTACGCCGATCGGCCGCTCGACGCCCTGCAGACCCTGGATCGCTCGCAATCGGTGTTCTACGTCGGCACGTTCTCCAAGAGCCTCATGCCGGATCTGCGGCTGGGCTACGTCGTCGCGCTACCCTGGGCGCTGCCGTCCCTGGTCGCCGCCAAGCGTTTTGCCGATGGTCCCGGCGCGACCCTCGTGCAAGCGACGGCCGCGGCGCTCATCGATGAAGGACACCTGGCGCGGCACCTGCGCAAGATGCAGCGCGTCTACGCCGAACGGCGCACCGTCCTGCTGGCCGGCATCGCGGCGCTGCTCGACGAGTCGCTGCAAGTGCTGCCCGGCGTCGCCGGCCTGCACGTTGCCCTGCGCCTCGGGCGTCGATACAAGGAACAGGAGATCCTCGCCGCGGCCGGCCGCCTGGGCGTGGAACTGGGCGTGCTGGCGCCGTATTACCTTGGCCGCCCGGCCATGCAAGGCCTGGTCATGGGCTACGGCGCGATCGGTCGCGCGCACATTGCCGAGGGCCTGTTGCGCTTGCGTCGCGTGCTGCGCCGGCGCTAGGGCCGCGGCTTCCGGATCGCCGCGGTCCGCGGCCGGCACAGGTGGCACGTTCCTCGGCGGCGGGGCGGTGCCGCATTCGCCATATTTTCCGATTGCCCTAAAGACCGACCGGAATCTGCCGATAAGGCGAGCATGGCGGCATGTCCGCCGCGGATTCGCCCTTCCGGGACCGGCCCCGCGCCCGCGCCCGGCATTTGACTGTCGGGACCTCGATCTTGAAGATTTTGCCTCGCCGTTTGCGCCGGCGCGTCGTGCCCTGCCTTGTCCTGGCCTGCGGCCTCGCCGCGTCGCTGTGCGGATCGGCGGCACATGCAGCGGCCCCGCTGCCGGCCGATCCGGCACGCATCGCCTGGACCAGCGGGTCCGCCGCCGAGCGCTCGGTCGACCTGCCGTCGAACTGGAGCGAGCGGCTGCGCGGCGCGGTCCAGGACAAGCTCGTGCCCATCGTCGAGAGCTTTACCGATCTGCTGCGTCCGGCGGGCGGCACCCTGACCTGGGGCGGCCCGGTGCACTTCAACAACGCCGGCAGCGCCATTGCCACGCGCGGTCCGGACTTCGCCCGGGCCTTCACCGCGGAAGAGCCGACCGCGACCGCGCCGAACGACGATTCCTTCAGTCCGCTGATGCTCAATCCGCGGCGCTTTCGCGTCCCCTGGCTGGTCGCGCCGAGCAACTTCTTCCATGCCATGCCGGTCATTCCCGTGGCGTCGCTCGGCGCGATCCGCCTGGATCTCGTTGCCGCCACGCTGGGCACCAATTCCGGCACCAGTGCCGCCTCGGTGCAGGTGGCGGTGCGGTTCTGAGCAGCCGGCAGGACCGCCGCCGCGCTCAGACGGGCTTGCGCTGGCGCAAACGCTCCATCTCGGCGAGCACGTCTTCCGGCTTGGTGATCAATTCCAGGTCGGCCAGCTCATGGGGCGCATCGCACTCGATGCCCATCTTTTCCTGGATCGCGTGGAGCATCTTGAGCACCCGGGTCAGTTCGGCCTCGTTGAGCAGGCCGATGTGCAGGTCGAGGTCGGCGCGCCGGTCCGATTCCTCGCTGATCCGGTTCTGGCTGATGAGCACGAAGGTCGACAGGAAGATCGCCTCGAGCGAAACGATCATCGTCAACAGGCCGTAGGGATAGGGGTCGAAGGGCGCGATGCCGAAGCGGCCGGTATTGAGCAGCAGCCAGGCGCCGAACCAGGCCACGTGGAAGTAGACGAAGCCCATGTGCCCGGAAATCTGCGTGACGCCGTCGGCCAGGCGGTCCTGCAGCGAGCGGTCGAGCGCCGCCTGCGCGCGCAGCCTGAGGATGGTGCGGATGTTGCGTTCGACGACGTCGGACAGCGCGGGGTTGTCCGGTTCGTCGTCGTACGCGGTCACCTTGCGCTGCTTGTCCTGCGCCGCCATGTTCCCCGCGCCGTGCCGGTCATGCCAGGACCGTTTCGACCGGAGTATGCGGCTTCTTCAGGGCGAGCGCCACCGCGCCATAGGTCAGGCGTCCGGCGTGCACGTTGAGCCCGGCGCGCAGGTGCGGGTCGTCCAGGCAGGCCTGGCGCCAGCCCTTGCCGGCCAGCGCCAGCGTGAAGGGCAGGGTGGCGTTGTTGAGCGCGAAAGTCGAGGTGCGGGCCACCGCGCCCGGCATGTTGGCGACGCAGTAGTGCACCACGCCGTCGACCACGTAGGTCGGTTCGGCGTGGGTCGTCGCGCGCGAGCTCTCGAAGCAGCCGCCCTGGTCGATCGCCACGTCGACAATCACTGAGCCCGGCTTCATGCGGGCGAGCTGGGCCCGCTTGATGAGCTTGGGCGCGGCCGCGCCCGGGATCAGCACGGCGCCGACGACCAGGTCGGCCTCGTACACCGCCTGCTCGGTGGCGTCGATCGACGCGAATTCCGTGTGCACCCGGCCCAGGAACACGTCATCGAGCTCGCGCAGGCGCGGCAGCGAACGATCGAGGATGGTCACCTCGGCACCGAGGCCCACCGCCATCTTGGCGGCATGGGTGCCGACCACGCCGCCGCCGATGATCGTGACCCGGCCCGGGGCGACGCCGGGCACGCCGCCCAGCAGCACGCCGCGCCCGCCGTTGGCCTTCTGCAGCGCCACCGCGCCGACCTGGATCGCCATGCGTCCGGCGACCTCGCTCATCGGCGCCAGCAGGGGCAGGCCGCCGCGCTCGTCGGTGATGGTCTCGTAGGCGATGGCCGTGCAGCCCGAGGCGAGCAGGGCCTCGGTCTGTTGCGGATCGGGGGCCAGGTGCAGGTAGGTGAAGAGCAGCTGGCCGGCCCGCAGCATGCGGCATTCGTTGGGTTGCGGCTCCTTCACCTTGACGATCATCTCGGCACGCGCGAACACCGCCGGCGCATCGGCGACGATCAGCGCGCCGGCGGCCTGGTAGGCCTCGTCGGTGCAGCCGATGCCCAGGCCGGCGCCCGACTGGACCAGGACCTCGTGGCCGCCGTGCACCGCTTCGCGCACCGCCGCCGGCGTCATGCCGACGCGGTATTCGTGGTTCTTGATTTCCTTGGGGACGCCGATGCGCATCGTGGACTCCGCTGGGTGGGTCGGGCACCGCACGCCGCGAGCGGCGGGCTGGCATGGGAAAAGTATGCGGTGTAGGCGATGAAATAGGCTGCGCATTTGCCGGGTGCGCCGGGCGTGCCGTGCAATATCATTGCGTCGCGGTGCGTTCGCGCGGCAGATTCGTGCGCATCCGTCGCATGGCGCACCGCTCGGCTGCGCCGCGGGCGCACGGCGCGGCCCTTTGCGCGCTACGTTCTGACCAGCCAGGCATGGAACTCGACCGAATCGACCGGCAGATACTGGAGCTGTTGCAGAACGACGGCCGGCTGACCAATGCCGCCCTGGCCGAACGGGTGCATCTGTCGGCGTCGGCCTGCCTGCGTCGGGTGCAGCGCCTGGAACGCGAGGGCGTGATCGCCGGCTACGCGGCGCGGCTCGAGCCGGCGCTGCTCGGGCGCGGCACCAGCGTGTTCGTCGAGGTCAGCCTGAACAGCCAGCGCGAGGAAGCGCTCGAGGCCTTCGAGCGCGCGGTGCGCGACTGCCCGGACATCGCGGAGTGCCATCTGATGTCGGGCGGCTCCGATTACCTGCTGCACGTGGCCGTCGCCGATACCCAGGACTACGAGCGCATCCACAAGCAGACCCTGTCGCGACTGCCGCATGTGGCGCGCATCCGCTCGAGCTTCTCGCTGCGCCGCGTCTGCCGGCGCGGCCCACCGGTGCTCTGAACGTCGCGCGGCCCGCCTTTGCGTTGAATGCGGCCGCGGCCCGGCGCTAGAGCGCGCTGCGCAGGACCTGCGCCAGCAGCCGGCCGGCGCGCGCCACCTTGGCCGCCGGCGCGTAGCCGAAGCCGACGACCAGGCCGGCGGCGCGGCTGGGCCCGATGTAGTAGCGCGACAGTGCGCTCACCCGGATGCCCTGGGCCGCCGCATGCTCGGCCAGCTTCTGGTCGTCCCAGCCGTCGGGCAGGCGCACCACCAGGTGCAGCCCGGCGCTCTGCGACGAGATCCACGCGCCGCGCTCGAGCGCCGGCTCGAGCGCGCCGATGAGCAGGGCCCGCGTCTCGGCATAGGCCTGGCGCAGGCGCCGGATGTGGGTGGCGAAGTAGCCGCGTTCCATGAATTCGGCCAGCGCGCCCTGCACCGTCAGCTGGCCCGGCCGCTGCAGGTCGTACAGGGCGCTGCGGAACGGCTCGACCAGCGGCGGCGGCACCACCATGTAGCCGATCTTGATGCCCGGATACAGCACCTTGGAAAAGGTGCCCAGGTAGACCACGCGCTGTTCCGTGTCGAGCCCCTGGAGCGAGGCCAGCGGGCGGCCGCTGTAGCGCAGTTCGCTGTCATAGTCGTCCTCGAGGATCCAGGCCCGTTCGCGCGCGGCCAGCTCGAGCACGGCACGGCGGCGCGCCAGGCTCATCGGCACGCCGGTCGGGTACTGGTTCGAGGGCGTCAGGTAGATCAGGCGTGGCCGGCTGGCGCCGGGCGCATTGGCCGGATCCATGCCATCGCCATCGACCGCCACCGGTTCGACCTTCAAGTCGCAGGAATCGAAGATGCACCGCGCGCCCCAGTAGCAGGGATCCTCGACCCAGACCCGGTCGCCGGCATCGGCCAGCAGCTGGGCGCACAGGTCGAGCGAATGCTGGGTGCCGGCCGTGACGATGACCTGCTCGACGTCGACCCGGACCGCACGCGAAACCCGCACGTAGTCGGCGATCGCGTGGCGCAGCGGCAGGTGGCCGCCGTCGGCAGCGTAGTCGAGCAGCTCGGGCCGCGCCAGGCGCAGCTGGCGGCTTTGCAGGCGTTGCCATTGCTTGATCGGGAAGGTGGTGAAGTCGACCTCGCCGCCGCCCAGCGGCTGGATCTCGAAGCGGCGGCCGCCCTGGAACGCAGCCAGCCGGGTGCCGCGTTGCGACAGCGCGGGGGCCGAGGCAGCGGCCGGGCGGCGCTCGAGGCCCGGCGCGGCAGCCCGTCCACGCGGCCGCGGCGCGGCGGCCGCCTGGGCGACATAGGTTCCGCTGCCGGCGCGGGCATGGATGAAGCCCTCGGCCAGCAAGCCTTCGAACGTCGACAACACGGTGTTTCGCGACAGGCCCAGCTCGCGCGCCAGTTCGCGCGTCGATGGCAGGCGTGTGCCGGGCGGCAGGCGGTGTCCCAGGATCGATTCGCGAATCGCTTGGTACAGCACGCGATAGCGCGGCAGATCGCCGTCGGCATCGGCAAAGGCGGCGCGCAGGAGTTCGTACGTGGGGGTAGCCTGACGCATCGAAGGGGTCAGATCGACTCTTGGCCGATTTGGAGAAGTTTCTTTGCTTTATGAATATTTATCGTCAAATATCAACGTATGAGAACAAATTATTAGCAATTCGCCGGTTCCTGGTCACGTAGCGATATGCCATGACGTGTCATGATGCAGCCCACCAGACGCCTTCGAAGGCGCCGGCCGAGTCTCGCAATCCAGCTTTTTCGGCCGCAAGCGTGTCCCGTGTCTTTCCAGTACATGCAAGGTCCGAGCGCCGCATCGCCGCCAGCAGGCGCCGCGCCGCCCAGCAAACTGGCCCCTCCGGAGTAAGCATACTGGATCTCGCGACAATACCAATTGAGGCTACACTGGCGTACCGCACGCGTCGGTTACAGCGTGCGCGGCCGTTAGCGCCTACCGGCTGCGCCAGCGCGAAACCGCGCCGGCCGTCGCCGACCTTCAGGCTGCGGGGCCGCGTGCCGGAGTCGCAACATGTCTTGCACGCCAACCCGGATTCCCGCTGACGGCCCAGGCCCGCTGCCGCGCGCCGGCCGCTGCATCGAAGTGCCGGCATGGTGGGTCGACGACCGGGTCACAGGCGCCCACGTGCGGCGCAATCGCGGCATGCGGCGAAGACGCCCATGGCCCGCCGCCTAGGGTACTTTCGCTGAGTCGACGCCCGGCGGGCGCCACGAACCGCTCGCGGTCGTGGCGCCCGCCGGAACCCTCCGGAGCCGCCTTGGTCCGGGCCGAAACAGCGTTCCGTATCCGACCCGCGGCGCCCCGGGCGCCACGGCGGCGTGCGGAACGGAACCAACCAGCAGTCTTCCATTGCGGCCGCCGGGCCGGATCTGCAGTGCGGATCGAACCACCGGCGCGCGCGCGGAGAGCCACCATGAATGCCGTCACCCCCGTTTCCCGCAGCAGCTTCACCGAGAAGGACCTCGAGCGCTGGCTCGACCAGAACCGCATCAGCGAGATCGAATGCCTCGTGCCCGACCTCGCCGGCGTGGCGCGCGGCAAGATCCTGCCGCGCGAGAAGTTCACCGAGGACCGCGGCATGCGCGTACCCGAGGACATCCTCGCCATGACCATCAACGGCGACCGGCCCGGCTCGGATCCGGGCTACCGCGCGGTGATCGCGGCGATCGACCACGACCTCGTGCTGCGCCCCGATCCGACCACGGTGTGCGTCGTGCCCTGGGCGAGCGATCCCACGGCGCAGGTCATCCACGACGCCTTCCGCAGCGACGGCAGTCCGGCCGAGTTCACCCCGCGCTCGGTGCTAAGGCGGGTGATCGCGTTCTACAAGGAGCGCGGCTGGGCCCCGGTGGTCGCCCCCGAACTCGAGTTCTACCTGGTCGCCAAGAACGCCGATCCGAACATGCCGCTGTCGCCGCCGATCGGCCGCAGCGGCCGCGCCGAGACCGTGCGCCGCGCCTACAGCATCGACGCGGTGAACGAGTTCGATCCGCTGTTCGAGGACGTCTACGACTACAGCAAGGCGATGGAGCTGGACGTCGACACGCTGATCCACGAGGTCGGTGCCGGGCAGATGGAAATCAACTTCCTGCACGGCGATCCGCTGTCGCTCGCCGACCAGACCTTCTACTTCAAGCGCACCATGCGCGAGACCGCCCTGCGCCACGGCATGTACGCCACCTTCATGGCCAAGCCGATGGAAGGCGAGCCCGGTTCGGCGATGCACATCCACCAGAGCCTGGTCGAGGTGCAGACCGGCCGCAACATCTTCTCCAACCCGGACGGCAGTCCGTCGAAGATCTTCAACCACTACCTGGCCGGCTTGCAGAAGTACATGCCGGCCGGCATGGCCCTGGTGGCGCCCTATGTCAATTCCTACCGGCGCATCGTGCGCCACGGTGCCGCGCCGATCAACGTGCAGTGGGGCCACGACAACCGCACGGTCGGTTTTCGCATCCCGGGCGCCTCGGCGCAGAACCGCCGGGTCGAGAACCGGGTCATCGGCGCCGATGCCAACCCCTACCTGTCGATCGCCATCACACTGGCCTGCGGCTGGCTGGGCATCGTCGAGGAGCTCGAACCCTCGCCGGAGAGCACCGGCAGCGCCTATGCCCTGGACTACGAGCTGCCGCGCAGCCTCTCCGAGGCGATCACCGAGCTGCGCGGCTGCAAGGCGCTGCACAAGGTGCTGGGCGAGCCGTTCATCAACGTCTACACCTCGGTCAAGGAACTCGAGTACGCCGAGTTCATGAAGGTGATCAGCCCGTGGGAGCGCGAGTACCTGCTGCTGCACGTCTGAGTTGGTGCGCGGCGGCCCTGTCCATTTCGTCGAGGATGAAACCATGAATCCCATGCAATCCGCCGCGCCGGGCGCGGCGCAGGAATACGACACCGCGGCGCTGCAGCGCGAGGACAGCGCGCACTACCTGCACCCGTTCACCGACCACAAGGCGCTCGCCGCGATGGGCTCGCGGGTGATGGTGCGCGGCGAGGGCATCTATATCTGGGACAGCGAGGGCAAGAAGGTGCTCGACGGCATGTCGGGCCTGTGGTGCGTCAACGTCGGCTACGGCCGCAAGGAACTGGCCGACGCCGCCTACCGGCAGATGATGCAGCTGCCCTTCTACAACAGCTTCTTCAACACGGCCAACGTCCCGGCGATCCAGCTCGCCGCGGCGCTCACCCGGATCGCGCCGCCCGGATTCGATCACGTCTTCTACACCGGATCGGGCTCCGAGGCCAACGACACCATCCTGCGCATGGTGCGGCGCTACTGGGACATCGAGGGCCAGCCGCAGCGCAAGGTGATCATCAGCCGGCACAACGCCTATCACGGCAGCACCGTGGCCGGTGCTTCGCTGGGCGGCATGCAGGGCATGCACGAGCAGGGCGATCTGCCGATCCCCAACATCGTGCACATCGAGCAGCCCTGCCATTTCGAGAACGGCCGCGGCATGCCGGCGGACGAATACGGCATCGTCGCGGCGCGCCGCCTCGAGGAGAAGATCCTCGAGCTCGGCCCCGAGCGCGTCGCGGCCTTCATCGGCGAGCCGGTGCAGGGCGCGGGCGGCGTGATCATTCCGCCGCGCACCTACTGGCCCGAGATCCAGCGCATCTGCGACCGCTACGGCATCCTGCTGTGGTCGGACGAGGTCATCTGCGGCTTCGGCCGCCTCGGACAGTGGTTCGGCGCCCAGCTGATGGGCTCGCGGCCCGACGTCATCACCTTCGCCAAGGGCGTCACCTCAGGCTACATCCCCCTGGGCGGCGTGCTCGTCGGCGAACGCCTGGGCCGCGCGCTGATCGAGAAGGGCGGCGAGTTCAACCACGGCTTCACCTACAGCGGCCATCCGGTCGCGGCCGCGGTCGCGCTGGAGAACCTGGCGATCATCCACCGCGAGGGCCTGGTCGCGCGCGTGCGCGAGGACGTCGGCCCGTACCTCAAGATGAAGTTCGAGGCGCTTGCCGAGCACCCGCTGGTGGGGCTGGCCGAGACCTGCGGCCTGGTCGCCGGCCTCAACCTCGTGAAGAGCAAGAAGCCGCTGCAGACCTTCGATCCGGGCCTTGCCGTGGGCATGGTCTGCCGCGGCCACATGTTCCGCAACGGCGTCATCATGCGCGCCGTGGGCGACCGCATGATCATCGCGCCGCCGCTGATCATCACTCGGCCCCAGATCGACGAGATGATCGGCCTGATCCGGCAGTGCCTGGACCTGACGCTCGACGAGGTGCGCAAGCGCGGCTGGCTATAGCCGCGCGGCTGGCACCGTGCGCGGCGCGGGCCATGGGCCCGCGGCGCTGCGCCGGTAGGTCAAGACCCGGCCCTTGTACGACGCATGGCTGGGCCCGGCCGGCCGCGCGATGCGATCCTCGGTCATCGCAAAGCCCTGCGCGCCCATCGCGCGGTGGAATGCCGGCCGGTTGCCCCGATCCGGGTCGACGATCCAGACCTCGGCGGCGGGCGCCGCGTGCGCCGCAATGAATTCGGCCAGTGCGCCGCGCGCGTCGCGCTCGTACAGCAGGTCGCTGCCGATGATCAGGTCGTAGCGCCCGGCAACGATGCAGGCCGTCTCGGCGTCGGGCCACCCGGCCGCCCGGCCGGGCGATCCCCAGTGGCCGTGGCGGTATTTCAGCGGCGGCAGCTTGTTGAGCCGCAGGTTTTCCAGCAGGAACATTTCGGCCAGGGGATGGCAGTCGCTCGCCGTGACATCGGCCCCGCGCCGGTGGCCGACCAGGCTGGCCAGGGCCAGGCCGCAGCCCAGCTCCAGGACCCGCTCGCCTTGCATCACCGGCCGACGGGCCAGCCGCGCCGCAAGCCAGGCACCGGAGGGCCACAACAGGCCGAACAGCGGCCAGGCCGCCGAGGCGATCCCCAGGCGTTCGGCCCGTCCGGCCGGGTCGGCGTACTGCTGGCGGTCGAGCAAGGAGCGGATCGTCAGGTCGGCGACACCATCGACGCGGATCTGTTCCTGCTTGGTGAAGTAACCCGGCATCGGAAGGGCCGCCCGGCGACGAAGCCGGTGCGGCGGGCGCAACATTGCATTATGCGCCCGCAAGCAACGGTGGACCGACCCGGCCGCGCCATGCGACGGCCATGGGTGCCACAGGATGAATCCCGACTCAATCCGCCTGGTTGCGTCGCTCCTGCGCGGCGCGGATGATTTCATGCGCCTGATTTGCCGTCGCGGCCTTGTCGAAGTCGAGCACGGGATCCCGATAGCGCGGCGCACCGCGCGCATCCGTGCCGATCGGGCGGCCGACGGGATGCCAGCGCAGCGCCGACGGATATTTGGGTCCGAGCCAGCGCGCCGGTGCCTGGAACCAGACCGCTCCGCCACCGACATCGTTCGCGACGACACGCACCGGCGGCAGTGCGTCGAGCCGCCAGCTCGTCGTCGCCGGCGCGCCGGGCGGACCCCAGCTGATGAGGATGCGCCGATCGGTCACGCCATAGCAGGTCCGGGCGCGTTCCGGCGGCCCGCGAAAATCGGCCAGCACGGCGACGAAGAGCAGCGCGCTGAAGACCAGGCCGCCGAACAGCGCGGCCGTGGGATGCAGGATCATCCGCGAGCCGAGAAACAAGGTCATGCCGCCGAATCCCAGCACGAAGAGCAGCTTTCCCGGAATCCCGATGCCCACTTCCAACGCGCGATCGAGGCCGGATTTGCCCGATTGCGGTTGGCCGGACCACAGCAGGGTCTCGCCCGGTTCCAGATGGGGCCGCAGTCGCGCTTCCACCGGGTTGTGAATGGCTGCCATGCGAGGAGCTTCGCTCGAAGCCTGGGGGAAGGATGCGCGAAATATAGTAGCCCCGCCCGTCGCCCCGCCCAGGCATCGCGGCCTCACCGCGGAGAACTGCGGCCGCGGCTCGTCACCGGCGGGCCGACCATCGGATTCAGCCCAGCAGGTCGCGCAGCCGGTACCAGCTCATTGCCAGCACCAGGGCCGGCGTGCGCAGTGCCGCGCCGCCCGGGAATTCGCGGTGCTGCAGCCGGGCGAAGAGATCGAAGCGCGCCGCATTGCCGGCGATGGCCTGCGCCGCCAGGAGTCCGGCCAGCCCGCTCAGCGCCAGCCCGTGGCCGGAGAAGCCCTGCAGGTAGTACACGTTGGGTTCGACCCGGCCGAAATCCGGCGCGCGATTCATCGTGATGTCGACGTAGCCGCCCCAGGAATATTCCACCGCCACGTCGGCCAGTTGCGGGAACACGCCGACCATGCGCGCCCGCATCGCCTCGGCGAGGCGCCGCGGCGCGATCGTCGAATAGCTCACGCGGCCGCCGAACAGCAGGCGATGGTCGGCCGTCAGGCGGAAGTAATCGAGCACGAATTGCGTGTCGCACACCGCGGCGCGGCTCGGGATCAGGGACTCGGCGCGCGCTGCGCCCAGCGCGGCGCTGGCGGCGATGAAGGTGCCGACCGGCATGATGCGGCGGGCCAGGCGCGGCTCGAGGTCCTCCAGGTAGACGTTGCCGGCCAGCAGCACATGACGGCAATGCACCGCGCCCTGCTCGGTGTGCAGCACCGGGCGCGCGCCGCGCTCCAGGCGCCTGGCGCGCGAGGCCTCGTGGATGCGCACGCCCCGCGCCGCGGCGGCCCGGGCCAGGCCCTGGGTGTAGCGCAGCGGATGAAGGTGGCCGCCGCGCGGATCGTAGGCCAGGGCTTCGTAGCGCGGGCTGTCGATCCAGCGCCGCACCGCGCCGCCTTCGATGAACTGCAGTTCTTCGTAGCCGAAATCGCGCGCCATCGCCTGCACCCACTCGTGCAGTTCGCGGGCCTTGCGCGGCCCGATCGCCGCGGCCAGGTAACCCGGCTGCCACTGGCAGTCGATGTCGAATTCGCGGCAGCGCTCGCCGATCAGATCGACCGCTTCGAGCGTCATGTCCCAGATCGCGCGCGCCGCCTCCTGGCCGAGCTGGCGCTGCACCACCGAGATGTCGCAGGCCAGCCCGCTCAGCGCCTGGCCGCCGTTGCGCCCCGAGGCCCCCCAGCCGACCTGGCGGCCTTCGAGCAGCACGACTTCCAGACCCGCGCGCCGCAGCTCGAGCGCCGCCGACAGTCCGGCCAGGCCGCCGCCGACGACGCACACGTCGCAATCGGCGCGGCCGCGCAGCGCCGCGTAGCCCGGAGTCGCCGGCGCGGTCGCGGTGTAGTAGGAATGGCGCGTCAGGTGATCTTCGGAGGCCAGCATGGCGGAACGCGGTGCGTGGGCGCGATCGGGCGGCGCGAAGGCTCGCGCGGCTATATCTTGGCGCCAAACCGGCCCGAGTAAAGATCCACTTTATACGATAGTGATGGATCCACTATTGAACGCCGGGGGCTCCTTCCCCAGGACAAAAGTGGTACTGTTACGTTGCGTCCAAATCGATCAGACTGGGTGCCGAGTGTCCTTCCGCGCGGTGCGGCACGGCGGGGCACAAGCGGGCGGGCCAGCTGCGCTTGCACCCGAACCGGCAGCCGCCAATGCAGCCGCCATGGCAGCCGCACCGTGGCCGGCCTGCGGCGCACAAGGCCTGCTCGAAGACGCAACCCGCTTACGCTTACTCATGGCCACCACAGGCACCTCAGACCACGGCAGGCAGCCGATGACCCACCCTCTCGTCATGATCCCTTCCGACAACCGGAAGATCGGCGGTCACTTCTACCACGCCGTGCAGCACAAGTATTCCGACGCGATCCGCCTCGCGGCCGATTGCCTGCCGGTCCTCACGCCCACCGGGGGCAGCGGCGAATTCCTGCCCTACCTGGAACTGGTCGACGGCATCCTCCTGACCGGCTCGCCGGCCAACGTGCACCCCTCGCATTTTGGCCAGCACCTGCGCGATCCGAGCCTGCCGCTCGACGAGGCGCGCGACGCCGTCACGCTGCCGCTGGTGCGCGCCGCCGTCGAACGCGGCATCCCCCTGCTGGCCATCTGCCGCGGCCACCAGGAGCTGAACGTGGCCCTGGGCGGAACCCTGCACCAGGCCATCCATGAAATTCCCGGCAAGCGCGATCACCGCGAACCGGCCGACGTGCCGACCGATCGGCAGTACGAGCCGGCGCATGACATCGACATCGTTCCCGGCGGGCGCCTGGCGCAAATCCTCGGCCAGACGCGCATCCGGGTCAACTCCCTGCACGGCCAGGGCATCGACCGGCTGGCGCCCGGGCTGGTCGCCGAGGCGGTGGCCCCCGACCACGTGATCGAGGCCGTGCGCATCAGCGGTCACCGCGGATTTTCGCTCGGACTGCAATGGCATCCGGAATGGCGGGTCCTCGAGAACCCCGATTCCGTGCGCATCTTCCGCGCCTTCGGCGACGCCTGCCGCGCCTATCGCGCCGGCCGCACCGGCGCACCGGCCTCGTCGCTGTCGCGCGCCGCCTGAGCCGACCGGCGCGGGCGTCCGGGCCCGCGGCGGCCCGCGGCCCGGCGCAAGCGCTACCTTTTTCCAACAGACGCGCGGTTTTCCGAAGAAACTCCGCGCCAGATCATGGCCATACGCAATAATTTCTCGCAAGCCGACCTCGAACCGTGGTTCGACCAGAATCAAGTCGACGAGGTCGAGTGCCTGGTTCCCGATCTCACCGGCGTGGCGCGCGGCAAGATCCTGCCGCGCCGCCGCTTCACGCAGGACCGCGGCATGCGCCTTGCCGAATCCGTGCTCGGCATGACGGTCACCGGCGAGGCGCCCGATTCGAACGAATACGGCGAGATCATCTCCGACAACGACATCGACATGGAGCTGCTCGCCGACCCGTCGACCGTCTGCATGGTGCCCTGGGTGCCCGAGCCGGCGCGCACGGCGCAGATCATCCACGACTGCTACTTCGCCGACGGCCGGCTGGTCGATTTCGCGCCGCGCTCGGTGCTGCGCCGCGTGCGCCAGCTCTATGCCGAGAAGGGCCTGTCGCCGGTGGTCGCGCCCGAGCTCGAGTTCTACCTCATCGCGCAGAATACCGACCCCGACATCCCGCTCGCCGCACCGGTCGGCCGCAGCGGCCGCGCCGAGACCAGCCGCCAGCACTACAGCATCGACGCGGTCAACGAGTTCGACCCGCTCTTCGAGGACATCTACAAGTGGTGCGAGATCATGGATCTCGAGGTCGACACCCTGATCCATGAGATGGGTGCCGGCCAGATGGAGGTCAATTTCCTGCACGGCGACCCGCTGGACCTGGCCGACCGCGTGTTCTACTTCAAGCGCACGCTGCGCGAGGCCGCCCTGCGCCACAACATGTACGCCACGTTCATGGCCAAGCCGATGTCCAACGAGCCCGGCAGCGCCATGCACATCCACCAGAGCATCGTCGACACGCGCACCGGGCGCAACATCTTCTCCCATGCCGACGGCACGCCGACCGACGCCTTCCGGCACTACATCGGCGGCCTGCAGAAGTTCATGCCGGCGGCCATGGCGTTCTTCGCACCCTACGTCAACTCCTACCGGCGCCTGGTGCGCAACAGCAGCGCACCGATCAACATCCGCTGGGGCCGCGACAACCGGACCGTCGGGCTGCGCATCCCGCGCTCCGACCCGGACGCGCGCCGCGTCGAGAACCGGGTGATCGGCGCCGACGCCAACCCCTATGTCGCCACGGCGGTCACCCTGGCCTGCGGCTACCTGGGCATGGTGCAGAAGATCGAGCCGACCGACGAGTCGGGGGGCAATGCCTACGCCAACCAGCGCGACCTGCCGCGCGGCCTCTCCGACGCCCTGCAGAACCTGCAGAACGCCCCCGACCTGGCCGAGGTGCTGGGGCCGCGTTTCGTCAAGGTCTACCGCATGGTGAAAGAGCTCGAGTACGACGAGTTCATGAAGGTGATCAGTTCCTGGGAACGCGAGCACCTTTTGCTGCATGTGTAGATAATTGGACCCGCGGGCCGCGGCGCCGTGGCCGGACCGCGCCGGGCGGCCCGGATGCGCGATGGGCAGGGCGCCGCCCGCACGGCAAAATAAGCGGGCACGCAGGGCAGGATAGGGGATCTCGGAGAGGAGCAGCATGGGGACCATGAAGCGGACCGGTGGCAAGGAGCGGACGCGTCCGCCGGCGGGCACGGGGCGCGCCGCCGCGGCCGGGCGGGCGGCGGCCGCGGTGCTGGCCACGCTGCTGCTGGCCGCGCCGGCCGCCGCGGACGATGCCAAGGTGCTCAACGTCTACAACTGGTCCGATTACATCGGCGAAACCACGGTCCGCGACTTCGAGAAAGAGACCGGGATCAAGGTGCACTACGACACCTTCGATTCGAACGAGGGCCTGCACGCCAAGCTGCGCGCCGGGCATACCGGCTACGACGTGGTCGCGCCCTCGGCGCACTGGGCCAAGCGGCAGATCGAAGGCGGCCTGCTGCTCAAGCTCGACAAGAGCCGGATCAGCACCTATGGCAACCTCGACCCCTGGGTCATGGGCCAGCTGGCGGTGAGCGCGCACGACGAGGGCAATGCCTACGTCGTGCCCTGGCTGTGGGGCATCAGCACGGTCGGCATCAACGTCGACAAGGTGAAGGCGGCGCTGGGCAAGCTGCCCATGCCCGACGACGCCTGGGACCTCATCTTCAAGCCCGAATACGTCAGCCGGCTCAAGTCCTGCGGCGTCTCGCTGCTCGATACCGGCGACGACGTGTTCCCGGCCGCCCTGCGCTATATCGGCAAGCCCGGCTACAGCCACGACAAGGCCGACTACGAGGCGGCCGCGAAGATGCTCGCCGGCATGCGCCAGTACGTCACGCTGTTCTCGTCCTCGGGCTACATCAACGGCCTGGCCGACGGTTCGCTGTGCGCGGTGCTCGGCTGGAGCGGCGACATCGCCATCGCCGGGCAGCGCGCCAAGGAGGCGAAGAACGGCCAGAAGGTGATCGCGCTGGTGCCCAAGTCGGGCGCCTACATCTACTTCGACACCATGGCCATCCCGGTCGATGCGCCGCACGTCGAGAACGCCTACAAGTGGATGAGCTACGTCTACCGGCCGCAGGTCCAGGCCGAGATCGTCAAGAAGGTGGTGCACAACAATCCGGTGCGCGCCTCCGACAAGCTGCTGCCGGCCGATCTGCACAGCGTGCCCACCCTGTTTTTCACCAAGGAAGAACTGGCCCGGCTCAAGCCGCAGGAGGCCCTGCCCGACGACATGCTGCGCGTCCGGACCCGGCTCTTCACCACGTTCAAGACCGGCCAATGATGGCCCCCAGCGGCGCGCTCCAGACGCCGCCTGTGCCGGCCGGCCCGCCCGCCGGCGACTTCCTGCGCGTCGAACGCCTGACCAAGCGCTTCGGCGAGGTCAATGCGGTCGACGACGTTTCGATCGCCATCGCCAAGGGCGAGATCTTCGCCCTGCTGGGCTCATCGGGCTGCGGCAAGTCGACCCTGCTGCGCATGCTGGCCGGCTTCGAGACGCCGACCTCCGGCGGCATCCAGCTCGAAGGCCGTGAGATCTCCGGCCTGCGGCCCTACGAGCGGCCGATCAACATGATGTTCCAGTCCTACGCGCTCTTTCCGCACCTCACGGTATGGGAGAACATCGCCTTCGGCCTCAAGCGCCACGGCCAGGCCAAGGAGCGCGTCGCGCAGCAGGTCGAGCGCATGCTCGGCCTGGTGCAGCTCAAGCCGTACAGCCAGCGCAAGCCGCATCAGCTCTCCGGCGGCCAGCAGCAGCGCGTCGCGCTGGCCCGCAGCCTGGCGCTCGAGCCGCGCCTGCTGCTGCTCGACGAACCGCTGGGCGCGCTCGACCGCAAGCTGCGGGCGCAGACCCAGTTCGAGCTGCACAGCATCATCAAGAGCGTCGGCGTGACCTGCGTCCTGGTCACGCACGACCAGGAAGAGGCCATGACCATGGCCGACCGCATCGCCGTCATGAGCGCGGGCCGCTTCCTGCAGGTCGGCGCGCCGCGCGAGATCTACGAGACGCCGGCGACGCGCTTCGTCGCCGATTTCATCGGCACCGTCAACCTGTTCGATGGCACCCTGGTCGAGGACGAGCCGGGCCACTGCGTCATCCAGACCCCGGCCGGGCGCTTCTACGTGAGCCACGGCATCACCGGCGTGCTGGGCCAGAAGCTGAGCGTCGCCGTGCGCCCGGAGAAGATCGAGATCTCGCTGCAGGCTCCCGAGCGCACCGACGCCAATTGCTTTCGCGGCGATGTCGTCGAGGGTGCCTACTTCGGAGCAAGCTCGCTCTACCGCGTGGCGCTGGCCGATGGCACCAAGCTGCAGGTCTCGGTGCCCAATTCCGAGCGCCACGGCGCAGTCATCAAGGTGGGCGCCGCGGTCTATGCCTATTGCAGCCCCGAGTCGCTGGTCGTCCTGACCAGCTGAGCATCGAACCCACCCGCACGCCGCTTCTCGGATCGCCGCCGTCGTGTCCTTGACCGAATCCCTAGCCGAATCGATCGCCGGGTCCGCGTACACCGCGGCGCCCAGGCGCTGGCTCGATCGGCTGCTCCACCGGAACTGGGGCCGCACCGCGGTCATCGCGTTGCCCTACGTGTTTCTCGTGCTGTTCTTCTCGCTGCCCTTCCTGGTGGTGCTGCAGATCAGCGTCTCCGAGGCCGAGGGCGTCAAATTCAAGAGCCTGTGGGACTACGCCGACGGCACGCTGAGCCTGCACCTGAAGCTCGCCAACTACGCCTTCCTGGCGACCGATCGGCTGTACGTGAACACCTACATTTCCTCGCTGCGCTTCGCCGCGGCCTGCACCGTGATCTGCCTGGCCATCGGCTATCCCTTCGCCTACTTCATGACCAAGGCGCGGCCGACGCTGCGCCCGATCCTGGTGATGCTGGTCTCTCTGCCGTTCTGGACCTCCTACCTGCTGCGCATCTACGCCTGGAAGGGCATCCTCGATGATCGCGGCGTGGTCAACAACCTGCTGCTGGCGCTGCACCTGATCGACGAGCCGATCAAGATGATGTACACGCCGTTCTCGATGACCATCGGCATGGTCTACACCTACCTGCCCTTCATGATCCTGCCGCTCTACGGCACGCTGGTGAAGGCCGATCCGCGCCTGCTCGAGGCCGCCGGCGACCTGGGCACGACGCCCTGGAAGGCCTTCTGGCTCATCACCGTGCCGCTGTCCAAGGCCGGCATCATCGCCGGGTCGATGCTGGTCTTCATTCCCTGCGTCGGCGAGTACGTCATCCCGGAACTGCTGGGCGGGCCGCAGACCCTGATGATCGCCCGCGTGCTCTGGGAGGAATACTTCAGCAACAACGACTGGCCGATGGCCTCGTCGGTCGCGGTGAGCATGGTGGCCCTGATCCTGCTGCCGCTCGTGCTGTTCAACCGCTACCAGACCGACGTGCGCGGCGAGGGGGCCGACGCCGCGGCGCCGGCCGGGGGGCCGCGATGATCGGCCGCCTGGGCAGGTTCTGGCTGGGCGCCGGGTACGTCTTCCTGTACGTGCCCATCCTCTCGCTGATCGTGTTCTCGTTCAACGATTCGAAGATGGCCAGTCTCTGGACCGGCTTCTCGCTGCGCTGGTACGAGGCGATCTTCAACGACGACGAGATCATCTCCGCGGTCTGGGTGTCGCTCAAGGTGGCCTTCGCCTCGGCCAGCGCCGCCGTCGTCCTGGGCACCCTGGCGGCCTTCGCGGTGGTGCGCTACCGGCGCTTCAGCGGCCGCACCGCCTTTCTCGCCCACATCAACGCACCGCTGGTCGTCCCCGAGGTCATCACCGGACTGTCGCTGCTCATGTTCTTCGTGGCCGTGGAGAACCTGCTGGGCGGGGTCTCGCTGCGCGGGCTGCTGACGATCTGGATCGGCCACACCTCGATCTGCACGGCCTACGCCACGGTGGTCATCCAGGCCCGCCTGAGCGAGGTCGACCGCTCGGTCGAGGAAGCGGCCATGGACCTGGGCTGCCGGCCGTTCCAGGTCTTCTATCTCATCATCCTGCCCTCGATCACCCAGGCGCTGGGTTCGGCATGGCTGCTCACCTTCACGATCTCGCTCGACGACGTGGTCACGACCTCGTTCCTCAACGCGCCGGGCTCGACCACCCTGCCGGTGCTGATCTTCTCGCGCGCCCGCCTCGGACTGGACCCGACCGTCAACGCGGTGGCGACGATCACCGTGGTGCTGGTGGGCGCCGTGGTCACACTGGCCAGCTTCGCCCTGGTGCGCCAGGAGCGACGGCGCGCCGAGGCCGCCGCCGCGGCCTACCGCGAGGCGGTCGCGGCGGCCGCCGTCTGAGAACGGGTTCCCGATGACCGGCCCGTCCATCGCGCGTATCGTGGCCTTCGACGATCCGGCTCCGGCACCGGAGGCCAGCATGCCGGCACCTGACCGCCTGCTGGCCGGCGAACCGCGCCAGCTCATCTGGAACCGCTACAGCGATCCGACCGGGCAGTTTCACGCCGGCATCTGGCAGGGCGAGGCCGGCGCCTGGCGCGTGCAGTATGACGCGCACGAGGAGGAACTGTGCACCCTGCTCGAGGGCCGCGTGCGCCTGACCGACGCGGCCGGACAGGTGCGCGAATTCGCGCCGGGCGCGAGCTTCGTCGTGCCCGGCGGCTTTTGCGGCGTGTGGGAAAACCTCGGGCGGGTCCGCAAGGTATACGCGGTGACGGCCCTGCGACCGGGCGCCAACCCTACTTCAGGGACCAAGGAGACGACATGAGCACGAAGACCGAGATCGACTGGACCGCCCGCGCCGCGCAGGCGCAAATCGACGGCCGCGCCTTCATCGGTGGACAACGCGTGGCCAGTCGCGATGGCCAGGGGTTCGACAAGCACTCGCCGATCGACGGCCGGTTGCTCGGTTCCGCGGCGCGCGGGCAGCAGGCCGACATCGACGCGGCGGTGGCCGCGGCGCGGCGCGCCTTCGATGACGGGCGCTGGTCGCGCCAGCCGCCGGCGGCGCGCAAGAAGGTGCTGTTGCGCTTTGCCGAGCGCTGGCTGGCCGCGCGCGAGGAACTCGCCCTGCTCGAAACCCTCGACATGGGCAAGCCGATCCGCGACAGCCTGGCGGTGGATGTTCCCGCGTCGGCGCGCTGCATCCAGTGGTACGCCGAGGCGGTGGACAAGGTCTACGACGAGGTCGCCCCCACCGGGCCCGGCGCCCTGGCGCTCATCACGCGCGAACCGATGGGCGTGATCGGCTGCATCGTGCCCTGGAACTACCCGATGCTGATGGCGGCCTGGAAGCTCGGCCCGGCGCTGGCGGCCGGCAACAGCGTCGTGCTCAAGCCCTCGGAGAAGTCGCCGTTCACCGCGCTGCGCCTGGCCGAACTGGCGCTCGACGCCGGCCTGCCCGAGGGCGTGTTCAACGTCGTCCCGGGCTATGGCCACGAGGCGGGCGAGGCGCTCGCCCTGCACATGGACGTCGACGCGATCGGCTTCACCGGATCGACGCGGGTCGGCCGGCGCATGCTCGACTATGCCGGCCGCTCGAACCTCAAGCGGGTCTACAACGAGCTGGGCGGCAAGTCGGCCAACATCGTCTTCGCCGATTTCGACGACCTCGACCGCGCCGCCGAAACCTCGGCGGGCAGCGTGTTCTACAACCAGGGGGAATCCTGCAACGCGCCGACCCGCCTCTTCGTCGAGGAGTCGATCGCCGAAGACTTCATCGCCCGCGTTGCCGCCCAGGCCAAGGAGTGGCAGCCGGGCCACCCGCTCGACTCCGCCACGGCCATGGGGGCGCTGGTCGACGAGGGCCAGGTCGGCACGGTGATGCGCTATATCGACGCCGGTCGCAGCGAAGGCGCCCTGGCGCTCACCGGCGGCCAGCGCGTGCACCCGGTGAGCGGCGGCTGCTACATCGGGCCGACGGTATTCGACCAGGTGCGCAGCGACATGACGATCGCGCGCGAGGAAATCTTCGGCCCGGTGATCTCGGTGATCCGCTTTCGCACCGAGGACGAGGCGCTGGCCCGTGCCAATGCCAGCCCCTACGGCTTGCAGGCCGCGCTCTGGACGCGCGATTTGGCGCGCGCCCACCGCGTGGCGCGCGGCCTGCGCGCCGGCACCGTGCACGTCAACCAGTACGACGAGGACGACATCACCGTGCCCTTCGGCGGCTACAAGCAGAGCGGCAACGGCCGCGACAAGTCGCTGCACGCCCTGGAGAAGTACACCGAGCTCAAGACGACCTGGATCCGACTCGACTGACCGATCCGGTTTGACTGACGGATCCGGTTTGACGGACGGATCCGACTCAACGGACGGATCCGACTCAACGGACGGATCCGACTCAACGGACGGATCCGACTCAACGGACAGATCCGGCTCAGCGGACGATTGCCGCGCTGACCGCGGCCGGGCGGCCGCGCGCCGCGCCGCCGTGCGGCAAGCAGCCGTCGAAGACGATGCGCAGTTGCGGGCTGGCCAGGACGGCCGCCGGCGTGATGGTCACGCGCTGCCATGGAATGCGCCCGAGATACCAGAATTTCCAGTAGGCCAGCGGCGTGTCCGGTCGCGCGGCGCGCAGCGCCGCAAAGTCCTGCGTCTCGCCCAGTGTCACGCCGAGCGCTTCCTGCATGATCTGGCGCACGAACTTCGAGCAGAACTGGCGCCGCGAGTTCAGGTCGAAACCGAGGTCATAAAGGATCCCCAGCCGGGCGACCGCCGCCCGCCGCAGATTGCGTTCCTGCTCGGCGCTCAGCGGTGCGGCGCAGCGCGCCACGGCGATCCGCCCGCCGACCGAGCGCGCGGCGAATCGGCGCAGCGGCGTCAGACGCGACCAAGGAATCGCGCTCTCCGCGACGATGGCCTGTTCGCCCTCGAGCGCGATCACGATCCCCACATGATTGGTCCACGAGCCGGTCGCCGCCGCGATCTGGCGAAAAAGCGGCGCCCGCACGCGGATGAAGACAAGGTCGCCGACAAGCAGGCGGGGCAGTTCCTGGTTCATTGCAGCCTCACGGGTGGAAGAAGTTGCCGGCACGATGATCGGCGGCTGTGGCCTTGTCGAGCGCAGGCCGCGACCGGGCCGCTTCGCGATCCGCGACGTATCGTCTTGCGCTACGTCATCGTGCAACCGGCTCCGCGCCAGTCGGCCGGATCAGGATGAATGCTCGTCATCGTCCACCAGATGCCCCGCCAAGCCTCCCCTCGCCCGCGCCAGCGGGAGAGCAACCGTGTGTGATGTCAAGCCGCGGTGGGGTTCCAGGCGGTTCCGGTTTTGATCATGACGTTCATGATCGTCAGGAGCTTGCGCATGC
>Ga0209698_10001259_pt1 | contig 29337 bp, 22 predicted proteins | sample LitLauG_LLR_2012_FD_187203 | JGI IMG/M metagenome (GOLD analysis project Ga0209698, IMG submission 187203) | Freshwater sediment microbial communities from Pennsylvania, USA - Little Laurel Run_MetaG_LLR_2012 (SPAdes) (version 2) | ecosystem: Environmental > Aquatic > Freshwater > Creek >... | reverse complement strand
ATGGAGTATACGAGCGCTGCGCCGGCGTGCTCCACGAAGCCGGCGTACAGGCCCGCGGCAAGCAGTACTCCCCCGAGGCCAAGTAGCGCCATGCTGCGGCTGTTCAGCGGGACCTCCAACGTGCGGCGGACGACGATCGCCCTCGAGCTCGCGGGCTCGGCCGGAGTCGTGTGGGCCTCCGACGATGCGACGTGGGCAGACGTCGCAGCCGGCTACTTGGTCCGCCAGGCTGCGTGCATCGGCGGGGGCACGACGGAGATGGCCCGCAACGTGATCAGCGAGCGCCTCCTCGGCATGCCCCGGGAGGCACGCGCCGACGACCGCGCCTTTCGGGATGTGCCCCGCGGCCCCGGCGGGGTCAGCGGCCGGTGAAGGTCGGCGGCCGCCGCTCGACGTAGGCGACGAGCGCTTCGCGCATGTCGTCGCTGTGGGCGTTGACGCTCTGGGCGAGGGCCTCCGCCTCGAGGGCCTGACCCAGCGACGACGTGGACGCGTTGTCCAGCTCCCGCTTGGTCATGGAGATGGCCATGGGCGGGCCGGCGGCGATCGCCTCGACGACCGCGCCGGTCGCGGCTTCGAGCTCCGCCACCGGCACGACGGCGTTGACCAAGCCGAGATCGAACGCCTCCGCCCCGCTCAACATCCTGCCGGTGAACGCCAGCTCCTTGGCCCGGTGGACGCCGATGCGCTGTCGGAGCAGCCACGAGGTGCCGAAGTCGAGGCTCAGGCCGCGCTTGACGAAGATGGCAGAGAACCGGGCGCGCTCGGAGCACCAGGTGAGATCAGCGGCGAGGGCCAGACCCAGGCCGGCACCGACGCAGAGGCCGTCCACCTTGGCGACGACAGGTACCGGACAGTCGTGGATGGCGAGGACGACCTCGCCGAGGACCCGCATGGCGTCGAGGATGGTCGCGGACGGCTCGGCTGGCGTCGCGGCATCCCGTGCCCCGCTCAGATCGGCCCCGGTGCAGAACTCTCCGTTGGCTCCGGTGAGCACGACGGCACGGGCGCCCGAGTAGCTCACCTCGCGGAAGATCGCCCCGAGAGCGACCCACATTTCACCGGTGCACGCGTTCTTGGACCCGGCCCGGTCGATCGTCACCGTGGTGACGTGATGCTCCCGCTCGACGCGGATGTCGGGATGGGGTGAGGACAGTCTCTCGGTGGGCACCCGGAGACATCTACAGGTTTGCATTCCCCCCGTCAAGCACGTGCTGCGGCGCGCGTCGTGGTGGTTCAGAGATCGGCGAGCAGCCGTCGCAGCAGCGGGGCGAACATGATCAGGTCATCGGCATCGGTCGGCATGGTCTGCGTCCCGAACGCGATGCTCCGCAGGCTCATCCGGGCGAGGATGATGCCGAAGCGAAGACCGGCGAGCGCCTCGTACCACGCCAGGTCCTCGAGCGCGGCCCCCGACAGGCGCTGGTAGGTGGCCGCCGTCTCCGCCCGGTCGAACATGGCAGGCACCGGCGCCAGCCCGTACTGCTCGGCCATACCGGCGAAGAACCGGTGGAAGAACGTGCACCACGCCACATCCACCTCGGGAGGGCCGATGCCGGCCATCTCCCAGTCGAGGACGGCGACGGGCTCGAAGTCCCGGTAGATGATGTTGCCGGGACGGCTGTCGCCCCAGTTGAGCACGCTGCGGTCGTTGGTCGGCAACGTGCGGGTCAGCACCTCGTACGCCTCTTCGAGGACGGGGATCATGTGACCGTCGCGCGCCCAGTCGAGATACCGACGGTGGGCGGTGAGCTGGCGGGCGAGGGAGGTCCCGCCGGGCGCGTCGGTGTGGAGGAACGCGGTGTTCTCCCCGTCGTCGGCGATGCGGTGGAGCCGGGCGAGCACCTCGATCGTCGAGGCCTCCAGCCGCTTCCAGTCCTCGGGAGACCCCTGGAGGAACCACCCGCCCGGGTCCATCAGGTACGGGGGGTTGTCCGAAGCGACCTGCCCGTCAACGGCGCGCACGACCATGAACGGCACACCGACCCACTCTTGCGACCGTTCGACGTGGACGAGCTCCGGCACCGGCACCGACGTGCGGGCCCGCACCAGCTCGATGACCCGGCTCTGCATGTCGAGGTCGTAGCTCGGAAAGGTCGGATAAGGCGATCCCGGCGACGGGGCCAGACGGGCGACGAGCGCGTCTCCGTCGAGGCGGAAGAGCGCGGTGTCGTTGGCCATCCCGCTCTCGGGCATCCGGACATCGGCAACCACCGCTGCGGGACCCACGTAGGACCGCGCCCACGCCGCCAGCCCGGCCGCGACGTCGGCCGGATCCCTCCGCCATGGTGTCGTCGTGCCCGGCTGCGCCCCCGTCACCGGACGAACCTCGCGATCACGACCGTCCCCCTCCGTCGAGGCCGGCAGTGTAGCGGTTGCGAGGTTTGCCTTTCACCACAGGCGCGCCACCTCGGCGGCCGCGCCGGCCACCTGCGCCCGCACCGCGCCCTTGGCCACCTTGCCGGTCGCCGTGGTGGGCAGCGCACCGGTGACGTACAACGCCTCCGGGCACTTGAACGCCGCCAACCGCTGCGATGCGAACGCGCGCAGGTCGGCGAGTCCGACGTCGGCGCCGGCACGCGCCACGACCACCGCGCACACCCGCTCCCCCATGACCCGCTCCGGCAACCCCACGACGGCGACGTCGGCGATGGCGGGATGCTCGTGCAGGACGGCCTCGACCTCTGCGCAGTAGACGTTCTCGCCGCCTCGGATCACGACATCTTTCACCCGGTCCACGACGTAGACGAAGCCATCAGCGTCGACATGACCGAGGTCACCGGAGCGGAACCAGCCGTCACGGAACGACGCCGTCGTCGCCGCCTCGTCGTGCCAGTACCCCTTCACCACCTGGGGGGAGCGGAAGCACAGCTCCCCGACCTCGCCCGTCCCGAGCACGTCGCCAGCGGCGCCGACGACACGCACCTCGGCGGTGAGGTTGGGGCGCCCGACGCTGTCGGGGCGGGCCGCGAACTCGGCGCCGACGTTGGTCACCACCGCCGACGTGGTCTCGGTCAAGCCGTATCCGTTCAGGATCTGGACACCGTCACCGAGCACCCCGATTGCGAGCGGAGGCAGATCGGGCGGCACCGGGGCACCGCCCATCGGGAACAACCGGATGTCGAGGCCCAGCTCGCCGAGGCCCGGTCGCTCGAGGATCTGGCGCGCCACCGTCGGCACCCCGCCCAGGCTGGTGACCCGCTCCGCGGCTGCGAGCCGGAGTGCCTCCTCGAGGTCCCACTTGCGCATCAGGACGATCTTGCTGCCCCCGAGCGGTCCCCCGACGATGCTCGACACCCCGCCGATGTGGAACAGCGGACCGCTGGACAGGGACGCCGGTTGGCGGGCCGGGCCGGGCCGCCGCCCGGTCATGATGGCGTCGCGAGCGGCGACAAAAGCCATGTTCCACAGGTTCGCCATGGTCGCCCGGTTGGTGTTGAGCGCACCCTTCGGACGCCCAGTGGTGCCTGAGGTGTACAGCAGGGTCAGGGGATCGTCCGGCTCCAATCGGGGGATCTCGTCGTCGTCGATCGGCGCGCCGGCGACCAGATCACAGAACTCGACGTCAGCCGAACCGGTCCGTACGCCCACAAGGCACAAACCGTCCGGTACGCCGGCAGCGGCCACGCGATCGAGCCGCTCGCCGTCGGCGAAGAGGACCGACGTCCCCGAATCACGGAGGGCGTAGTCGAGCTCGGACCCCGCCCACCAGGCGTTCAGAGGCACCACGATGGCGCCGCAGAGCGCCGCGCCCCAGAACGCGACCACGAACTCCGGGAGGTTTCGCATGGCGATCGCAACGCGGTCGCCGGGTCGCACCCCATGGCCGGAGCGCAAGGCCCGGGCGAGGCTGCGCGCCTGGCGGCGGACGTCGCCGAAGGTGAGGCGCTCGTCCTCGTAGACGACGTGCACGCGGGCATGGTGGGCGGCGCCCATCCGGAAGACCTCAACGACCGTCCGGGGCGCCCTCACGAAGTCCAGCAGCTCCACGCCGTCGACGACGACGGGCTCGACCTCGAAGGGCCCGCCCGGGCCGATCAGCGGCTGCAGGCGCGGGTCGTCCCGATAGACGGGCGCGAGCCGCCGATGGGGGGATCCGGGCCCGATCATGCCGGGCCGACCGGCGCCATGTGGCGGGCCGACGCGACGCGATCCACCTCCCCGGACCACCCTTCGCCGTCATCGGGCCGGAGCTCGTCCGCCACGTCGTCCCCTCCACCTTGCCGGCCTCCGGGGCCGTCGATACATCTAGATCTTACGTGGTACCGTTGCCGGTTGACGCCGTACCAGGGGGGACCGCGCCGCCTGGGGGCGCCGGGATCTGGGCGCGACGAGGGAGCCGAGATGGGCAACACCGAGGCTGGCACCCGGGACTTCGACCTCCTGGATGGCAACTGGTACGCCAGCCAGCCCTACGGCGACTGGGCGTGGATGCGGGCGCACGTCCCGGTGTACCGCGACGCCCGCAACGAGGTGTGGGCCCTGACCCGGTACGAGGACGTTCTGAGCGTGGAGAAGGATCCCGCCGGCTTCTCGAGCCACCGCGCCCCCCGTCCCCACGGTGACCACCTCCCGATGATCATCTCGATGGACGACCCGGAGCACACGCGGCGCCGCAAGCTCGTCAGCCGGGGCTTCACCCCCAAGCGGGTGCGGGACCACGAGCGGACCATCCGGCGCATCTGCACCGAGATCATCGACCGGGTGGCACCGCGAGGCGCGTGCGATTTCGTGTGGGACATCGCCGCGCCACTCCCGCTCCTTCTGATCGCCGACATGCTGGGCTTCCCCCCGGACGCGTACGACGACCTGCTCCGGTGGTCCGACGACATGATCCGCGGCACCACGCTCGACCCCCCGCCGGAGGTGGCGCAGGCCAGCATGGATGCGATGCTGTCGTTTCGCGAGTTCCAGCTCGGGGTCATCGCCGACCGCAGGACCCGGGCCCCCCAGGACGACCTGGTGAGCATCCTCTGCTACGCCGAGATCGACGGGGAGCGCCTCGACGACGAGTCGATCATCCAAGAGAGCCTGCTGATCCTGATCGGCGGGGACGAGACCAGCCGGCACGTCATGACCGACGGGATGCTCGCACTGCTGGACCACCCCGACCAGATGGCGATCCTACGCTCGGACCCCTCGGCGATCGAGCTCGGGGTCGAAGAGCTGCTTCGTTGGGTCTCACCGGTCAAGAACATGGCCCGCACCGTCACGCGGGCGATCGAGATGCACGGCCGGACGCTGCAGCCCGGTGATCAGGTCATCCTCATGTACCCATCGGCCAACCGGGACGAGGCGGTGTTCGATCGTCCCGAGCGCCTCGACGTCCGACGGGACCCGAACCCGCACCTGGCGTTCGGCTTCGGCCCGCACTTCTGCATGGGCGCGTCGCTCGCCCGGTTGGAGCTCAAGGTCATGTTCTCCGAGCTGCTGCGTCGGCTGCCCGATCTGCATCTCGCCGGCGACGCGCTGCCCCGCCGTTCGTCCAACTTCATCTCCGGGCCGGAGGCGATGCCGGTCGAGTTCACCCCGGCGTGAGGCGAGCCGGTGTCGGTCAGTCGAGGTCCGGCACCTCGAAGTGAGCGTCGCGCAGCTCGAAGGCCCGCTTCGTCCCGTGCTGGGCGCGCTGCTTGACGAAGTTGAACTCTCCCTCGTCGAACTGGAGGTTGGTGCCGAAGGCGTGGAAGAGGTAGCTCGCCACCTCCTCGCCCTGGTAGGCCTGGAGTTGCTCGACGAGGCGGAATGCCTCCTTGGCCATGACGATGCCGTCGGCCGGCATCCGGGAGACCTTCTGCGCCCACCACGTGGCCCGCCGCTCGACCTCGGCGTCGTCGACCACTTCGGTGAAGACGCCGAGGTGCTCGACCTGACCGGCCGGGATGGTGTCGCCGGTCAGCAGGAGTCGGCGCGCGAGCACCGGGCCGAGCCGGTGGAAGAACAGGTGCAGCGAACCCAGGGCCGGACCGAGCAGGCGCGTCGCCGGCGTGCCGATCATGGCCTCACGGGCGACGACGGCGATGTCGGCCATCAGTGCCAGCTCGAGACCACCACCGAGCGCGAAGCCGCGGACCTCGGCGACGGTGACCTTGGGATAGCCGATGAGCTCGTGGTAGAAGCCAAAGGTCTTGCGATCGACCGACAGCCGGCGGCGCTGGCTCGGCCGCCGTCGGGTCGGGTCCGCCCCGTTCGCCTTCGACCCATACCACGTGTAGGCATTGCCCATGTCGGCGCCCGTGGAGAAGACGCCGCCTTCGCCGCGCAGGACCACGACCTTGACGCCGTCGTCGGCAGCCATGTCGTCGAGGAGCTCGCTCATCCGGACCCGCATCTCCGGGTCGTAGCAGTTGCGCCTGGCGAGGTTGCTGATCGTGATCCGGGCGATCCCGTTCGAGTCGTCGCGCTCCATGAGGACCCGCCCCTCAGCCACCAGATCGCCTCCCGCATCGCTCCAGCACGATCCTCAGCCTACGCCTATCATATAGATGTTTCCAACTTCCCGGTGGTGCTGGTGGCCTGATGCGCTTCGGCTTCGACGACGAGCAGATGGCGATGCGTGACGCCGTCGCGGCGTTCTGTGCGGACCGGCTCGACCTCGCCGGGGTCTCGAGCCGGGAGGGCAAGCCTGCCGAGCCCACCCTGTGGCGGGGGCTGGCCGAGCTCGGCGTGCTCGGGATGCTGGCCGCTGGGTCGGGGATCGGGATCAGCGAGGCATCGATCGTCTTCGAGGTCCTCGGAGCCCACCTCGCGGTCGGACCGGTCCTGTGGTCGGCACTCGCCGCGCCGTTCGTCGACGGCGTCGCCGAAGGCGACCGTCGCATCGCCGGCGTCGACCTGGTCGAAGGCGCCGGCGGGCCGGTGGTCGTCGAGCACGCCGACGAGAGCGACGCCCTCCTCGTCGTGCGCCACGACCGCATCGAGCTCTGCGCCCGGGCGGACATGGAGATCACCGGCGACGGCGCCGCCTTCGACCCGTTGACGCCGGTCGCGGTGCTGCCCTCCGTCCCTGCCGGGGAGGTGGTCGGCACGGGCGACGCTGTCGAGCACCTCCGCCGCTGCGGAGAGGTCCTGGCCGCCGCGCTCTTGGTGGGAGTGGCCCAGGGGGCGCTCGACGTCGCCCGCGAGTACGCGCTGGAGCGAGAGCAGTTCGGTGTCCCGATCGGGTCGTTCCAGGCCGTCAAGCACCTGCTCGCCGACATGCATGTCCGGGTCGAGCTGGCACGCGCTTCGACCCATGCGGCCGCAGCCATCGTCGCCGAGCCCCGCGCCGGTGACGCCGACCGGGCGGCGAGCGCCGCCAAGCTCCTCGCCGGAGACGCCGGCACCGCCAACGGCCGCGCCGCGGTGCAGATCCTCGGCGGCATGGGTTTCACCTGGGACATGCTCCCGCACTACTTCTTGAAGCGGGCCTGGGTCCTCGAGAACACCTTCGGCACCTCTCCCTCGCACGCCGCCCACCTGGCGGCATCGATCGGCGACGAGGTCGACCGGTGACCCAAGGCGAAGACCTGCCCGCGCTCAGCCGCCGGATCGCGGCGGTTGCCACGCTCGATCCTGCGGTCCCGGCCCTGGAATTCGAGCGGCGCTGGCATCCCTGGAGCGACCTGTCGGCCTGCGGCGACGCCCTGCGCCCGTACGTGGCGCCCGGCGAGCGGGTCGCGGTGCTGCTCCGCAACCGCCCCCCGCAGCTCGGGCTGCTGGTCGGCCTCCTCGCGGCGGGGGCGTGCGTCATCGCGATCAACCCCGAGCGGGGCCCGCAACGGGTCCGGGTCGAGCTGCAGCAGCTCGGGGTCGCCACGGTGGCCGGTGCACCCGGGGACCTCGACACCTTTGCTCCGCCGGTGCGGCATCTGTCGAGCGCCACGATCGGCACCTTGGAGGTGTCGGGCCGGCGGCCCGGCGAGGTCGCCTGCCAGCCCGGGGTGGCCGTCGAGATGCTCACGAGCGGGACGACCGGGCCACCGAAGCGGGTCCCACTCACCTACGAGACGTTCTCCCGCGTGCTGGTCGGCGCCAAGCACTACGAGCGCAACCACGACACCGAGGTCCGCCTGCGCCCTGGGGTGACCGTCGTCAACGCGCCGCTCGTGCACCTCGGCGGCTTGTTCCGCGTCCTCCAGAGCATCTCCGACGGCCGCTCGTTCTGCCTCCTCGAGCGTTTCGGAGTCGACGACTGGGTCGACGCGGTGCGTCGTCATCGACCCCGGACGGTGAGCCTCGTCCCCGCCGCGCTGCGCATGGTCCTCGACGCCGATCCCGACCCGGCCGACCTCGCCAGCGTGCGATCGGTCGTGTGCGGCACCGCCCCGTTGGCGCCCGAGGACGCCGAGGCCTTCCACGCGCGCTACGGGATCCCCGTCCTGGTGTCCTACGCCGCGACCGAGTTCGGCGGCGGGGTCGCCGGATGGAACCTCTCCGATCACGAGCGCTACTGGACGGCCAAGCGCGGCAGCGTGGGGCGCGCCCACGCCGGGTGCGAGTTGCGGGTCGTGGATCCCGGGACCGGGGAGCCCCTCGGACCAGACAGAGAGGGGCTGCTCGAAGTGCGGGCCGACCAGCTCGGTGACGGCGCCGGGTGGACGCGCACGACCGATCTGGCCCGCATCGACGCAGACGGCTTCGTCTGGATCCTCGGTCGAGCCGACCAGGCGATCATCCGCGGTGGCTTCAAGGTCCGGCCCGACGACGTGCGCGCCGCGCTCGAACGCGACCCGCGGGTCCTCGGCGCGGCCGTGGTCGGCCGACCCGACGGCCGCCTGGGGGCGGTCCCGGTCGCCGCCGTCGAGCTGCGTCCCGGCTCGCCCGCGGTCTCCGTCGACGACCTCCTCACCCGGGCGGCCGAGGTGCTGGCCCGCTACGAGCTGCCTGCCGAGCTGCGGATCGTCGGCACCCTGCCCCGGACCCCCTCCGGCAAGGTCGACCTCGTCGCGGTCCACTCGCTCTTCACCCCTGGACCACCGTGGACCTGACCTATTCGGAGCAGGACGAGGCCTTCCGTGCCGAGCTGCGGGCCTGGCTCGACGCCGAGGTCGCGGGTCACGGCCCGCCGCCACCGCCCGGCGACTGGCCGGCGCGCCGCGCGTACGACACCGCATGGCAGCGCAAGCTCTACGACGGCGGGTACGCAGGCGTCGCCTGGCCGCGCCAGTTCGGCGGTCGGGGCCTCCCCGTGACCCAGCAGCTGGTGTACCTGGAGGAGTACGCCCGTGCCAGCGCGCCCTACATCAGCGTCAACTTCGTAGGGATGATGCACGCCGGGCCCACGCTGATCGCCGAAGGGACCGACGACCAGCGCGGCTTCCACCTGCCCCGGATCCTGCGGGGCGACAGCGTGTGGTGCCAGGGCTTCTCCGAGCCCGAGGCGGGATCGGACCTCGCCTCCCTGCGAACCCACGCCGTCCGGGTCGGCGACGAGTACGTCGTCAACGGCCAGAAGATCTGGAGCACGCGGGCGCACGTGGCCGACTACTGCGAGCTCTTGGTCCGCACCGACCCGGATGCGCCGAAGCACCGTGGGATCACCTGGCTGATCCTCGACATGCACCAGCCCGGGGTGGAGATCCGCCCGATGCGCACGATCGACGGAGAGAGCCACTTCTGTGAAGTGTTCCTGACCGACGCCCGGGTCCCGGTCGCTGACCGCGTCGGCGAGGAAAACGACGGCTGGCGGGTCACCAACGTGACGCTGCGCTTCGAGCGCGGCACTGCGTTCGCCCAGCACGTCATCACCCTGCGCTCACAGCTCCGCGCCCTGGTGGCGCTGGCCCGCCAGGTCCCGGGGTCCGCGGGGACAGCCTGGGACGACACGTCCCTGCGAGCACAGGTCGGGCGTCTCGACGCCAATGTCGAAGGGCTGTGGCGGATGACCCAGAAAGGCATCACCGAAGCCGAGAGGGCCGGGATGCCATCGCCGTCCGGTTCCGCGGTGAAGCTGCGCTTCAGCGAGATCAGCCAGGAGCTCGCCGAGCTCGCCTTCCGCGTGCTCGGGCGCATGGCGACGGGCGGCGTGCGGACCCAGGGGATCGACGGCGCCGAGGCGGCTCGGAGCTACCTGTGGTCGCTGCAGTACACGATCGCCGCGGGCACGTCACAGATCCAGCGAAACCTGATCGGCGAGCGGATCCTCGGGATGCCACGCTCGTGAGCCCGGACGCGACACACCGATCCGGCGACCGCTGGACCTTCGGTGTCGAGCCGCTCCCCGAGGCGCTCGTCACCGGGCCTCTCCTGCGCCGCGTCGCCGGCCTGCTCCAGTCGCTGGAGCACGCCGACCCGGCGGTCGCCCAGCTCATCGAGGACCTGCGCGCCGCAGAGCGGCACCTCGGCCACCAGGTGGCCACCGATCCCGCGCCTCGGGTCGGAGCCGACGCACCCGAGTCCAGCCGACCCTACGTGGACCACTCGCGCGACATCGGGGCCTACAACCCGTGCTTCCCTGAGTACGAGATCGAGGTCGACGGCGACCGGGCAACAGGCACCGCGACCTTTCCCCTGGCGTTCGAAGGTCCCCCCGGCGTCGTACATGGCGGCGTGCTGGCCACCTTCTTCGACTGCGTCATCCAGCATCACAACTGCGACGTCGGCGTCGCCGGCAAGACCACCTCGCTCTACTTGGAGTACCGGCGCCCCACGCCGCTGGCGGTGCCGCTGCGCTTCGAGGTCGACCGGGCCTGCGACGGTCGACGCATCACCTCGCAGGCCCTGCTCCTGCTCGGTGACGACACGCTGTGCACGGCCACGATGCAGGCGATCGCCGGCGATCGTGGCCGGCTCCCCGTCGTCCCGCCTCGCAGGGCCGCGCCATGACCGCGGCGATCGTCGACGCGGGAGACGGGCTGGCGCTGACCGTCCCCGCGCTGTTGGAGGTGCAGGCGCAACGCCTCGGCGACCACCCCCTGTTGATCACCGACGACGACACGCTCTCCTATGCCGAAGCGGCCGGTCGGTCCGCGACTGTGGCGAAAGGCCTGCTCGCCTGCGGCCTCGGCCGAGCAAGCCACGTCGGGTTGCTCCACCCGAACGGTGCCGGCTTCGTCGTGGGATGGCTGGCGGCGTCGCGGATCGGCGCCGTCGTCGTGCCGTTGAGCACGTTCTCGACCGGCGCCGAGCTGCGCGGCCTGCTCCGCCGGGCCGATGTCGGGGTGTTGCTCGCCGGCCCCGCCTTCCGGGGCCGCGACTTCCTCCGCGCCGTCAGCGACGCGATACCGGGGATCGATCTCGCCGTGGCTCCCCCCCTGCACGCGCCGGTCACGCCGGCTCTGCGCCGCGTGTGCTTCGACAGTCCTCCCCCCGATGTCCATCCGGGGTGGACCACCAGCGCGCTCGTCTCGGCCGGCGAGGCGGTCGACGATGATGTGCTCGAGGCGGCGCAGGCCGGGGTGGCGCCGGGCGACCGGATGGTGATCGTGCACACGTCCGGTTCGACCAGCGAGCCCAAGGGCGTGATCCACCAGCACGGACCGCTCATCCGCCACATCGACAACCTCAACCAGCTGCGGCGCTACCGAGAGGGCGAGGTGCTGTTCTCCAACTCACCGTTCTTCTGGATCGGCGGGTTCGCCTACAGCCTCCTCGGGACCCTCCTCGCCGGCGCCACGCTCGTCTGCTCCGGCGCCGCCGACGCGTCGACGACACTGGACCTGCTCGAACGGACCCGGCCGACGATGGTCAACGGGTTCGCGCAGACCGTCGCCCACCTGGCCGATGACCCCTCCTTCGCGGGCCGGGACCTGACCTCGATCCAGCGCGGCAACCTGTGGCCGATCCTGCCCGATGCGGCTCGGCCAGCCGACCCCGAGCTCAGGCACAACATGCTCGGCATGACCGAGGCCGGTAGCGTTTGCCTGGCGAGCGATGACGAGGGCGACCAACCCGAGCACCGTCGCGGGTCCTTCGGCCGGCCGGTGCCCGGCTTCGAGGCGCAGGTCGTCGATCTGGACTCCGGGTCGCCGTGCGAAACCGGCGACGTGGGCGAGCTGTGGCTGCGCGGGCCCTTCCTCATGGAGGGCTACTACGGCCGCGAGCACCACGAGACCTTCACCCCCGACGGCTGGTACCGCACCGGTGATCTCTTCCACGTAGACGCCGACGGGTTCCACTACTTCCGGGGCCGGACCGGGGACATGATCAAGACCGCCGGCGCCAACGTGTCGCCTCGCGAGGTCGAAGCCGCCATCGCCGCGCTCACCGGACTCGTCGCCCACGTCGTCGGGATCGACGACCCCGGGCGAGGTGAGCTGGTCGCCGCCGCGATCCGCGTCCCGCCGGGTCACGAATGGCCCGACGTGGACGCGCTGCGCGCCGAGCTGCGGGCTCACCTCTCCGCCTACAAGGTCCCCCGTCGGATCCTCCTGCTCGCCGATGACGACGTCCCGATGCTCTCGAGCGGCAAGCTCGACGCCGCCGCATTGAAGGACCGCTTCGGTGGCCGCTGACGCGAGCACCCTCCCGGCACTGCTGGGCCACAACCGCGTGCATCACGCGAACAAGGCGGCGATCGTCACCCGGCACCGTGCGATCACCCATGCCGCGCTCGACGCCGACAGCCGCGCACTTGGCGCCAATCTCGTCGCCGCCGGGGTCGGACCCGGAGCCCGTGTCGGGCTCCTCCTGCCCAACGGCATCGAATGGGCGGTCACCGCCGCCGCCGTCTGGCGCGTTGGAGCGGTCCTCGTACCCTTGAGCACGCTCCTGCGGCCACCTGAGCTCCTGGCCCAGCTGGAGGCGGCCAGCATCACGCAACTGGTGTTGACGCCGTCGTTTCGTGACCGGTCCTACCTGGACGACCTGGAGGCGGTCGCACCCGGTGTCATCGACGCGACCCGCGGCGAGCGCCGCCACCCGCTCGTACCCTTCCTACGCTCGGTCTGGGCGGTGGACGACCTGCCGCGCCCCCGGGTGCACGAGGATCTCGTCGAGCAGCTCGAAGGATCGGTCCGTCCCGCGCACGACCTCGTCGTGCTGTTCACCTCCGGCAGTCGGGGCACCCCCAAGGGCACCGTCCACACCCACGGCAACGCCCTCCGGGCGGTCGCGTCGGGGCTGGCGGCGCGCTGCATCGACTCCGGGGACCGGCTCTACATCCCCATGCCGCTGTTTTGGACCGGCGGCCTGGCCGGTGGTCTGCTGACCACCCTCGTGGCCGGCGCAACGCTGCTCACCGAGGCGGTTCCCGAACCCGAGCAGACGCTCGAGCTGCTCGAGCGGGAGCGGGTCACGATCTTCCGGGGGTGGCCGGACCAGGCGGCACAGCTGGCGGCCCATCCGCGCTTCGCGACCACCGATCTGTCGAGCCTCGGACCGGGCAGCCTCCCCGCCGTGCTCCCCGCTGCGGCGCGGCCCGGGCCCGGCACCCGGGCCAACCTCTTCGGCATGACCGAGACGTTCGGGCCCTATTGCGGCGCCCGGCTCGACATGGACCTGCCGGAGCCCGCGCAGGGGAGCTGCGGTCGACCCTTCGCCGGAGTCGAGGTGCGCATCGTGTCCTCCCAGAGAGGAGAGCAGTGCGCACCCGGCACCACTGGCGAGATCCAGGTCCGGGGCCCGAACCTGATGCGGGCCATCTGGGGCCGGACCCGGCAAGCCACCTTCGAACGCGACGGCTTCTACCCGACCGGGGACCTCGGCTCGCTCGACGTCGACGGCTACCTCTGGTACCACGGGCGACTGGACGACATGTTCAAGGTCAAGGGGGCGACCGTGTACCCCACCGAGGTCGAAGCCGCCGTGCGCGCGATCGACGGGGTCCGCCAAGCCCATGTCACCAACCTGCCGCGAGACGGCGGAGCCCACGCGATCGGGATCCTGGTCGTGTCGGAGGCGCCGCTCGAGGAGCTGGTGCGTGCGGCCCGGAGCCGTCTGAGCGCGTTCAAGGTGCCTACCTGCTGGCTGCTGACCCGGTCCCCCGATGACGTCCCGCTCACCGCGACATCGAAGGTCGACAAGGCGGCGCTGCAGGCCCTGCTGCGCCAGGATGGGCAGTGGACGCAGCGGTGAGCGACCCGCCGCCCGGCAGGAAAGGTTGCGGCCCACCCAAAGGATCTATATATTTCGCCACGAGTGCCCCAGCGAGTGCCGCGCTTGCGCCCGGCGGGGGCTCATCGGAGAGGGAGGGGCCCGTGCAGAGGTCCGTCGGCGTCATCGTCGCGCTCGCCGCCTGCGTGGTCGCGGCGTCGTGCTCGCGAAGCAGCGGAGCGTCCGGCTCCAGCGGCACCCGACAACCGTCCCAGGCCACGGTCGATGCCGCCAAGTGCGCCAGCGCGCAGCTCCAGGCGACCGACGTCGGGATCACGCCGACGACGATCACCATCGAGGTGATGGCCGACGTCGGGTCACCGCTCGCGCCCGGGCTCTTCCAGGGCAACATCGACGCGATCAATGGCTTCGCCAAGTACATCAACGCCCACGGCGGCCTCGCGTGCCGCCAACTGGTGGTGCACACGTGGGACAGCAAGCTCAGCCCGACCGAGACCAAGAACGGGCTGATCGACGCCTGCGCCAACGCGTTTGCGATGGTGGGCACCAACGCGCTGTTCAACCCCGACGTGTCGCCGATGACCGCCTGTGCCGACAAGAACGGCCGGCCGACGGGCCTCCCCGACGTCGCCGCCCTCGGCAACGACAGCAACGAGATGTGCGCGCCAACGGCCTTCATCATCGCGGGCGTCTACCAGCCCTGCCCGACCACGACGGGGGTGCGGCCCCTCACCGCCAACGTCGGCGAGATCAAGTGGTTCCTCAAGCAGGTGCCCGGCCTGCACGGGCTCTACCTGGCGGCGAGTGATACGCCGACGCTCGTCCAGTCCGCCGCCTACCTCATCGCCGGCCAGAAGGCGGCGGGGATCACCTTCGACGCCACCCCGAAGGTGTCCGGGGCCGACACCCAGACCGGCTACACGCCACGGGTGGAGCTGGTCAAGGCCCACGGCTCCAACTACGTCTTCAACGGCTCCAACGATGTCGCGATGATCAGGATGCGCAAGGAGGTCGAGGCCCAGGGCATCACCGGCGTCAAGGTCTGGGGCTGCACCTTGGCCTGCTACACGACGGACATGCTCAAAGAGGGCGGGACCTCCGTCGAGGGCACCTACGTCAACCTGCCCTTCCTCCCCTTCGAGGAGTCGTCCCTCAACGCGCAGGCCCAGACGTACATATCGAACGTCCCGTCGCTCACCACCTGGGGTGCGCAGGGGTGGCAGGCGGCGCTCGCCTTCCAGCAGGTCGTCAACAAGATCGTCGTCAGCAACGGTCCCAACGCGGTCACCCGGGCGGCGCTCCTGAGCGGCCTGCGCAACATCGGTCAGTTCAGCGCCGGCGGCTGGATCGGCACGACGAACCTGCGCGACCTGTCGCCGTGCTTCGTCGTCATGCAGATCAAGAACGGGAAGTTCATCCGGGCATATCCGACCAAGCCCGGCACCATGGACTGCAGCGCCAGCAACAACGTCACCGTGACCATGGATCCTGCGGTCGCCGGTGCCCAGATCAGATAGCGCCCTGCGGCGGTGCCGCTGGCCGGCCAGCAGCACGGGGGCGGGGGTCAGTGGCCGGGCGAGGCGGCGGACGAGTGGCAGGCCATCGTCGATCTCAACCTGAACGGCACGATGTTGACCTGTCGGGCGGCGTGGCCGCACCTCGTCGAGTCCTCGGGATCCATCGTGATCGTCTCGTCACTGTCGGCCCCGCGGCCGATCAGGTGCCAGGCTGCGCGCGAAGACCTGGGGCTCGGGTCCCGAAGATGTCGGTCGCCATGACTCCGCCGACGGCTTCCGCCTGCCACCGGGCTCCGCCGTTGCGGGCGGTCGGGCCGTACCGCCAGCCTTCGAGCAGGATGAGGGTCTCGCCGATCGCCCGCAGCACCTGCCCGCTCACGTGGCTCGCCTCGTCGGACGCCAGCCAGGCCACGATGGGGGAGCTGAGCGACGGATCGAGTGGATCGAAGCTGTCGTACTCGTCGGCCTCCTTGGCGGCGACGAAGCCGGGCACCGTCTGGGAGATCCGTGTCGCGCCACCGGGGGCGATGCAGTTGACGGTCACGCCGAAGCGTGCCAGCTCGAGGCTGCAGGTGAGCGTCAGGCCGACGATACCGGCTTTCGCCGCGGTGTAGTTCGCCTGCCCGACGTTGCCGGAGAGACCCGCACCCGACGTGGTGTTGATGATGCGGCCTGCGACCCGCTCCCCGGCCTTCGCACGCTCCCGCCAGTAGCGCGCCGCATGATGCGTCGGCGCGTAGGTGCCTTTCAGGTGGACGCGGATCACCTCGTCCCAGGCGGTCTCGGTCATGTTGAACACCATCGCGTCGCGCACGATGCCCGCGTTGTTGACGAGGATGTCGAGACGACCGAAGGCTTCGACGGCGTGCGCGATGAGCCGACCGGCGCCGTCGAAGTCGGCGACGTCCTCGTAGTCCGCCACCGCCGTCCCACCGCGGGCGCGGATCAGATCCACGGCCACATCCGCGGCGCGGCTGCTCCCCTCGCCGTGCACCGACCCACCGAGATCGTTGACGACGACCGCCGCGCCTCGTGCCGCGAGCTCGAGGGCGTGGCCCCGCCCGATGCCGTGCGCCGACCCGGTGACGATCGCCACCTTGCCATCCAACATCGCCACGTGCACTCCTCCCCGCCACGACGGTATCTACGAAGGATCTTGATGGTTCAAGGCCAGGCGCCCCGACCACGCCGCGCGCTCAGGGGCCGTCGGCAAGGTCGTGCAGACCGAAGAGCTCGATCGCATTTCCCCGGACCAGCCGCTGCACCACCTCGGGTTCGAGACCGGCCATCAGCTCGGTCGCCACCGCCTTGGTGTCGGGCCACGTCGAATCGGAGTGGGGGTAGTCGACCTCGAACATCACGTTGGCGGTGCCGCATTCGTCGAGGGACCGCATGCCGTGGCGGTCCCGGAAGAAGCAGCCATGGACCTGGCGGTAGTAGTAGGTCGACGGTGGCTCGGCGAGCGGGGTGCCGGTCGAGACCCAGGCGCGGTGCTGCTGCCACACGTCGTCGGCCCGCTCCAGCAGGTACGGGATCCAGCCGATCTGGCCTTCGGCGTACATGAGCCGCAGCCCGGGGAACTGTGCGAGCTTGCCGGAGAAGAGCCAGTCCGCCAGGGAGTTCATGCAGTTGCCGAAGCCGATGGTCACCGTGACTCCGAGGGGCGCGTCGGGTGACGTCGACGGCATCTTCGTGGCCGACCCGATGTGCAGGCACAGCACGGTCCCCGTCTCCTGGCACGCGGCGAAGAAGGGGTCCCAGTCCCCGCTGTGGATGCTCGGCAAGCCCAGGTACGGGGGGATCTCCGTGAACGCCACCGCTCGCACCCCGCGACGCGCGTTGCGTTCCACCTCGGCGGCCGCCAGCCCGGCATCCCACAGCGGCACCAGGCAGAGTGGTACCAGGCGTCCCCCGCTCGGTGCGCACCACTCCTCGACCATCCAGTCGTTGTAGGCCTGCACGCAGAGCAGAGCGAGCTCCCGGTCCGCCGCCTCGAGGAACGTCTGCCCGCAGAACCGCGGGAAGTTGGGGAAGCACAGCGACGCCTGCGTCCAGTTCACGTCCATGTCCCCCAGCCTGGCGACCGGCTCGAAGCACCCGGGACGGATGTCGTCGTAGGTCGTCGCGGTCATCGTCATGTCGTCCCGGTCGCGCCCCGAAGCGGCGACGGCGCGCTTCAAGGATTGGTACAGATCCTCGTAGACCCAGTAGTCGGCGAGGGGCCCCTCGGTGCCGGGGCGCTCGACGTAGCGGGCGCCCGCGAGCTGCAGCTCTCCCGCGGGGAGCCGCTGCACCCTCGGCCCCCGCTCGCGGAGGCGAGCCGGGAGCCGGGAGGTCCACAGCGTCGGCGGCTCGATCACGTGGTCGTCGACGCTCACGATCCATGGCAGCTCGATCATGCGTACCCTCCGTTCGCCGACTGTCGTCACGTCGAATCTATGGGATGTTTCGACGAGCGCCAAGGTGCTCGTGGCGCGAGGCTGTCGGGTGGAGCCGGGTCGAGTCGGGGAGGGAGATCGAGATGCGACTGGCAGGAAGGGTGGTGGTCGTGACGGGTGGGGGCTCGGGCTTCGGCCGGGCGATCGCGCTGCGCGCCGCGACCGAAGGTGCCGATGTCGTCGTGGCCGATGTCGACGAGGAGGGAGGTGGGACCACAGTGGGCCTCGTCGAGCAGGTACCCGGTCGGGCCGAACTGGTCGTTGGCGACGTCGCGACGGGCGATGGTGCAAGAGCCGTCGTGGCCCGGGCGATCACCCGGTTCGGGACCATCGACGTCCTCGTCAACAATGCCGGCATCGCACCTCCGGAGCCGGTCGACAGCTGGAACGCTCCGGAGGAGAGCTGGGAACGCGTCCTGCGGATCAACCTCAAGAGCGTCTACCTCTGCTCCCGGGCCGCGATCCCCACGATGCTCGACAAGGGGCGCGGTTCAATCGTCAACATCGCGTCGATCGCCGCGACGCGCGCGGTGAGCTGTGCTTCGTACGCTGCTGCGAAGTCAGGGATCCTCGGCTACACCCACCAGGTCGCCGCTGAGCTCGCTCCACGAGGGATCCGGGTCAACTGCGTGTCGCCCGGCTACATGCGCACGCCGATGTCGACGGGCGAACGCAAGGGCCTCGACGCCGCCGAGCAGGAGGAGCGCGTCAAGTCGCTCGGCCTGCTCGTGCCGATGAAGCGGATGGGCGGCGTGGACGACATCGCCGCTGCGGTGGCGTACCTCGCGAGCGACGAGGCGTCGTATGTCACCGGACAGGAGATCGTCGTCGACGGCGGCTACCTCGCCGGCTGAACCGCGTCCTGCCGCCGGCGGGTCGTCTGGGACCAGGGCCCGAGCACCCGCGTGAGGAGGCTGTAGCTGAGTGGGCTGTAGGGCCACTGGGTGACGACCTTGCCGGAGGCGGACGTGAAGTAGTTGCGGCTCACCGTCCAGGCCGTGCCCTGCATGGCGGACTGCAGCCACCGGTGGTAGCACTCGGCCCATCGCGGCTTGACCTCGATGGCGGTCGCTTCGGTGCGCGCCAGGCGTTTGACGGCTCGCACCGCGAGCTCCGCCTGCCGTTCGAGCATCCAGACGATCTCACCGCCGTTGGTCCCGGGGCCGTACATCATGAAGAAGTTCGGGAACCCGGGCACGGTGATGCCGAGGAACGCCCGCGGCTCTCCGGCCCAGTGATCGTGCAGGGACCGGCCGCCGCGCCCGACCACCCGGAGGTGCGCGAGGTAGTTCGTGGGCTGGAAGCCCGTGGCGAGCACGAGCACGTCCACCGGGTGCTCGACACCGTCGGCGTCGACCACGCCTGTCTCGGTGACGGCGACGACGGCCTTGGGGACGAGGTCCACGTTGTCTCGCCGGAGCGCAGGGTAGTACGTCGACGCCATGATCAGCCTCTTGCCCCAGTAGGGGTAGTGCGGGGTGACGGCGTCACGGAGGTCGGGGCGGTCGGCGAGCTCTCGAGCGATGTAGTCGCGGCAGATCTGTTCGCACTGCGCGTTGATCTTGCTCCCCGGCCGGTAGATGCCGCGCCGCCAGAGGCTCTTTTCCACCCGGCGGAGCTGCGCCAGCCGGGCGCGGCGCCACCGCAGGGGGCTGCGCAGCGCTTCCCGCTCCTCAGGTGCGAAGTCCCGATCCGCCTTCGGCATCACCCAGCCCGGTTCGCGCTGGAACACCACGACATGCCCCGCCCGCAGCGCGATCTCGGGGAGGATCTGGGCCGCGCTCGACCCCGTGCCGATGAGGGCCACCCGCTTGCCGTCGAGATCGTGCTCGTGCTCCCACCGCGCCGTGTGGAACCACGGGCCACGGAAGCGGTCCAACCCAGGCCAGTCGGGATAGCGGGGCACGTTGAGGAACCCGACCGCGCTCACCAACACGTCACACTGGGCTTCGGAGCCATCGCTCAGGTGCAGGTGGTAGGAGTGGGTCGTGTCGTCCCAGACCGCCTCGTCGACCGAAGCCCCGAACCGGAAGTGGCGACGGAGGTCGAAGTGGTCGACCACCTCCTCGAGGTACGCGAGCAGCTCGGGCTGGCGCGCATGGGTCCGGGACCAATCCGGATGGGTGAACGAGAACGAGTACAGGTGCGAGTGGGTGTCCACCTCGCAGCCCGGATACGTGTTGTCCCGCCACGTGCCGCCGACGCCGAGGGCCTTCTCGTAGATGGTGAACGATCCGATGCCGGCCTGGCGCAACTTGACGCCGGCAACGATCCCCGCGGGACCCCCGCCGACGATCGCGACCCGCGGGGTCCCGGGGCTGGTGCCACCACGCCGCCCAAGGGCACGGGTCCGCCGAGGAGGTCTCAACGCCCGAGCAGTCCCTCGAGCACGCGGGCGCGGATCTCGTGCTTGACGAGCTTGCCGCTGGCGGTGCGCGGCAGTGCGTCCTCGACGAGGTGCCACTGCGTCGGGACCTTGTAGTGCGCCAGGCGACTCGCGCACCACTGCCTCAGATCCTCCACGGACGCGCCCGCGCCGGGGGCGACGCTCACGACAGCACACACGGCGTCGCCGGTCGCTTCGTCGTCGACGGCGAGCACGGCGGCCTCCGCCACCGCGGGGTGCGCCTCCAGGCAGTGCTCGACCTCCGTCGGTGAGACGTTTTCAGCGTTGACGAGCATCATGTCCCGCGCCCGGGAGTCGATGAAGACCAAGCCGTCGCGCATGCGGGCCACGTCCCCCATGGCGAGCCATCCACCCTCTTTGAGCACCGCGGCCGACGCCGCGGGGTCGTTCCAGTAGCCGAGCATGAGGTACGGGCTCCGGACGTGGACCTCGCCCGCCTCGCCTTCGGGCACGCGACGCCCCTCCGGGTCCCGGAGCTCGACCTCGACCGTCATCGTCGTGCGCCCAGTTGACGTCGGGTGAGCGATGAGCTCGGCCCCTGCGATGCTGGCGACGACTGCACCCGCCTCCGTGCTGGTGTAGCCCATCCCGATCGACTGGGCAGTCGACGGAAACGCCTGCCGGAGGCCTTCCTGCACCGCCGGGCTCACCGGGGCGCCACCGATCCCCAAGTACCGCAGGCTTCCCGTGTCGTAGGAGCCAGCCGCCGCGGCAGCGCTGACGCGGGGCGCGGCACTGCCGAGGGCGCTCCACAACGTGACGCGCTCGCGCTCGATCGTCTGCAGCACCCGCTCGGGATCGAAGCGGCCGCGCAGGAGCACGAGCGCCGAGCCCTTGACCGCCGCCAGGAGCACGGTGCCGTGCAGCATCGAGACGTGAAACAGCGGCGAGGTCACGAGGGCGACATCGTCGCTCGTCGGCACGTCGTCACCGGGCACCGGAGGGGTCGCACCCATGGCGACCCTGCCGACGGCTTCGGCGAAGGTGCTCACCTGGGCGAAGCCCACGACGGCCCGGTGGGGGATCGCCACCGCCTTGGGCCGACCGGTCGTCCCGCTGGTGAAGATCAGCATGGCCGGGTCGTCCTCGCTCCGAGGCGTCACCGTTGCCCGCTGCCCGGCGTGCCGGGCCGCCAGGTCCCGCAGGCCGTCGAGATCGAGGACCGGCATCGCCAGGCCTGCCCGCAGGACCCGTTCGAGCCGCGGCCCGTCGCCGATCAGGAGCGCCGGCTCGACCACGCCCGCCGCGTGGGCGCACTCATCGGGCGTCCACCACCCGTTGAACGCCGCGGGGATGGCGCCCACGCTGCAGATCGCCCAGAACGCGACGATCCACTCCCAGCGGTTGGCGGCGAAGATCGCCACCCGGTCACCAGGTCCGACCCCGTGGTCCTGCTGGAGCGCGGCGGCGACCGCATCGACGAGGGACAGATGCGACCGGAAGTCGATCCTCGTGGTGCCGTCCACGATGTAGGTGCGCTCGCCGAAGCGGGCGGTGCGATCGATGAGCTCGCGCAGCGAGCGCGCCCGATGCCTGAACACCGGCATCGGGTTGCCACGCACGTCCTCTTCGACGACCTCGTAGAGCGAGCCGGGCGCGGTCAACGCGGCGCGGATCGGGGCCAGCGGGTCGCTCATGTGCCAGTGAAGCGCGGGGCCCGGCGCTCGACGAACGCCCGGATCCCCTCCGCCAGGTCGTCGGTGGTGAACGCCACGTGCTGGGCCCTCGCCTCGTCCTCGATGGCCTGTTCGAAGCTCACCGCCATGCTCGAGTCCAGCGACCGCTTGATGAGGCTGAGCGCGGTGGTCGGCCCGGCCGCCAGCCGATGACCCCACTCCGTGGCGACCCGCATCAGGTCCGGGGCCGCCACGACCTCGTTGACCAGTCCCCAGGCGAGCGCGTCGGCGGCGGCGATCATGTCGCCCATGAACGCGATCTGCTTGGCCCGGCGCAGTCCGACGTGACGGGGAAGCGTCCACGAGGTGCCCCCGTCGAGCGCCAGCCCGCGCCGGACGAAGACCTCGCAGAAGCGGGCCCGGTCGCTGGCGACGATCAGGTCGCACGCGAGCGCGATCCCGAGCGACACACCGACCGCGACCCCGTCGACGGCCGCGATGGTGGGCTTCGGCAACCGGTGCAGCCGGCTCAGGATCTCGCCGACGGTGCGCATCTCGTACAGGGTCGACTGACGCTCCCCGGACAGCCCAGCCGAGCTCGTATCGTCCGACATGCTCCCCGAGAGCTCGGCGCCGGAGGAGAAATCGCCCCCGGCGCCGGTGAGCAGCAGGGCACGGTCGTCCGGATTGGTCGCGACCTCGGTCAGGATGCGCTCCAGATCGGCCCAGCTCTCGGCGTTGAGCGCGTTCTTCCTGTCCGGGCGGTTGAAGGTCACCGTGACCAGTCCGCCGCTGCGCTCGACGAGGGTGACCTCGCTCATCGGGCGGTCATCGCGCTGCCCGCCGTGCCTCCCGCCGCGCCCTCGAGACGGTCGAAGAAGAAGCGCTGCGCGTTCGCGAACAGGTAGTTGTCGAGGACCTCGGTGGGAAGATCGAGCATGATGGCCTCGCCGACGGTCCTCGTGATCGAAAGCACCGGGGCGTCGGACGCGAAGATGACCTTCTGCTTGCCGCGGGTCCGCATGTAGTGCAGGAGGCTCTCGGGAAGGTACTTCGGCGCCCACGCCGACGTCATCAAGTGCAGGTTCGGGTACTTGATCATCAGGCGGATGGCGGTGTCCCACCACGGGTCGGCGCCGTGCATCATGCAGAGCTTCAGTTCGGGGAAGCGAACACAGACCCGATCGAGGTGGATCGGGTCCTGCGCCTCTCCCGGGATCGGCGGCCCCGGCAACCCGGCGTTGACGGCAAGCGGTAGCCCGAGCTCGCAGCACTTCACATAGAGCGGGAAGTACACCGCGCTGTCCGGCGGGTACATCCCGTCGCCCCAAAACGACGGGCCGATGCAGGCGAACGCCACCGGATGGTCGGCGACGAAGGACTCCAGCCGGCGCAGCGTCGGCATCGGTCGTAGGAGGTCGTGGCCCCCGGCGGCCAGCGCGAACCGGTCGGGGCGGGCCTCGACGAATCGGATCGCGGAGCTGGCGAGGTCGTTGACGTTGGCGGTGAGCACGGCGCGCTGCACGCCATTGGCGTCCATCTCCTCGAGGACCTGCGACATCTCCCACTTGCCGAAGATCCCGTCGTCGCGGTTGAAGTACTCGTCCTTGACCCGGAACATCCACTCCGGCTGCTCCATGTCCCCGAAGTGCACGTTGATCAGGCAGTCATGGGCCCTGGCAGCCGTCGGCATGCTCGCTCGCTCCTCTGTAGCTGAGTCGCCATCCGTCCGTCCTTCGGGGACCGGCCGGAAACGCACGACACGCTAGGTGAGAACGACGTTCCGGTCAATCGGCGACACGAAGACGAAGCGAAGGCAGAGCGAAGACGAAGTGTCGCCGAAGTCTAGGCGGGCACCGATTTGGCGCTCGGCTGCCGTATCGACGCTGCGGCGTCGGAGTCGCGGATCATGAGGGCGACGACGGCCGCCGCGAAGGCCACGACGATCGCGGCCGCGAAGGCATCGTGAAAAGCGGACACCTGGCGTTGCGCAACGAGAGCGGCCCCGGTGACATGGGCCGTCAGAGCCTTGGTGCGGCTGGCCAGCACCGTGGCCACCAGCGCCACGCCCAGGGCTGCGGCGACTTGGCGCTGCGTGGAGTAGAGGGCCGACGCGCGCCCGGTGTCCGCTGACCGGATGTTGGCATAGCTGGCGGCCTGGAGCGGGACGAAGGCGAAGGCCATGGTGATGCCCCGAAGGAACAGGATGCCCCGTACCCACCAGAGGCTGGTGCTCAGCTCGACGAGCAGGAATCCGCAACTGGTCAGGGCGAAACCGAGGACGCCGCCGACGACCAACCGGCGGGGACCGACCCGGTGGTACACGCGGCCTGCCACCTGGGTCGACAGGATCATGCCCACCGCCTGGGGGAAGGTGGTGAGGCCGGACTGGAGGGGGGAGAGCCGGAACAGGTTGTCACCCTGCAAGAGGAGGGGCATGAGGAACAGCACGCCTATGAAGCCGCCGAAGAGCATGATCATGACCGCGCTCGCCGAACGGAACATCCGGTCCCGGTAGAGGCGCAGGTCGAGCATCGGTTCCTGGGTGCGCAGCTCGACGACGACCAGACCCACGAAGAGGGCGACCCCGACGAAGCCCAGCCCGGCGACGCTGGGCGACGCCCAACCGAGTGACGGGGCCTCCGACAGGGCGTACAAGACGCAGGCCAACCCAGCGCCGGACAGGAGGAAGCCTGGGACGTCGAAACGCCCAGCGGTGGGCTCCGTGTGCTCGCGCAGCCAGCGCAGACCGACGAAGAACCCGATGACGCCGGCCGGAAGGTTGATGTAGAAGACCCAACGCCACGACAGGGTGTCGATGAGGAACCCGCCGATGATCGGCCCCACAGCCGGGGCGAGCACGGTGGGGATCAGCAAGACCGTCGATGCCTGAGCACGCTCCTGCGGTTTGAACGCGCGAAAGAGCATCGCCGTGCCGACCGGCGTGAGCATCCCCCCGCCGACGCCTTGCAGGATGCGGAAGGCGATCAGCTGGTGAAGGGTGCGGGCTTGCCCGCACGCCGCCGACGCCAGCGTGAAGGAGGCCAAGGCGAAGAGGAAGACCTTCTTGGTCCCGATGCGGTCGCCGATCCAACCCGACGCGGGGATCCACACGGCCAGCGACAGCAGGTATCCCACGACCACCCACTCGATCGTCGAGGTCCCTGCGTGAAACTGCTTCCCCAGCGTGGGCAGGGCCACGTTGACCACCGTGACGTCCATGGTGTCCATGAACATCCCGATCACGAACACCGTGGCGACCACCCACTTGTACGGGACCCGGCCCTCGTTGTCTCCCGACATCAGCGTGCAGTCAATCATCTCCCGCCATCTCCCACCGCCGGGAGGTCGGGTCACGCCCGAGGTCGCTCTATTCGATGGCGCGAGCGGCCTGCAGGGCGCCGTTGGTGGCGCCTTCGATGAATGCGATGCTGTGGCAGTCCCCGATGGCGTGCACCCGTCGTCCGCTGGCGCCGAGCGCACCCACGAGGGCAGCTGCCGGTGCCACGGGTGCGACACCGATGACGGTGTCGGCTCGCAGGTGCTCAACCGTGCCGCCGCGGTGCACCTCGACGCCGTCGCCGGTGACTCCGGCGACGGCGGTGCTGGTCAACAACACGGCGCCGGCTGCCTCGAGATCGGCGACGAGTCGGAAGCGCCCGGGCAAGCCGAGCTCGCGGGCGAAGTACCGCTCGGGTCCGACCACGGTGACCTTTCGCCCGCGCCGCCGGCACAGTGCCGCAACGGACATGGCGGCCGTGGTGTCGCCCAGCACCACGACGGCACCGCCGACGGTGTCGTCGTCCTCGCGCAGCCAGCCACGCAGGTCGCCGAGTGATTGGATCCGATCGCGCCCGGCGACGTCGGGTGTCCCCCAGGTTGCCCCAGTGGCGACGACGATCTCGTCGACGCCGGCGGGGATGAGATCGGCGCTGACCCGACACCCGAGCTCGATGGTGATGTCGGCTCGCTCCACCTGCCGCACGAGCCAGCCGAGATACGCGTCGAGGACGGGGTCGACCAGCGCGGCATCGCGCAGCATCCCCCCGAGCTCGGTGGCGGCCTCGTGCAGGGTGACGCGATGGTTGCGCTCGGCGAGAAGGCGCGCCGCCTCGAGTCCGGCCGGACCGCCTCCGATCACCAAGACGTGCTTCGAATCCACCGCGGGCGTCATCTGGAGGTCGTGCTCGCGGCCCGTGGTCGGGTTGACGACGCAGCGCGCCGGTGTCGCCACGTAGATGTTGCCGATGCACCGGTACTGGTAGATGCACGGCCGGACATCGTCGACGCGCCCTTCGGCGAGCTTGTTCGGCAGCTCGGGATCGGCGAGCAGCTTGCGGCCCATCGCCACGAAATCCGCCTTGCCGTCCGCGAGCACCCGCTCGGCCTCGTCGGGCTCGAACCTCCCGAAGGTGATGACAGGAACGTCGACGAGCTTGCGGACCTGCGCGGCGTAGTCCGACAGGGGCCCGACGACATGCGGTGCGTACGAGTCGGTCGGCGCCGTCGCCACGTCCGTGTTGGCGTACGCCGTGAGGTGCACCGCGTCGATGCCAGCCGCGACGGCGAGCTCGATGGCGCGGCATTGCTCTTCGAACGCCTCGCCGACGGCGTGGTGGCGCTCGACGGCGTTGATGCGCATCCACACCGGGTACCCGTCGCCGACCCGGGCACGGACCGCGCGCACGACGTCCACGAGCAGGCGTGCGCGGCGGTCGATGCCGCCACCCCAGCCATCGGTGCGTGTGTTGCGCGGTGACAGGAACTCGTCGATGAAGTAGCCGTGACCAGCGTGCAGCTCGACCCCGTCGTAGCCGGCCCGCATGCACCGCTGCGCGGCGTCGACGAACTGCTCGATCACCCAGGCGATGTCGGCCTCCGTCGCGATCTCGTAGCCGAGCTCCGCCGACGGCTCCAGAAATGGCCCGGCCGCGGCCGCCATCTCTTCGGTGCTCATCATCGTCGAGATGTGGTCCGGGTGCGCGTCCGCCGGTACGTAGGGCACCAGGCGCTTCCTGCCCTGCTTGATGTCGAGGTAGGAGTACACGCCCATGAAGTTGAGCTGCGCCGCGATGCGACCGCCGTGGCGGTGGACCCGCTCGGCGAGACCGATCATCCCCGGCAGGAACCGGTCATCGGAGACGGCGGGCATCCGCTCGTGGTTGGTGCCCCGCGGGTACGCGACGCACGCCGTGCCGATGATCACGAGACCGACGCCCCCTCGAGCCCGCGCTTCGTAGTACGCGGCCTCGTTGTCGCTCACCGATCCGTCCTCGTTGCCGAGCAGGACGCCCATCGGGCACATCACGATGCGGTTGCGCAGCTCCAACGTGCCGATGCGCCCTGGCGCCAGCAGATGGGCGAAACGGCCCCCGGTCTCCTGTTGCATCACACCCCCCACGCTCTCGGAGCGGGACGCTAGCTCGGATCCTGAGGCGTAGGTCGCGCGGTCCGAAGAAGAGCGGCGGGGCCGGGCCCCGGCGCTCGTGGCCACCAACCTCCGGCTCAGCAGATCTCCATGTCGTTCCAGTCCACGTGGGTGCACATCCGGTGGTACTCGGGGCCGTACCACGGCGCGCTGACCTGGAGCCGCCCGTGTTCGCTGTTGACGTAGTAGTTCTTGTCGGGGGCGCCTTCCTCCTGGAGCAACAGCAGCCGACTCGCTGCTTCGTCGAGCGCAGCGTTGTAGCGCTCGAACGCCTCCTGCTTGACCTCCACGCGTGACCGGCCGAGCTCGAGCATGTGCACGATGCAGCGCGCCGAGTACGCCGCCCAGAGCACGTACCAGACCGGCAGGCCGGTCCCACCCGACAGCGGCTGGGAGTTGGGCCCGTAGATCATGAACATGTTGGGGAACCGGGGGACCATCATGCCGAGGTAGGCGCGCGGGCCGTCGACCGACCACAGGTCATGGAGGTCGACGCCGCCCGTGCCCGTGTACTGGGCCGGCCACAGGTACTTCACGACCTGGAAGCCCGTGGCGGTGATGATCGTGTCGACCTCGCGGGCGGTGCCGTCGACGGTCTCGACACCGGACGGTGTGAGACGGGCGATGGCGTCGGTCACCAGCTCGACGTTGTCGCGGGTGAGTGCCCGGTACCAGCCGTTGTCCACGACGGGGCGGCGGGAAAAGGGTGCGTAGTCAGGGATCAGGCGGTCGATGAGCTCCTGGCGACCGCCGGTCTGCGACGTGATGTAGGCGGTGAGGTCCGCCCGCAGCTTGTCGTTCATCGGGTTGAAGTGGCCACCCTTGGCCTTCCAGTCCTCATCGGGGACGAGGTAGCCATGGGTGCCGAACAGCGCGGCGATGGCCATGTAGCGCCACCAGTTCCAATAGCCGGGGAAGTTGTCGACCAGCCAACGGACCTCGGGCTCGACGGGCGCGCCGTACTTGTCGCGCGGGCTGATCCACTGCGGCGTGCGCTGGAAGACGAATACCTGCTCGGCGTCCTCGGCGATCGGGGCGAGGAGCTGCACACCCGTCGAACCGTTTCCGATGATGGCCACCCGCCGGCCGGTCGCGTCGAAGTCGGCCGGCCAGCGTGCGGGGTGCAGGATCTCGCCTTCGAAGGTGTCCTGGCCGTCGAAGTGCGGGAAGTTGGGGTTGGCAAAGGTGCCGACGGCGTTGACGACGGCGTTCGCCTCGATGGTCTCGACACCCTCAGGCGTCTGGAGCTCGAGGACCCAGAGATCCCGGGCCTCGTCGAAGCGAGCGGTCCTGAGCTCCCGCTCGAAGCGGGTGTGCTCGAACACGCCGAACTTCTTCGAGATGTGCTCGAGGTACTCCCGCACCTCGGGCCCACGGCCGAAGTACTCCGACCACGGGTGCTTCTTCTCGAAGCTGAACTCGTAGGTGATCGAGATCGTGTCGACGCGGATGTCGGGGTACCGGTTGATGCTCCATGTGCCGCCCGGCTCCGGTCGGCGCTCGAGCACGACGTAAGGGATCCCGAGCAGCTCGAGCTGCACCGCCATGGCGAGGCCGCTGAAGCCGCTCCCGATGATCGCGACCTGGAAGCCCTCGGGGAGATCGGGCCTGCCATCGCTCCACTCTGCCGTCCACGGGAACGCCTTGAAGGCCGGGAGCTCGCGACGGGCCTCGAACTCGAGGTCACCCATCTGCTCGCCGGTGGCCATGTCCATGAGCCTCCGCAGCTCGGTTTCGGGCGGCTCGGCCGGCATCGTGGGATCGGCGTGAGCGCTCAGCCAGGCGACGGCCTTGTTGACGAGCAGGTCACGCCCGGCGGCGTCGAGCTGTGCCGCCACCGGCAGCGCGGCGATCTCGGGATCGCCCGTCTGCTGGTACAGCGAGACCCGCACCGCGTTCAGGTCGGCGAGCTCGACTGCCCGCCGGATGAAGGTTGGATCGATGGTCGGCTGCATGGATC
>Ga0209698_10001258_pt1 | contig 29341 bp, 28 predicted proteins | sample LitLauG_LLR_2012_FD_187203 | JGI IMG/M metagenome (GOLD analysis project Ga0209698, IMG submission 187203) | Freshwater sediment microbial communities from Pennsylvania, USA - Little Laurel Run_MetaG_LLR_2012 (SPAdes) (version 2) | ecosystem: Environmental > Aquatic > Freshwater > Creek >... | reverse complement strand
GTACATCACCAGCACCGCGGTGATGATCGACAGCGGGATGGCCGCCAGGATGATGACCGTCAGGCGGACATTTCCGAGAAACAGCAGGATCATCAGGGCGGTCAGGCCGGCCGCCATCAAGCCGCCCATCAGCACGGAGTCGAGCGCCGCCTTGACGAAAACCGACTGATCGAACACCGCCTTGATCGACACGCCGCTGGGCATCACGCGCCGGATGTCCGGCAGGGCCGCCCGTATGCCGTCGATCACGGCCAGGGTCGACACGCCGCCGGTCTTGCGGACCGACATCAGCGCACCGAGCGAGCCGTCGACCGACACCGAGTTGGTCTGCACCTGGAAGCCGTCGTGCACGCGCGCCACGTCGCGCATGAAGACGGTGCTGCCCGCGACCTCCCGCACCGGCAGCGAGTTGATCGCGCCGATCAGGTCCGGGCTGTTGTTCATCGCCAGCAGGTAGTCCTTGTTGCCGATTTTCACATCGCCGGACGGCAGGATCACGTTCTGCCGCTGCAGCGCGGCGCTCACGTCCGACGGCGACAGCCCGCGCGCCTGCAGTGCGCGGGTGTCCAGGTCGGCCATGATCACGCGCGGCTTGCCGCCGTACGGGTACGGCACTTCGGCGCCATGCACCACGGCCAGGGCCGGGCGGATGATGTTCTGGCCCAGGTCGTTCAGCTTGGTGTCGGGCAGCGAATCGCTCGACAGGCTCAGCTGGATGATCGGCACGTCGGTGGCGCCGTAGCGCAGCACCAGCGGCGGGGTGATGTTCGGCGGCATGTATTTCAGCACCACCAGCGCGCTGCTGGCGAGCTGCGAGACCGCGCGTGTCACGTCCGCGCCTTCGTGCAGGTAGATCTTCTCGACCCCCACCCCGGTGTAGCTGTTGGCCTCGATGCGCGCGATGTCGTCCACCAGCGAGGCGAGCTGCCGCTCGTGCAGCGTCAGGATCCGGTTCTGCATGTCGATCGCGCTCATCCCGTTGTACGTCCACACGACGCTGACGACCGGGATGTCGATCTCCGGGAAGATGTCGACCGGCATCCGCAGCGCGGCGCCGATGCCGAGGAGGCAGATCAGGATCAGGACCGCGGGGACCGTGTACGGACGCTTAAGAACGGCTTCGACTGGATTCACGCGGTTCCCTGGCTGGAAGTCTGCGAAACGGGTGGGGTCGGTTGCACTGCACAAAAACCACCCGCCGCAGCTCTCTTCGACGTGGCTTCGCAAAGAGAGTTCCAGCGTCCGCGAGTCTACGACAGCACGGAAAAGGCCCCCGAAGGGGCCTTTTCAACGGGTGGAGGGCAGGCCCCCTAGAAGTTGAACCGCCCGCCGATGGTCGGATCGATCGTCATGATGTTCGGGCCACCGGCGGCCAGGCCGTCGGCCAGGTGCGAGTACATCGCACCGGCGTACACGTCGAAGTGGCGGTTGAACTTGTAGTCCGCCACCAGCGAGTAGCCGGCTTCCCGCCCGCTGCACCCGGCATTTTCCGCGGCGGTTGCCGCCTTGCTTCCGCCGGGGCACGAGATGCCCGTGCCGTAGCGGAACTGGTTTTGCAGGATGTAGTACCAGGCGGCGTAGAAGTCGAGATGCGGCGTGAACGAATACTTCATGCCGGTCCACATGTACTCCAGGATCTTCGCCTTCTGCGGGTAGGGGTTGTTGTTGACCCAGCCGAGCGTATAGCCGCCGATGTCGGGCATGCCGGGCGCGAGGTGGACGTTCGGATTGCGGAAGTGGATGTCCTGGAAGGAACCGTAGAACTTGAACGTCCTCCACACGTAGGATCCGTTCAGCCCCCATTCCCAGTCGTCCGATACCGTCGCGTTGACCGCGCTGTCGAACGATACCGTGGTGGGCAGGCAGTTGGGCGGAACGGTCGGCGCCACGCAGGGCTTGAACACCCCGGTGGCGGCCGGCGTGGCCAGGATCGCATCCCGCTTGTTGGCGTAGGACGCATCGATCGACAGGCCGGGCAGGGGATCGCCGCCGATGTCGGCTTCGACCGCATTGCCGCCCGAGCCGGTGCCGGTGCCGTTCTGGAACATGCCGGCGATCCGGAACATTCCGATCTGGTTGAAGTACTTCACCGAGTTGTCCAGCCGCCCGTCCTGCGTATCGCCGGTTCCGATGACGGTTCCCGAATAGCCGACGAACGAAAACGCGTATGAACCACCCAGCGGGTCGTACTTGATGACGTTATCCAGCAGCAGCGAGTTCTGCCGGCCGATCGTCACCGTACCGTACGGCGACTGGACTCCCGCATAAGCGGCGCCCCCGAAGGGCTGGCCGGCCCGGTTGGAGTCGCCGTTGCTGGCCTGCTGCCTCGCGGCGAGGCCGTTGTTCTGCACCACCGACTTCACGCCATCGGAAAGGTTGCCCGACAGCGGATTGAAATGGGTTTCGAGCTTGAAAACCCCCGAGTATCCCGGGTAGAACTCGTAGATGCCGCGCAGTCCGATCTTCGACTGGCTCATCGCGTTCTCGCTCAGGCTCGAGACGCTCCGGGTGCCATTCTTCTGCACCATGTATTCCAGCCCGGGCGGGAAGTAGTCGCTCAGAGGCGCGCCCCGGTTCTGGTACGTGTAGCCGACGTCCACCGTCCCATACAGCGTGACGCCGAACCACGTCAGGCTGTCGTCGGTCGTGTCGGCGGCGTAGGCGACATTTGCCAGGCCAGCCAGGGCGGTGAGCGCGCCCGCGTATGCGAGATATCTTTTCACGTAGGTTCTCCCCCAACGAGACAACAAAACTGGACCAAAACCGTCGTCTACCCGGACTCGTTGCCGAAACCGGACTTCCAGCGCTGCGCCCGGCACGTGGCGCGGGCCCCCCACACCCCAAGCTCTTGGGACCCCAACCCGGGCACTTCGGCGAAAAGCATCGCGGTCCGGCTCCGATGGGCCCGCGACTTCTCGCTGGTCCGAATGCCCATGGCCAAACGAGCATGGCGGCCGATTGTGACGTAGCTACTACTCTGGCACCACCCTGGCGGTCACAGTGTCACATTTTCGACACACCGCACCCCGTCAACATAGGAGCCAGCCTCCTAGGTGGACCGGGCACTGGCCGGCTCCAAAACCACAAGCTCCCTGGGCATGCTCCCGGTGCAGCGCAAAATGGGCGCCGGCGGGGCTTGGCGAATTGCGCGATAATGAGCGTGAACCGCAATTCTTCCTGGAGCGAACCGATGAACGCCCCCGCCGAGATTTCCGGGCCGCTGAAGTTTTCCGAATCCGCGGCCGCCAAGGTCAAGCAGCTGATCGACGAGGAGGGCAATTCCGCCCTCAAACTGCGCGTGTTCGTGCAGGGCGGCGGTTGCTCCGGTTTCCAGTACGGCTTCACCTTCGACGAGGTCGTGAACGAGGACGACACGACGATGGAGCGCAACGGCGTCACGCTGTTGATCGACTCGATGAGCTACCAGTACCTGGTGGGCGCCGAGATCGACTACAAAGAGGACCTGGACGGCGCCCAGTTCGTGATCAAGAACCCGAACGCGACCACCACCTGCGGCTGCGGCTCCTCGTTCTCGGCCTGATCGGACCCGCACGCCGCACATCCGGCTCGGCAATCGCCGGATAAAAAAACGGGCGCCACTGGCGCCCGTTTTTCATTGCAAGAGCCGGTTCAGAAGCGGTGCACGATGCCCAGGTCGACGCCGCGCGTGCCCACGCCACCGGTGTTGCCGCCGGCGCCGGCGTCCAGCGAAGCCTGCCACGCGTTGTAGTAGATCGTGCAGTGGCCCAGGTCCTTCTGCGTGATCGACGCGAAGTCCACGTACACGTTGGTGCGCTTGCTCATGTAGTGCTCGCCGCCGATGCCCCATTTCGTGCAGCTGTCCTGGGCCGAGGTCTTGTCCTTGTAGTCGGCGTAGACCGCGCGCAGGCTGTCATGCTCGGTCAGCGGCACGCTGCCGCCGACGAACCAGGTCTGCTCGTCGCCGATCACGTTGCCTGCAATCGGAATGCCGTTCAGCGTGGTCTTCACCTTCTCCCACATGCCGGTCACCTTGGCCACGCCGAAGTCATACGAGGCGCCGAACTGGTAGATATGGCCGGTGATCTGGGTGTTGTGGAAGTTGTAGTGCTCGTAGTTGAAGGTCAGGTTCAGGGGACCCTGCGAGTAGTTGAACTGCCCCAAATACAGGCGGATGTCGCCGTTGTTGTAGGGCGCTTCCTGCCCGATCAGCGAGGAGGTGTACGCCAGGATCGCGTACAGGCCCTGGTAGTTCGGCGTCACGTACGCGATCGCGTTGTCGCCGCGCGTGACCTGCCCGTTCAGCGAAGCCGGGGCCGCCACGGTGCTGTTGTTGAACGGATCGTACTTGCCGGTCACGCTGTAGCGCGAGCCGTCGACGCGCCCGCCGATCGCGGTGCCCCAGTCACCCGTCAGACCGACCCACGAATGGTTGCGGAAGATGCCCGTGTTGCCGCCGGAACCCCCGGTGCTCAAGCCGTTGTTCGGCAGGCTGTTCTCGCCGGTGTCGGCCAGGAAGCCCATTTCCAGCTCGTAGATCACCTTGGTGCCGTTGCCCAGGTCCTCGGACCCTTTGAATCCCAGCCGGTTGTAGACGTCGGTGCCGCTGATGAATTCCGACTTCCCGCACCCCGGACCCGGGGTCGTCGGGCAGCTCGTCTTCAGCCCGCTGTCGCCGCTGCGAATGCCGTAGCCGTAGTCGATCGATCCGTAGATCGTCGCGGTGGAGTCCGCAAAGGCCGGCGCGGCAGCCATTCCGGCGATTGCGAAAGCAATCACTGTCTTATGCATTGATCTTTCCTCTCGGTTGTTAAAGGAGCTGCGCCCGACGAGGACCGCCCCCTAGCTTGTCTTCTCAACAGCTGTTTTTGGCGAGAAGCCGAGAAAATTCTCTCAGAGGAGTTAAGCGGAATGAAGAAAATGAACTGACTTCTTCGCGTCGGAGCGCGATTTTGTTGCTTTTTTTCAACAGGAAACCGTGACCTCAATACCGGAGTGCTTCTCGTCCTTGATATACCAGATATATCAACCGGTTGGCGCTCGAAGCCGCTAGCGAATTTCGCTAGCGGCCTCCGCGGCCCATCCGGCCGGATACAGCGCGCCCAGCACGCGAGTTCCGCGCGCCCCGGTGACGGACGGCAACGAGGCGGCGCGCCCGTGCAGGTGCTCGCGCGCGAGCCACGCGAACGCGAACGCCTCGACCTGATCCGGCGCCACGCCGAACTCCGCGGTCGAGACCACCGGGCGAGGTGCACATTCCTCGGCCAGCATCCGCATCAGCGCGGCATTGAAAGCGCCGCCTCCGCACACCAGCACGTCGGCCGCATGCTCCACGTGGCGCGCGATCGCGGCGCCGATCGCCACCGCGGTCAGGCGCGTCAGGGTCGCCTGCACGTCGCGCGGCGCCAGGTCGCGGCGTGCCAGCCGGTGCTGCAGCCATTCCATGTTGAACAGCTCGCGTCCAGTGCTCTTCGGAGGAGCCAGCGCGAAGTACGGCTCCTGCAGCATCGACTCCAGCAGCGTTGCGCTGGAATGCCCGCCCGCGGCCCAGTGGCCGTCGCGATCGAACGGATGGCCCAAATGCTCGGAGGCCCACGCATCGATCAGCACGTTGCCCGGCCCGCAGTCGAAGCCGATCACCGGCTCCGGGCTGCCGGCCGGCGCCAGGCCAGTCACGTTCGCGATGCCGCCGATGTTGACGACGGCACGCGCCGCGTCGGCGGTGAAAAGGCCCGCGTGGAACACCGGCAGCAGCGGCGCGCCCTGGCCGCCGGCGGCGATGTCGCGGCTGCGGAAATCGGCCACCACGTCGATGCCGGCGAGCTCGGCCAGCGTGGCCGGCGCGTTCAGCTGGATCGTGTAGCCGGCGTCCGGGCGATGCCGCACGGTCTGGCCGTGCACGCCGATCGCGCGCACCTGCTGCGGCTCGATCCCGGCATTGAGCAAAAGCTCCCGCACCGCGCTGGCGAAGCTGCGCGCCAGGTGCTGCGAGACGATCGCGGCGCGGTGCAGCTCGTCGTACCCGCTGGAGGACAGCGCCAGCAGCTCGGCGCGCAGTTCGTCGGCCAGGCAGACCTTCACCGACTCCACCACGCGCGGGTGCACGTCTCCCAGGTCCGCCAGCACGGCGTCCACGCCGTCCAGGCTGGTACCGGTCATCAATCCGATGTACAGGTCGGGTGCCCGGTCCACGCTCATTGGTTCGCCTCCCGCGCCGGGCAGTGGCCGCGCGGTCGCTTCGATTAGACTCCATTCGGCGCGCGTTCGCACCCGTGCGCTTCGATCCGCATCGCGTCCCCGCCGCATGTCCAAGTCGACGCCCCCCGCCGATGCCGCCGCGATCCAGCACGCGCTGGCGGTGGTCCGCCGCGGCTGCGACGAGCTGCTGGTCGAACCGGACTTCGTCGCCAAGCTGCAGCGCTCGCACGCCAGCGGCACGCCGCTGCGCTGCAAGCTCGGTTTGGATCCGACCGCCCCGGACATCCACCTGGGGCACACCGTCGTATTGACGAAGCTGCGCCAGCTGCAGGACCTGGGTCACACGGTGATCTTCCTGATCGGCGACTTCACCGCGATGATCGGCGACCCCTCGGGCCGCAACGCGACGCGCCCGCCGCTCACGCGCGAACAGATCGAGGCCAACGCCCGCACCTACTTCGAGCAGGCCGCGCTGGTGCTGGACCGCGCGCGCACCGAGATCCGCTACAACTCCGAGTGGTCCGTTCCGCTGGGTGCCGATGGCATGATCCGGCTTGCCTCGCACTACACGCTGGCGCGGCTGCTGGAACGGGACGACTTCAGCCTGCGCTACCGCGAGGGCCAGCCGATCGCGATCCACGAGATTCTGTACCCCTTGATGCAGGGCTACGACTCGGTGGCGCTGCGCTCGGACCTGGAGCTGGGCGGCACCGACCAGAAGTTCAACCTGCTGGTCGGACGCGAGCTGCAGCGCCATTACGGCCAGGAGCCGCAGTGCATCCTGACGATGCCGCTGCTGGAGGGGCTGGACGGCGTGGAGAAGATGTCGAAGTCGAAGAACAACTACATCGGCATCACCGAGCCGCCGTCGGAAATGTTCGGCAAGATGATGCGGATCTCCGACCCGCTGATGTGGCGCTACTACGAGCTGCTGTCGATGCGCCCGCAGGCCGAGGTCGAGGCGTTCAAGCGCGAGGTGGCGCAGGGCCGCAATCCGCGCGACATCAAGGTGCTGCTGGCCCAGGAGATCGTGGCCCGCTTTCACTCGCAGCAGGCCGCCGGGGAAGCGCTGCGCGATTTCGAGGCGCGCTTCCGCCAGGGCGAGGCGCCGGCCGACATGCCGGGCTTCACGTTTGCGGCCGGGATCGCCGTGCCGGCCCTGCTGAAGCAGGCCGGGCTTGCGCCGTCGACCAGCGAGGCGATCCGCGCCATCGAGCAGGGCGGCGTGCGCATCGACGGCCAGAAAATCGAGGACCGCGCGCTCACGCTGTCGGCCGGAACCTACGTGCTGCAGCTGGGCAAGCGCCGCTGGGCCCGCGTCACGCTCACCTGAGCCCAGCCAATGTAAAAACATCTGAGTGGCTGCGGTGGGTCGCCCCTCGCCCGCGCAAGCGGGAGAGGGGAGGGGTGAGGGCGAACTGTCCTGAACCCTGGAACGACCCGTAAGCACCGTATTCCGACGGCTTATCGCAGCGCGCACCCGCCGCTGCGGCTGGCACGATTGGACGCATGAATGCTCCCACCCGTTGCGCGCTCGTCGCCGCCCTGCTGTCGCTCACAACCGCTTCGGCCTTCGGCCAGGCGCTCGCCGTGAAGGCCGGCACCGACGGTGCCGGCGTCGAGCTCGAATACGGGTTTGGTTCCGTCTTCGGTGCGCGCCTGCAGGTCAACGGTGGAACCTTCTCCCACCATCTGACCAAGACCAGTGTCTACTACGACGGCCACCTTCGATTCCGGAACGCGATGGCGCTGGCGGACTGGCATCCGGGCGGCGGGTCGTGGCGCGTTTCGGCCGGGCTGGTCTACAACGACAACAAGGTCGACCTGAACGCGCTGCCCACGGGTGGCACCTTCACGATCAACGGCAACACGTATCCGGCCGCCTCGGTCGGGTCGTACAAGGGCACGCTGAGCTTCGACAAGGTCGCTCCGTACCTGGGCACCGGCTGGGGCATCTCGCCGCGCGGTGCCGGCCTGTTCGGCTCGGTCGATCTGGGCGTGCAGTACCAGCCGAACCATGTGTCGCTGACCGCCGTCTGCGGCGCACCGATCCAGGGAACCCCGGCCTGCACCCAGCTCGCCACCGATGTCGCCGCCGAACAGGTCTACCTTCAGGAGCAGACGCGCGTGTTGCGGTTCTGGCCCGTGCTGCAGGCCGGCATCGGCTGGCGCTTCTGACGCCTCGGGGCGGCCGATCGCCTCTCGTCCAGGTCAGGCCGAGACGGGCTCGGGCAGCGGCTGATCGCCCTGCGCCTTCTTGTGCTGCGCGGCCAGGAACGCGTACATCGCGGGCACCACGAACAGCGTGAACAGGGTCCCGATCGACAGGCCGGTGAAGATCACGATGCCCATCGCGCACCGTCCGGCCGCGCCGGCGCCGGAGGCGAACACCAGCGGCAGCACGCCCACCGCCATCGCGGCGGTGGTCATCAGGATCGGGCGCAGCCGCACCCCGGCGGCTTCCACCACGGCCTCGATCCGGCTGCGGCCGGCCGCCTGCAGGTTGTTGGCGAACTGCACGATCAGGATCCCGTGCTTGCTGATCAGCCCGATCAGCGTCACCAGCCCGACCTGCGTGTAGATGTTCAGCGTCGAAGATTTCGCGAAGCCGTTCAGGAATCCGATGTGGAACCCGTTCAGCAGTATCCCGTTCAATTGCGTCAGCGCCCACATCGAGAACAGTGCACCGAACAACGCCATTGGCACCGAGACCAGGATCACGACCGGGTCGCGGAAGCTTTCGAACAGCGCGGCCAGTGCCAGGTAGATGATGATCACGGCGAACAGCAGCGTGGTCGCGAACCCGCCGGATTCCTGCACGTACTGGCGCAGGGGCCCCGAGGTGTCGATCCGGTAGGCATTGGAGGCCGACTCGCGTGTGACGCGGCTCAGGAAATCGAGCGCCGCGCCCTGTGTGATAGCCGGCGTCGGCACGCCGATGATGGTCACGGAATTGAGCTGCTGGAAATGGGTGATCGTTTCCGGCTCGACCCGCGTCTCGAGGTGGCCGATGGTGCGCACCGGCACCACCAGGTCGTTCGGGGTGCGGATGTAGTAGTCCAGCACCTGCGAGGGATTGAGCCGGTCGACCTGCTGCACCTGCGGGATCACCTTGTAGGAGCGGCCCGCGATTGAGAAGTAGTTCACGTAACCGCCGCCCAGCGCGCTGGTCAGCGAGCTGGCGACGTCCTGCTGGTTAAGCCCCATCAGCGCGATCATGTCGCGATCGACGGCCAGCGTGGTCTGCGGCTTGTCGATCTTCAGGTCGTAGTCGACGAAGAAGAACATGCCGCTGGAGTTGGCCTTGTCGGCCACGGCCTTGGCGACTTCGTTGAGGCGGTCGAAGGGCTCGGTGGTTGTGATCACGAACTGCACCGGCAGGCCGAATGCGCCCGGCAGCGAGGGGAACTGGAACACGCCGACCCGGGCACCCGCAATCGAGTTCCATTTGTCCTGCACCTCCTGTTGCAGCTCGTCCGAGCTGCGGTTGCGCTGATTCCAGGGCTTGAACATCACGCCCGCGAACCCCTGGTTGACGCTCGGGTCCCCGGTGATCTGGAACATCTGGTAGTACTCGGGTATCTGGCGCGCAACTTCGAACATCTGGCGTTGATAGCCGAGCATCTGCTCGGCGGTCGCGTCGGGCGCGCCCGTGACCTGGCCCAGCACGATGCCCTGGTCTTCCTGCGGGGCCAGCTCCGAACTGGACGTGGAGAACAGGTACACGACCGCGCCCAGCAACAACAGGCCCATCACGACCAGCACCGGCCAGGTCGCCAGCAGGCTGCCGAGCACGCGTACGTAGCTGCCGTGCAGCCGGTCGAACTGGCGGTCGACATAGGTGGCGAACCGGCTGGGACGCATGCGCGCGGCGAACAGGCGCGAGCACATCATCGGCGACAGCGTCAGCGCCACGATTCCGGACATGGTCACGGCACCGGCCAGCGAAAAGGCGAACTCCGTAAAGAGCGCACCGGTCAGCCCGCGCTGGAACCCGATCGGCACGTACACCGCGACCAGCACCACGGTCATGGCGATGATGGGACCGCCCAGCTCGCGGGCCGCCATCAATGCCGCATCCATGGCCCCGTGGCGCTCGGTCTTCATGTGGCGGTCGACGTTCTCGACCACGATGATGGCGTCGTCGACCACCAGCCCGATCGACAGCACCAGCGCCAGCAGCGTCAGCAGGTTGATCGAATAGCCCAGCACCAGCATCACGAAGAAGGTGCCGATCAGCGACAGCGGCATCGCGATCACCGGGATCGCCACCGCGCGCAGCCGTCCCAGGAACAGGAAGATCACCGCGCTCACGATCAGCAGCGCCTCGACCAGCGTCTTGACCACCTCGTCGATCGACGACTGCACGAACTCGGTGGCGTCGTAGGCAACCTTGCCGCTCAGCCCGGCCGGCAGCTGCTGCTGGATCGACGGCATCGTTTCGCGCACGCGGCGGGCGACGTCGAGCAGGTTCGCCTCCGGCGCGACTTTGATGCCGATGAACAGCGAATTCTGGCCGCCGAATGCCACGTTGAAGTCGTAGTTCTCGGACCCCAGCGTCACGTTCGCCACGTCCTGCAGCCGGATGACCGCTCCGTTGTGCTGCGCCACCACCAGCTTGCGGAACTCCTCGACCGTGTGCAGATCGGTGCCGGCGCGCAGGTCGACACTGACCACCTGGCCCTTGCTGCTTCCCAGCGCGGCCAGGTAGTTGTTGGCGCTCAGCGCACTGGACACGTCGGCCGCGGTGACGCCGTGCGCCGCCATCCGGTCCGAGTCGAGCCAGGCGCGCAGCGCGAAAAGGCGCGCGCCCAGGATCTGCGCATTCCTGACGCCCTCGACGGCGTCGAGCTGCGGCTTGACCACCCGGTACAGGTAGTCGGTCATGTCGTTGGTCGGCATGGTCTGGCTGAAAAAGCCCAGGTACATCGAGTCGATCGACTCGCCGATCTGCACCGACAGAACCGGCTGCTGCGCCTGCGGCGGCAGCTGGTTCCTGACCGAGTTGACCTGGGTCGTGATGTCGGTCAGCGCCCGGTTGGAGTCGTAGTTCAGCCGCAGCGTGGCCGTGATGACCGATGCCCCGGTGAAGCTGTTCGACGACATGTAGTCGATGCCCTGGGCCTGCGCAATCGCCGCTTCCAGCGGCTGCGTGATGAAGCCCGCCATCGTCTCGGCATCCGCGCCGTAATACGCGGTGCTGACGGTGACCACCGCATTTTGCGTCTGCGGATACTCGTTGACCGAGAGACCCGTCAACGAACGCACCCCCAGCACCAGGATCAGCAGGCTGATCACGGCCGCCAGCACCGGGCGGCGGATGAAAAGGTCGGTCAGGTTCTTCAAGCTGCCCTCCGCTCGATCGCCCCTCGCCCGCGCAGCGGCAGAGGGGCGGGGGTGAGGGCGTACGGCGCCAGAACCATCCTCATTGCTCCTGCGGCTTCGGATTCGGATCATTGCGCGGCTGCACCGCGTTGTTCACGATCAGCGGCGTGCCCGGACGCAGCTTCATCTGCCCGCTCGTGACCACCGTGTCGCCGTCCTTGATCCCCTTGAGGACCGCGACCTGGTCGCCGCGGGTCGGGCCCAGCGTGATGAACGTCTGCGCGGCCACCAGCGACGGCCCGCCCGCGCCGCCCTTGGCCGGTTGGCCCGGTTGCGCCAGGAATACCGAGGCGCCGTACGGGTTGTAGGTGATCGCGGCCTGCGGCAGCGTGAGGTAATGCTGGACGCTGCCCACCTGCACGCCGGCCTTGGCGTACATGCCCGGCAGCAGCGCGCGATCCGGGTTGGATATGGTGGCTTCCACCTGGATGTTGCGGGTGGTGGGGTCGACTGTCGAGTTCAGCGCCGAGATCTTTCCCTGGAACTCGCGCCCGGGCCAGGCGTCGGTCGTCACGGTCACCGCCTGCCCGCGCGTGATGCGGGAAATCTGCTGCTGGGGCAAATAGAAATCCAGGTAGATCGGGTTGATCGCCTGCAGCGACACGATCTTGTCGCCCGCGTTCAGGTACTGGCCCGGTGCGACGGTGGTGATGCCCAGGCGGCCGGCGAACGGGGCCAGGATCGTCTTTTTCTCCAGGGTGGCCTGCATCTGGGCCACTTGCGCCTTCTTCGAACGCAGGTCGGCCTCGTCGTTGTCGATCGTGGCCTGGCTGACGGCCTGCACCGACAGCTGCTCGCGGTCGCGCTTGAGCGTGGTTTCGGCCAGGTCGACCGCCACCTTCAACGCCTCGACCTGGGCCCGTTCGGCCTCCGCGTTCAGCTCCACCAGCACGGTGCCGGGCGCGACGTCGGCGCCTGAAGGGAAATTCACGCTCCGTACCAGTCCCGCGATCTCGGTGCTCACGTCGACGCCGCGCACCGCCCGCAGCGACCCGACCGCGCTCACCGTTTCCAGCCAGTCCTGGGCGCGAACCGTCATGGTCGAAACGGTGGCGGGCGGAACGCCGCCCGCAGCCATTCCCTGTTTCATCATCGCGGCGGTGAAGGCGTTCCAGCTGACGATCCCTGCCAGCAATACCAGGATGGGGACCACCGTGATCACCATGCGTAGCGTCATCGAGGGCTTGTTCTCGCTGGTGGCCATCGTCAATTGGTCCTGTCAGGAGGTGCTTCATTCCACCAGCCGCCGCCAAGTGCCTGGAACAGGGCGACCGTATCGGCGAAGCGGTCCGCTTCGGCCTGCACGACGGCGATCCGGGTCTGCTGAAACTGCTGCTGCGCGTTCAGCAATGTCAGGTAACTCACCGCGCCGACGTTGAACTGGTACGACGCCATGTTGAACGTGTCGTGCGCCTGCCTTTGCGCCTCGACCTGCGCCTGCAGCGCCAGCGCGTCGTCCTGCAGGGCGCGCAGCGCATCGGCGACGTTGGCGAACGCTGTCAGCACCGTCTGCCGGTAGTTGGCCGCCGCGGCGTCGAAGGCCGCGACCGCCGCCCGACGGTTGGCCCGCAGCTGTCCGCCGCTGAAGATCGGCGCGAGCAGGCCCGGGCCGATGGCCCAGGCGTTGGAAGCCGGCTTGAACAGCTGGTTCGTGGCCAGGGCCTCCCAGCCGTAGTTGCCCGTCAGCGTGATCTGCGGATACAGGTTGGCCGTGGCCACCCCGACCCGCGCGCTGGCCGCGTGCAGCAGCGCTTCGGCCGACAGGATGTCGGGGCGCTGGCGCACCAGCCTCGAAGGCACGCTCACCGGCAGCTGCAGCGGCAGATCCAGCCCGTCCAGCTCGAACGAGGGCAGTCCGTCCGCCTCCGGCGGCTGCCCGGCATACAGCGCGAGCTGGTGGCGCAGCTGGGACAGCTGGCGCTGCAGGCCGGGCAGCGTGGCGCGGGTCTGCGCCAGCGCGGTGCGCTCGGCCAGCACGTCGGAGCGCGTCACCGCGCCCAGGTTGAAGCGCCTTTCCACGATCTGCAGCTGGTCCTGCTGCAGCTTTTCGATCTCCTCGGTGGCGCGGATCTGGGCCCGCAGCGAGGCCTCGCGAATCGCGGTGGTCGCCAGGTTCGAGGTGAGCGCCAGGTAGGTCGCCTGCAGCTGGTAGTCGGCGTTGTCGACCTGCGCCTGCAGCGACTCGAGCTGGCGCCGGATGCCTCCGAACACGTCCAGCGTGTACGACACGTTCACCGAAGCGTTGTACAACGTGAAGACGGTCGTGCCGCTCTGGCCGAAGGTGGCGCCGGCAAACTGCTGGCGCTGCACGCCCAGCTGGCCGTTCACGTTCGGCCAGGTCGCGCCGCGCTTGGCCACCAGCGTCTCCTGGGCCTGCCGCAGCGCCGCCTGCGCCGACGCGACCGTCGGGCTGTCGCGCAAGGCCTGTTCGATCAGGCGGTCGAGCGGCTCGGAGCCGAACAGCGTCCACCATTGGCGCTGCAGATCCCCGCCGGCCGCGAACTGCTGGGCGCCGCCGTGCGGCGTTTCGATCGTCACGGTGGTGGCCGGCAGGGAATCGTCGGTGTAGCGGCTGCCTGGCGCCGCTTCAGGGCGCTTGAAGTCCGGCCCGACCGCGCACGAGGCGAGCCCTATCGTGGCCGCCAGCGCCAGCCACGCGGCAGGCTGCGGTCCGCGCCGCGAAGGGGTGGGCTGTCCGGATTTCACGGTGTGATCGTAAACGGCCATCTGCCTGAGAGTTCAAAAACCGCAATAAGATCGGTGATGCTGAATATATGGCCATTGTGTGACCCGGCGCCATCGTGGGTGAGCGCCGAGGCACCGGCGACCGGATTGCGACGAAATGCCGATTTTGGCGGGCAGGCGGGCGCTGCAGGCGATGGGGCGGGGATGTGCGGCCCCTCACTAGAATGCCGTCCATGATCGCGCTGATCCAACGCGTCTCGCAGGCGAGCGTACGCGTCCGGGACGAGTTGGTGGGCGCCATTGGGTCCGGGCTGCTGGCGCTGGTGTGCGCCGAACGCGGTGACGGCGAGCGCGAGGCCGATGCGCTGGTGCAGAAGGTGCTGAACTACCGGGTGTTCGCCGACCCGGCCGGCCGGATGAATCTGAGCCTTAAGGCCGTGAACGGGGGATTGCTGCTGGTGCCACAGTTCACGCTGGCGGCCGACACCTCGAGCGGGTTGCGGCCGAGTTTCTCCCCAGCCGCGCAGCCCGAGCTCGGTGCGACGCTGTTCGACCACCTGGTCGCGCGGGCGCGGGCCCTGCACGCGCCGGTAGCGGCTGGGCTTTTCGGCGCGACCATGCAGGTCGCGCTCGTCAACGAGGGTCCGGTGACCTTCTGGCTGCAGATCCACCCGAGGCCCGCGCCCGCATGAAATGCCCCTTTTGTTCCAAGTTCGACACCCAGGTGATCGATTCGCGCGCTTCGGACGAGGGCGCATCGATCCGGCGACGGCGCCGCTGCCTGGGCTGCGACAAGCGCTTCACCACGTACGAACGGGTCGAGCTGGCGCTGCCCTCGATCGTCAAGCGGGGCGGCAGCCGCGCCGAGTACGACCGCAACAAGCTGCGGGCTTCGATGCAGCTGGCGTTGCGCAAGCGGCCGGTGCCGCGCGAGGCGGTCGATGACGCGATCGGGCGCATCGAGGAAAAGCTGCTGTCCTCGGCCCAGCGCGAGGTCAAGAGCGAAAAGCTGGGCGAACTGGTGATGCGGGAGCTCAAGCGGCTGGACAAGGTCGCCTACATACGGTTCGCGTCGGTCTACCGCAGCTTCGAGGACGTCGACGAGTTCGCCGAGGTCGTCAGGGAAGTGCGCCCGGCCCGCAAGCGCCGCGCTTGAAAGTTTCAAGCTCGTCCCCATCTTCCGGCTGTACGGGGCGAATGAACGCCCCCAACAGCCAGGAGAGAACGACGATGAGCCAGATCATGCGACGCGAGCCGTTGGGCTCCCTGTTCGAGGTGGTTTTCAGCGACTTCTTCAGCCGCGATGGCCTGCGGACCGCCGAAATTCCGGCGGCCGTGCGCGCGCGGATGGATGTGGTCGACAAGGGCGACAAGTACGCGGTGGCGGTGGATCTGCCGGGTGTCCGCAAGGAGGACATCCAGGTCAGCATCGACGGCCCCCGGGTTGCGGTGCGCGCTGAAAGCAAGGGCGAACAGGAAGAGAAGAACGGCGCCAAGGTGCTCCACACCGAGCGCTATGCGACCAGCTATGTGCGCAACTTCGAGCTGCCCGACGAGGTGACCGAAGACGGCGCCGACGCCGCCTTCGAAAACGGCGTGCTGCACCTGACGCTGCCGAAGCGGGCGCAGGCGGTCAGCAAGCGCCTGACGGTCCGCTAAAGAAAGCAAGCTAAGCCCGATCCCCTCTCCCACGACGTGGGAGAGGGGATTTCGCTCGTGCGTCTGCGGTAAGGCACTCGATCGCCCCTCGCCCGCGCAGCGGGAGAGGGGCGGGGGTGAGGGCGTACCGCGCAGCGGGCGGCTAAGGCGGACTGCGTAGAATCGGCCAGCATGTATACGGATGCCGACCATCGCTTCATGACGCGTGCCTTGGAGCTCGCGGCCAAGGCGATGGTGCAGGCAACGCCCAACCCGCGCGTCGGCTGCGTCGTCGTGCGGGAGGATCGCATCATCGGCGAGGGCTTTACCCAGCGGCCCGGCTCCAACCACGCGGAGGTCGAGGCGCTGCTGGATGCGCGCCGCTCCGGCCATGACTTGCACGGCGCGCACGTCTACGTGACGCTGGAGCCGTGCGCCCACTTCGGACGCACGCCCCCGTGCGCCACGGCGCTGATCGAAGCGCACGTGTCGATGGTGATCGCGGCGGTGGAAGACCCCAATCCGCAGGTCGGCGGGCGCGGCCTGGAGATGCTGCGCCAGGCGGGCATCGACGTGCGTTGCGGGCTGCTCAAGCAGGACGCGATTGAGATGAACGCAGGATTCTTCTCGCGCATGATGCGCGGCCGCCCTTGGGTGCGCATCAAGGTTGCGGCCAGCCTGGACGGGCGCACCGGCCTGCAGAACGGGGCGTCCCAGTGGATCACCTCCGATGCGGCCCGTGCCGACGGCCACGCCTGGCGCGCCCGCTCGTGCGCGGTGCTGAGCGGGATCGGCACCGTCCGCGCCGACGATCCGCGGCTGTCGGTGCGGCTGCTGGAGACGCCCCGGCAACCCTTGAAAGTGCTGCTGGACAGCCGCTTCGAGGTGGTGCCGCAGGCGCGCCTTTTCGACGGCAATCCGGTGCTGGTGGTCTGCACGCGGCGCGATCCCCACAAGGCCGAGTCGCTGGTGGCCCGTAACGTCGAGGTGATCGAGCTGCCCGAGGATTCTGGCGGCAAGGTCGACCTGCCCGCGCTGATGCGGGAATTGGCCCGGCGCGGAATCAACGAGGTGCACGTGGAGGCCGGCCCGCGGCTGAACGGATCGCTGGTGGTGGCGGGCGTGGCCGACGAGCTGCTGGCGTATCTGGCGCCGTGCCTGATCGGTCCGGGCCAGCCGATGATCGATCTGCCGGCGGTGACCAACCTGACCCAGATCCGGCGCCTGACGCTGCGCGAGCTCGTGCGGATCGGCGACGACGTGCGCTTGCTCGCGCGGTTGCAATAGCCGATGTTCAGCGGTCTGGTTCAGGCGGTCGGTCGCATCGAGCGGGTCGAGCGCGGCGAACGCGGCGTGCGCCTGCTGGTGCAGGCCGCCCCGATCGGCGCTTCGAGTCTGCGCATCGGCGACAGCATCGCCGTGAACGGCTGCTGCCTGACGATGACCGCGATCGATGGCACGCGTTTCCAGGCCGACCTGTCCGAGGAGACGCTGTCGCGCACCGCCAATCTGGACCGTTGCGGAGCGGTCAACCTGGAGCTGTCGATGGCGCTGGGCGACCGCATTGGCGGCCACCTGGTGTCGGGCCATGTCGATGCCGCCGGCACGGTGATCGGCGTGACGCCGGCCGGCGAGTCGCGCGAGTTGCATCTGCGCGCGCCGCGCGCGCTGGCGGCGTACCTGGCGTTCAAGGGATCGCTCGCGGTCGACGGAGTAAGCCTGACGATCAACCGGGTCGAGGACGTGGAGTCGGGTTGCGATGTGTCGATCAACCTGATTCCGCACACGCTGGCCGTCACGACGCTCGGCCAGGTGTCGGCCGGGCAGCGCGTGAATCTGGAGGTCGATCCGCTCGCCCGCTACGCCGAGCGCATCGTCTCGTTGATCGAATCCAATCGCCGGTAGAATCACCTGCCGTCGGCCATTGGGTCTGCGGCTCCTGGGCGAGTTCCCTTCCGATGCTGTCTGCGACCCGCAAAATGCCCGAACCCGGCTTGACGGCGCCCATCGCGGCGACCGCCGAGATCATCGAGGAAGTCCGCCGCGGCAACCTGGTGGTGCTGGTGGACGACGAGGATCGCGAGAACGAGGGCGACCTGGTGTTTGCGGCCGACTTCGTCACGGCCGACAAGGTCAACTTCCTGGCCAAGTTCGGCCGCGGACTGATCTGCATGCCAGTGACCGAGGAGCACGCGCGCCGTCTGCAGCTGCCGCCGATGTCGCCGGACAACCGCGCGGTGCACGGGACCAACTTCACGGTTTCGATCGAGGCGGCCACCGGCGTGACCACCGGGATCTCGGCGGCCGACCGCGCCCACACGATCCGGGTTGCTTCGCGCCCCGACGCCGGGCCCGCGGACATCGTGCAACCGGGGCACGTGTTCCCGCTGGTCGCACGTCCGGGTGGCGTGCTGATGCGGGCCGGCCACACCGAGGCCTGCTGCGACCTGGCGCGCCTGGCGCGGCTGAACCCGAGCGCGGTGCTGTGCGAGATCATGAACGACGACGGCACCATGGCCCGTCTGCCGGATCTGATCGATTTCGCGCGCCGGCACGGCTTGAAGCTGGGCACGATCGCCGACCTGATTCACCATCGGGCCTCCACCGAATCGCTGATCGAGCGCATCGGCAGCCGCACCGTGCAGACCAACGCGGGGGCGTTCCAGCTCATCGCCTACCGGGATCTGCCCGGCGACGGCACCCACCTGGCGCTGGTGCGCGGCGTGCCCGAGCCGGAGGTCGATGTGCTGGTGCGGGTGCACGAGCCGCTGTCGGCGCTGGACCTGGTCGACATGGCCGGCGGCCGCCATGCCTGGACGCCGGCCCATGCGCTGGAGGTGATCGCGCGCGAGGGCTGCGGCGTGCTGGTGTTGTTGAACTGCGGCGAGAGCTCGCAGCAGCTGCAGCGCCACATCCGGGCCTGGTCGGGGTCGCACGCGCCGGCGCCGGTGTCGCGCGCATCCGCCGAGGATTTGAGAACGTACGGCATCGGCGCCCAGATCCTGCGGGACCTGAGGGTCGGGCGCATGAGGCTGATGGCCAAGCCCCGCAAGATGCCTTCGATGGCGGGATTCGGACTGACTGCGGTCGGTTACCTTGAAAGCGGATGAAAAATGGCACTTGATTCGATTGGTCCGGACCTGGACGGCGCGGGCTTGAGGATCGGCATCGTGCAGTCCCGGTTCAATGGATGGGCCGGGCAGGCGCTGCTGGAGGCGTGCGTGTCGGAACTGCGCCAGCTGGGCGTGGACGAGGACGACGTGACGCACGTAACGGTTCCCGGTGCCCTGGAAGTGCCGATCGCGCTGTCCAAGCTGGCGCAAGCCGAGGACTACGACGCGCTGATCGCGCTGGGCTGCGTGATCCGGGGCGATACCTACCATTTCGAGATCGTCGCCCAGGAATCGGCCCGCGGCATCAGCCGGGTGGCCCTGGAGCACGGAGTGCCGGTGGCCAACGCGGTGCTGACGACCGACACCGAGGCGCAGGCGCGCGAGCGGCTCGAAGAGAAGGGACGTGAGGCGGCCCGGGTGGCGGTCGAGATGGCCAACCTGATGTGGTCGCTGGAAGAGGGTGGGGAGGACGAGGGCGGGCAGTAGCCGTCCCGCGCGCATGAACGGAGCCGAATCGAATGGCCCCGCCGGCACGCAGGGGGCGCCGCGAGCGCACGCCGCCACCGGGCCACGCAGCGCACGGCGACGCTCGCGCGAATTTGCGCTGCAGGGCTTGTACGGCTGGCTGCTGTCCAGCGGCGACGCCGATGCCATTGCCGCGCAGGTCAAGACGATGGACGGATACGGTCGGGCCGACGAGGCGTACTTCCTGGAGTTGTTGCGCGGTACCACCGGCACCGCCGAGGCGCTGCGGGCGCAGTTCGTGGGCGCTCTGGATCGGCCGATCGCCGAGCTCAGCCCGATCGAACACGCGATCCTGCTGATCGCGACCTACGAGCTGGTGCACCGTCCGGAGGTTCCGTATCGGGTGGTGATCAACGAGGCGGTCGAACTGGCCAAAGGCTTCGGCGGTGCCGAAGGGTTTCGTTACGTGAACGGCGTGCTGGACAAGCTGGCCGGTCGGATCCGGGTCCACGAAGCCGGCGCCGGCAGGGTCGGGCGTTGACCGAATTCGAGCTGATCGCGCGTTACTTCACGCGGCCGGTGAGCGAGCGCCAGGGCGTGGGCGACGACTGCGCGCTGATCGATGTGGGCGAGCGCACGCTGGCCATTACGACCGACCTGCTCAGCGAGGGCGTGCATTTCTTTCCGGATGTCGATCCGGCCTCGCTCGGGCACAAGGCGCTGGCGGTGAACCTGTCCGACCTGGCGGCCGCCGGCGCGCAACCGCGCTGCTTCCTGCTGTCGGTGTCGCTGCCGCGCGCCGATCCGGCTTGGCTCGACGCCTTTGCGCGCGGGATGCTGGAGCTGGCCGACCGGGAACGCTGCGAGCTGGTCGGAGGCGACACCACGCGCGCGCCCCGCGTTGCGGGCCAGGCTGGTCCGACGACGATCTGCATCACCGCGATCGGCGAAGTCGATCGGGCCAGCGTGCGTGGGCGCGGCGGCGCGCGCGCCGGCGACGATCTGTGGGTTTCCGGCCAGTTGGGCGATGCGGCGCTGGCGGTCGCCCACGGGATGGGCCGCGTGCGGCTTGACCCGGCGGCGTCCCGGGCGTGCCGGCAGCGCCTGGAATGGCCGCAACCGCGCGTGGCGCTGGGCCTTGCGCTGCGGGGACTGGTCAGCGCCGCGATCGACGTGTCGGACGGCCTGCTGGGGGATCTGGGGCACCTGGTGGAGCGCTCCGGGGTCGGAGCGGCCGTCAGGGCCCAGGATGTGCCTCGGTCCGACCTGCTGCAGTCGATCGAGCCGGAGCTGCAGCGGCGCTGCGTGCTGGCGGGGGGTGACGACTACGAGTTGCTGTTTACTGCGTCCCCCGACCATCGGGCAGCCATCGAGGCCGCCGGCCGGGCATGTTGCGTCGCAATAACCCGGATCGGAATGATGACGGCCGACCCCGCCATCCGATTGGACGGCGAGCGGGGAATCGACGCTAAACTGCATGGATTCGATCATTTCGCTGGTGCGCCAGAGGCTTGAAGTGTTGCCAGCACCCCGCCGTGCGATCCAATGGCTGCGATCGACCCCGCTAATGGCCCGCGCCGGCTGCCCCTGGCGTTTCTGCGTTCGCACCCGGCCCACCTGATCGCGCTGGGCTTCGGCGCCGGGTTGTTGCGCCCGGCCCCGGGTACCTGGGCTACTGCGGTCACCTGGCTGCTGTTCGTCGCCCTGGGGCAGGTGTTGGAGCTGTCCGCCCCGGCACAGATCCTGATCGGCACCATCGCACTGGGTTTGGGCACCTGGGCCGCCGTGCGCACCGGCGCGGCGCTCGGCCGGCACGACGCCGGCGAGATCGTGGTCGATGAGATGGCCGCCTTCTGGTGGGTGCTGGCGCTGCTGCCGGCCACCGGCCAGCCCTGGCTGCTGCAGACGCTCGCCTTCCTGCTGTTTCGGATGTTCGACATCCTGAAGCCCGCTCCCATCGGATGGGTGGAGCGGCGCTGGCCCAACGCGCTGGGCGTGATGCTGGACGACCTTGCCGCCGGTGCCTATACGCTGCTGGTGATCGCGCTGTGGACGCGGCTTCCTTGAAGACGGACGCCGGCGTGGCGGCGCAGCTGTGGCGCAGCGCGCGGCGGGTGGGCGAGCTGCTGCGGCGCGAACGGCTGATGCTGGCCACTGCGGAGTCGTGCACGGCCGGCGGCATCGCGTTCGCGGTCACGCAGATTCCGGGCTCCAGCGCCTGGTTCGAGCGCGGATTCATCACGTACTCGAACGAATCCAAGCTGAAGGTGCTCGGGGTGTCGCCGGTGTACCTGCGCGACTACGGCGCGGTCAGCGAGCCGGTGGCCCGTTCGATGGCGCTGGGGTGCCTGAACCACAGCGCGGCCCAGGTGGCGGTGGCCGTGACAGGCATCGCCGGTCCCGACGGGGGCAGCCCCGAGAAGCCGATCGGCACCGTGTGCTTGGCCTGGGCCATCCGGCGCGATCCGGGCGTGGCCCCGTGGGTGCGGACCGCCACCCGGCTGTTCGACGGCGACCGGGCGCTGGTGCGCACGCAAGCGGTGCTGGAGGCGCTCGACGGGCTGACGGTGCTGCTCGAACAGCGCCTGGACGTGTGAGTGCCAGGCGCCGCCGGCAACAGCGGCGGCGGGTGACGATCGGCGACCGCGAGGTCCTCACGCAGGGCCTGCCGCGCCGCTTCTGGCTGGACCTGTATCACCTGAGCATGACGATCAGCTGGCCGACGCTGTTCGGGATACTGGCCACGTTCTTCTTCACGCTGAACCTGTTCTTCGCATCCCTGTATGACCTGGCGCCGGGATCCGTGGCCAATCTGAATCCGCCGGGCTTCTGGGGCGGGTTCTTCTTCAGCATCGAGACCAGCGCCACGGTCGGCTTCGGCGACATGCATCCGCAGACCCTGTACGGACACGCCGTGGCTTCGATCGAGATCTTCTGCTCGATCGTCAGCATTGCGCTGATGACCGGCGTGATGTTCGCGCGCTTTTCCACCCCGCGCGCCCGCATTCTGTTCGCGCGCCAGGTGGTGGTGCGCCCCATCAACGGCACTCCGACGCTGATGCTGCGTGCCGCCAACGCGCGCCAGAACGTGATCGTCGAGGCGACGGCGCACCTGCTGCTGGTTCGCAACGAGGTGAGCGCCGAGGCCTACAAGATCCGGCGCATCCTGGACCTGCCGCTGGTGCGCGAGAGAAACCCGGTGTTCGTGCTCGGCTGGACCATGATGCACGTGATCGACGAGACCAGCGCGCTGGCCGGCGAAACGCACGATTCACTGGTGGCGGGGCAGGCCCTGCTGGTCGTGAGCCTGACCGGGATGGACGAGACGACCGGCCAGGACGTGACGGCGCGCACCGCGTATCAGCCGGAAGCGATTCGCTGGAACCACGCCTTCCACGACATACTGGGAACGGACGATGAAGGCAACGACCTGGTCGACTACACGCACTTTCACGACGTCGACCCGCTGCCGTAATCCTCGATCATCCCTTCCCCAGGTATCCGTTGATCTGCCTCGCCCATTCCGGCCCTGCATGGGCGTCGCGCTCGGCCATTTCACGCACGAGATGGTTCGCCTTGCCGGTGAGGGCGGTGCGGTCGTACGTCACGGCGACGTGGGTGGTGTCGCCGTTCGGGGTCAGCTTGAGCTCGATGACCGTGACCAGGGTGTCGGGAACGACATATACGTACTGAACCCGGTTGGCGCCCAGATCGAAGGATGTATTCACCCAGATGGCGTTCCTGCCGCCGTGAGCCAGCGTGAAGACCATGCCTTCCTGATCGTTCGCCTGTGCCGGCCATACGAATTGCGGGTTCCAGTCCGGCGCCCATGCCCGCTCCCTTTCAGCCCCGAACAGCGGGCCGGTGACGTTCACCGGAGCCTTGGCGATGAAGTCGAATTGCCGGTGGGTATGAAGCAATGCCTGTCGGGAAGCGGCTTGCGCCCGCTGGATGAAGTTCGGCAGGAAAGCCGCGGCGAACCCGAGGACCGCGCCCAGTGCGAACGTCACGGCGACCTTCATTCGGGCTTCTCTCTGAGCTTGTGGCTGTCACTGGCTCGCAGCGACAGGCCGTAGATCTTTCTGAGATCCGCGATCTGCCCGAGCGTCTCCTTCGAAAAAGGCGGCTTGCCTTCAAACGAATGCAGAACGATGCCTTCGAGCAGGTCGCCGAGCGAAAGGTCCTTCAGCTCCGCCAGCGCCTTCAAGATTTTCAGCAGGCGCTTTTCGATTCGAACACCGGTTTGAATCCGCTCGATGTCGATCATGAGGATATCGGTACCAATGTACCCTGGTACACATCACTATATGAGCGATCGCACCTCGCGTCAAGTCAGGCCGCGTTCGGCCCGCGGCGCGCGGCCTCGATCCGATCGCGCGTTTCGATCGCCGCCTGACGGGCCTGCTGCGCGAACGATTTTCCCGACCCGGCATACAGGATCGCGCGCGACGAGTTGATCACGAGCCCGGCCCCGTCGGCGCCGAGCCCGGCCCGCAGCGTCGCCTCGACGTCCCCGCCCTGCGCCCCGATCCCGGGCACCAGCACCGGCAGGCGGGGCGCGATCGCCCGCACGCGGGCCAGTTCCTGCGGGTAGGTGGCGCCGACCACGAGGCCCAGCTGTCCGTTGCGGTTCCAGCGGGTTGCGGCCAGTTGCGCGATGCGCTCGTACAGGCACTGACCACCGACGTCGAGCATCTGCAGCTCCGATCCGCCCGCATTGCTGGTGCGGCACAGCAGGAAGGCACCGTGCTGCGCATCCTGCAGGAACGGCTCGATCGAATCGAGCCCCATCAGGGGAGACAGCGTGACCGCGTCGGCGCGGTAGCGCTCGAAGGCCTCGCGCGCATATTGCTGCGCGGTCGGACCGATGTCGCCGCGCTTGGCATCTAGGATCACGGGAACGTCGCCGTGCCGTTCGCGGATGTGCGCGATCAGCGCTTCCAACTGCTCCTCGGCGCGATGCGCGGCGAAGTAGGCCGCCTGGGGTTTGAACGCGCAGACCAGGTCTGCGGTCGCGTCGACGATGTCCCGGCAGAACTCGAACAGCGCGCGGGGCCGCGCCGCGAGATGCTCCGGCAACCGCGCCGGATCCGGGTCCAGCCCGACGCACAGCAACGTGCGATGGCCGCTCCAGCGGGCCGAGAGCCGTTCGAGGAAGGACACGCACGTGATTGTAGACGCCTCCCCTCTCCCGCCTGCGGGAGAGGGGCCGGGGGTGAGGGCGAGCGATGACAACCATTGTTGGCATTGCCGGACGGCAGGCATCACATCCACCATCGGGTGATGCGGACCTCGAAATCAGCGCAGCAGTTCGCACGGAACTTGCGCGCGGATTCCACCGATGCCGAGCAGCGACTCTGGTACTGCCTTCGGGCGCATCGCACGATGGGAGCGAAGTTCCGCCGCCAGCATCCGATCGGCCCTTTCATCGTCGATTTCGTTTGCATTGACGCCCGGTTGATCATCGAAGTCGATGGCGGCCAGCATCATGAATCGCAGCGCGATCGCCGGCGCGACGACCTGCTCCGAGGGCGCGGCTTCCTGGTGCTGCGCTTCTGGGACAACGAAGTTCTTCAAAACACGGAAGCCGTGCTGGAAGAGATTTGGATGGCCATTGGAGATCGCACGCCCTCACCCCCGGCCCCTCTCCCGCAAGCGGGAGAGGGGTGAAACGGCGCCGCCCTCTCCCTTTCTCCTCCCCTCTCCCGCTTGCGGGAGAGGGGCCGGGGGTGAGGGCGTACGGCCTACGGGACTGTGACGTTCAACGCAGCCGAGTTGCTCGTCGTCAAATCCGCGAACCCAAGCACCGGAACGATGTGCGGCCGCACGCTCGCTCCGTTCCACACGCGCAGCCACGCGCAGTAGTACGCGCCCTTGTCCGGGCCGGCCGAAGTGCCGGAGGGCAGGTTGGACATCACGACCGCTCCGCCGCTGGCCAGGTCGCCGTCGATCGGCAGGCTGTTCACGATCATCCCGTAGCGCGACACCACCAGCTCTCCGTGCGTGAACCGTCCCGGCGTGGCGGTGGCGATGTTCACGGTGATCTGCCCCGGGGCATAGGCCGGAGCCACCGCCAGTTGCGGCACCGTGATCGAGGTGTTGGTTCCGCTCAGCGGGGGTAGCGTGCCGACCACGGCGCTGGAGGCGAACTGGATCGCGCCGCCGACCGCCGCAAAGCCACCGCTGCCCTGTACCGGTGTCGCCGCGGTGAAGCCGGGCGTGCCGCCCGCCAGGTAGTCACCCACCTGGATCGAACCGGCCGACAGCGGGAACGGGATTTCGATCAGGCCGGTGAACGGATTCACGTGCCGGAAGCGCACCTCGTACGGCAGACCGGCGGGGTCGAGCGAAACCGGCAGCGTCTGGAACAGGTTCACCCAGGAGCCGGTCGGCGCCATCGCGTTGGACAGGTTCATCGTGTATTCGCCGGCGGCGGTGATCGGCAGCGCGGTGCTGGAAACCCGGGTCGCACCGCTGGTCGGCGTGCTTGCGGCCGTCACCGGCACGCCGCGCACGATCAGCGTTTCCATCGCCCGGCCGCGCACCAGCACGTCGTAGTTCTGGGTCGTGCCGCCGGTTACCGTGACCGGAAACAGCGTGAACGTGCCGTCGCTGCGCACGGTCGTTGCGCGCGCGACCTCGTGGTGGGTCCCGTCCGCGCTGACCTGCTCGGCCTTGATGATCAGGTTGTATGCGCTGCCGCCGTTGACGGCGAGCTGGGTCGGATCGACCTGGCCGACGATCGCGCCCGAATGCGCCAGGTCGAAGTAGCGCAGGTACGGCTTCAGCGTGAAGGCGTCCAGTCCCGAGCCGAGCGAATCCGGGAACCGCACGACGTCGTCGTCCAGGTCGAAATCGAGCACCAGGTTCAGCGGCGAGCCGGCGGCGATCGTGAAGGTGCCCAGCAGGTTGATGCCCTGCCGCGGCCCGATGATTTCCAGCGGCCTCGAATGCGAGACGCCGTTGGCGTCCGTGTAGTCGACCTGGTCGTTGTACAGCAGAGCGTCGGCCAGGGCCGAGCTGGTCAGCGCCGCCTCGTCATCGACCAGGATCAGCCGGATCTGCCGATACGTTCCGGCCGGCAGCGACAGGTTCGAGAACACCTGGGCCAGGTTTCCGTTCGCGTACTGCGTCAGATCCAGCGTGACCGGTGTGGACAGCGGGCGCATCAGCCACTGCGAGTCGGCAGGACTGGCGGTATCGAGCTGGTGGAAATCGATCTGCTTCACTGTGATCCATACGTGGTCGAAATCCAGGCTGGGCGCATCGGCCAGCGCAATCGTGGCCTGCCCGGTGGGGCTGCCCGCTGAGCTCGAGCTGCCGCCGCCGCAAGCTGTCAGGCCGAGGATCAGGGCGAGGCCTGTGGCGGACGCCGCGCCGTACAACCAGGTCGATCGCTGCTTCACGATGTGCTCCATTCGGGTTTTGGACAATGGTTCGCATTGAATCGCCCAGGCCACGCGGCCGGTGCGTCCAGTGGTAAGGGTCTGTGTCGAATTGTTAGGATCGGGGCGTCCGACCCGTTCACTGAAACAACCGGTCACTCAAACAAAATGTCACAACCATGAACCGCCTGACACGCGGCGATGTGCTGCTGCTGATTCTTCTGACCCTCGCCTGGGGTTTCACCTGGCCGGTGATGAAGTACGGCGTGCGCGCCTTGCCCCCGCTGTACTTCCGGATGCTGTGCATCGCCGGGGCGCTGGTGATCCTGGCGCTGTACGCGCGCGCAACCAGGCTTTCGCTTGCGATCGGGCGCAGCGACTGGCCCGACATCGTGCAGCTGGCGGTGCCGAACGTGGTGATCTGGCACGTGGCGGTGGTCGTTGCGCTCACGCTGCTGCCGGCTGGACGCAGCGCGATCCTGGGCTACACGATGCCGCTGTGGGCGGCGCTGATCGGTGCGCTGTGGTACGGCGAGCACCCGCCGGCGCGCCACTGGCTGGGGGTGGCCGCGGCGATGCTGGCAACCGGGTTGCTGCTGTCCTCCGAGCTCACCGCGCTGTCGGGCCGGCCAAGGGGCACCTTGCTGATGCTGCTGGCCGCGGTGTCGTGGGCCTATGGGACCCACCAGGCGCGCCGGCGCGCCATCCATGTTCCGGCGCTGGCGGCGATCTTCTGGATGCTGTCGCTGGCCCTGGTCGTGCTGCTGGCGGCGAGCCTTGCTTTCGAGCGCCCCGGCTGGCGCATGCCGCTGCCGGGCGAGTGGGCCGCGATCGCGTTCAACATGGCCATCTCGGTGGCGTTCTGCCACGTGGTGTGGCTGCGCCTGGCGCGGCGCCTGCCGCCGGCGGCGAGCGGGCTGTCGATGATGATGATCCCGGCGGTGGGCGTGTTCTCCAGCGTGTGGCTGCTGGGCGAACGGCCGCGCTGGCAGGACGACGTCGCACTCGCCCTGATCGTGTTCTCGCTGGCGACGGTGCTGTTGCCGTCGAGATCACCCACTGCTGCGGCCAATCCAGGAAAGTAGCGCTTGCTCCCCTCTCCCGCCTGCGGGAGAGGGGCCGGGGGTGAGGGCGCGCGATGTGGAAAAGGGAAAAGGACGGCGCTCAAGCCGACGCGCGCGCCGCCAGGTGGCGGCGGATCAGCCGCAGCAGCTCCTCTTCCTGGTAAGGCTTGCCCAGGTACTCGTTCACGCCCAGCTCGAACGCCAGGCTGCGGTGCTTGCCGGCGGTGCGCGACGTGATCATCAGGATCGGGATGTTGCGCGTGTCGGGGTTGGAGCGGATGCTGCGGGTCAGGTCGTAACCGTCCATCCGCGGCATCTCGATGTCGACCAGCAGCACGTCGGGCAGCGTGTCCTGCATCTGCCGCAGCGCGTCCACGCCGTCCTTGGCCAGCAGCACCTGGAAGCCCTGGCGCTCCAGCAGGCGCTGCGTCACGCGCCGCACCGTCAGCGAGTCGTCCACCACCATGATCGTGGCCCCGAGCGTCTCGGTTTCGACCTCGGGCCCGGCCTCGGGCGTGCCCGGTGCGTGCGCAGGCAAGGGCGCCGGCTCGGGTGCCCGCCCGATCAGCTGCACCGGGTTGATGATCAGCACGATTTCACCGGTTCCCAGGATCGTGCCGCCCAGCACGCCGGTCAGGCGCGACACTTGCGGACCCACGTTCTTGACGACCACTTCCTGGTTGGAGGTCACGTCGTCGATCACCACCGCCAGCCGGTCCTCGCCGGAGCGCAGCAGCGCCACGGGCGTCTGCCGGCTCAGGCCCAGCGGCGCCTCGACGCCGAGCAGCTGCGACAGCGGCCGCAGCACGACCGAGCCGGAGCCGGCGGCGAAGGTGAGGCTGCCTTCGCGCAGCCCCGCTTCCACGTCGGACGGCTTGAAGCGTCGCACCTGCTGCACCATCGCCGACGGAATCGCGAATCGCCGTCCGCCGACGGTCGCCAGCACCACCTGGGTCACCGCCAGCGTCAGCGGCAGATAGGCGGTGAAGCGCGTGCCGCGGCCGGCTTCGGTGCTGACCACCACGCGCCCGCCGAACGAGGCCAGCTCGGAGCGCACCACGTCGGTCCCGATGCCGCGGCCGGCCAGCTCGGTGACTTCGCGTGCCGTCGAAAATCCCGGCGCGAACACGAACTCGGCCAGCTCGCGCTCGCTCGCCTGGCGGTTCGGGTCCAGCAGGTTCAAGTCGATCGCGCGCTGCCGTATCCGCTCCAGGTCCAGGCCGGTGCCGTCGTCGGCGAACACGACCACGATTTCGTTGCCTTCCTGCTTCACGTCGATGCGCAGCTCGCCGCTTTCGGGCTTGCCCGCTTCGTGGCGCTTCTGAGGCATCTCGATGCCGTGCACGATCGCGTTGCGCACCAGGTGCTCGAACGGCCCGGCCATCTGCTCGAGCAGGCTGCGGTCGATCTCGGTCTCGGCCCCCAGGAT
>Ga0209698_10001257_pt1 | contig 29351 bp, 28 predicted proteins | sample LitLauG_LLR_2012_FD_187203 | JGI IMG/M metagenome (GOLD analysis project Ga0209698, IMG submission 187203) | Freshwater sediment microbial communities from Pennsylvania, USA - Little Laurel Run_MetaG_LLR_2012 (SPAdes) (version 2) | ecosystem: Environmental > Aquatic > Freshwater > Creek >... | reverse complement strand
ACATTGCGGTTGCAGATGTGAGTCAGGCGAAGTGATTGGTGGCCCTCGCAGAGAATTTTTGCAACGGCCCGTCCAACCGTACCGAAGCCGAACAGCGCGACGCGACACCCGGGCGGCGTCGAGTTTGCGGGTATGGTCTTGGCGGGCGATGTCGGCATCGGGCAAGTCTCGAACAGAGAATGAATCCCCTATGATACGGGCCGCGCACGCATTTCGTGAACTCGAAAACGCCGTGGCAGACGGGTAGTGGCTCAATTTGAATTTCTCGGCGGCCTCAGCGAGCGGTTCTCCGCGTACTCTGCGGTCAAAAGCTCTCGTTTTCCCTGTCAAATCAGAACGCTTGAACCGCAGAGTACGCGAAGAAAATCCGCAGAGGTCGCGGAGAAAACCAAACTGAGCCACTACCGGCAGACGGCCATACAGGCGCAGTGTGCATCAAAGTTGATAATATGGTGCCTTCCTGCGAGTGCAATTTAGGAGAATGAATGATTCGAAAGTTCGCGGCGTTTCCCGCCAGGTGCGCTGAGGTGATGACAATCCTGGTGATCACCCTGGCAGCGAGCGCAGCCCTCAACGCGCAACAGTCCTCAACTCCACCGGCCGATCAGCAGAGCGGCCAGCAGACCCAGACGCAGCCGCCGGCGGGCAATCCGCAGTCGAGCAGCCAGCAACCGGAAGATACCTTGCCGGGGCGCAGGGCCAAGCCGAAGGAATACAAGAACTGGAACTTCAACGTAGGCGGCGGCGCAGCCCTGACCAGCGGAACGACCAAGACCTTTGTCCGCGGTGGTGGCGGAGTCGCAGCGGCCGGCGTGGCGCGCAATTACAGCCCTTATTTCGGTTTCCGCCTCGACTTCCAGTTCGACAACCTGCCGCTGCGCGACTCGGCGCTGCGACTGGCGCAGGCGCCGGGCGCGACCAACCATGCCTACTCGCTAATGCTGGATCCCATCATCAACATTCCGGCGTCGAATCTGTGGAGCGGCTATATCGTCTTTGGGCCGACCTTTATCCATCGCTCGGGCAAGTTGGATTCTTCGACGGCAATTCCGGGATCGGGTTGCGATACGTTTTTTACCTGGTGGGGATCGTGCTACGGTCTCAACCTGCCCGTGAACGGGAAGTTTCTGCATGAGAGCCAGAACGAATACGGTTACAACTTCGGGTTTGGCCTGGCGCGGAAGGTTCGCGGCAATGTGGAGGTGTACGGCGAATTTCGTTTCATCCACGGTTCGGCGAATGGCATCACGACTGACATGCGGCCGATTACGATGGGCGTGCGCTGGTGAAGCGGATCTATTCGGGGTTCGTACGGTAGCGCCAGAGGCCGGTTGAGAGTTCCTGCAATTTCACGAAAGATCCGGCCGCTGGTTTAGCGGGCGCCGCGTTAGCATTCGCTTGCTGCACGGCAGCTTCGACGCGATTGTGAGTGGGCGCAAGCGAGCAGGCGGGATCGGTTGCGGCGGCATCTCCAGCCAGCAGGAAGGCCTGGCAGCGGCACCCGCCGAAATCTTCGATGCGCCGCTCGCAGGTGCGGCAGGGTTCTTGCATCCACGATTCGCCGCGAAATTGGTTGAAGGACGGCGATTCTTTCCAGATCCATTCCAGCGTCGTTTCGCGCACATTCTCAAATGACAGGCCGGGCAACACTTCCGCCGCGTGACAGGGAAGAGCTTTCCCGGATGGATTGATGAGCATCAATTTTTGTCCCCAGCCGCCCATGCAGGCCTTGGGATATTTCGCGTAGTAGTCGGGGACGACGGAATCGATGCGCATGCGTCCGGCAAGCCGGTCTTCGGCTGCGGCGACGATCGCGACCGCCTTTTCAAGCTGGGCGTGCGTAGGCAGGAGAGCGGCGCGATTCGCCAGGGCCCATCCGTAGTATTGGGCGTGCGCGATTTCGACGCGCTCGGGATGGAGTTGCTCGATGAATGCGATCATCTCTTCGAGGTGGTCAAGATTCTGCCGGTGCACGACCAGATTGACCGTGAAGGCTATTTTGTATCGCTTGATGGCGCGCGCGAGTTCGATCTTGTGCGCGTGCGCTTTGGCCCCGGCAATCCAGTTGGCGGCTTCTTCTCGCGAATCCTGAAAGCTGATCTGGATGTGGTCGAGGCCCGCGGCGACGAGAGCTTGCAGGCGATCTTCGTTAAGCCCAATGCCGGAGGTGATTAAGTTGGTATAGAGTCCAGCGGCGCGCGCGGAAGCGATCAACTCGGTCAAATCGGGTCGCGCCAGCGGTTCACCGCCGGTGAAATGCGCGTGCAACACGCCGAGCTTGCCGGCTTGCTGGAAGACGCTGGTCCAGTCTTCGGTCGAGAGCTCCGCTTTCGTTTCCGCTAGTTCCAGTGGATTGGAGCAATAGACGCAGTGCAGCGGGCATCGGTGCGTGACTTCGGCGATGAGAGCGAGAGGGTTGGAAAGCCGCCCTTTCCCTAGACTCCCCGCCTGACGGTCTGTTTCGTTGGCCATGTGGCTTTATCGAGGGATGCGTTCAGTATCCTGCTTCGCGTCCGTGGCGAACCGCCAATATTACGATCTCTTTGCCGTCGTAGTGATACAGAGCGATGTACGCTCCATGTCCGAATTCAATCACCCATTCGCGGAACTCGGGCGGCATTTCTTCCACCGGCCGGCCCATCTCCGGGTGCTTGGCCAGCGATCTTACTCCTTGCCTGATTGCCTTCACGGCGCGCTTGGCGGCATCCCGGCTCTTGGGTGCGAGGAAGTCATGCAGGCGAGCCACATCCAGCAAGGCCGGTTGGGCCCACTTCAGACGCGGCATTTGGGAGGACCAGCGTGTTTACCCAGTTCGAGCTTGGCCAGCCAGTTGTCGGCCTCTTCGGCTGTGACGTGCAGTCCCGTCGCCTGATAATGATCCCAGGCAGCCAGCGCATCTTGCCGCATGCGCTCGCGCTTCTCTTCGCGGTCCACGTATTCCTCGATAGCTTCGCGCATCAGCCAATGAGGCGACCGGCGCCGCGCCGCGGCCAGGCGCTGCACGCGTTTTTTGACCTCAAGATCGAGCTTCAAGCTGGTTGTGGAAGGTTTCGGCATCGGTGCTCCGAGGTGTTACCTTATGACACTATAGCATCGCAGTTGAAACTCGCCTAGTAATCCACGATGCGTTTACGCTGTAATTGCTCGAGAAATGCGCTGATATCGCCGCGAATCTTCTCCGGGTCGGTAGTGCCGAACTCTTTTTCTAAGTCCTCGAGGATCTGGCCGAAGGTGCGCTGGCCGTCGCAGCGTTCGAGGATTTGACGTCCGGTACCTTGTAGCTTAATCGCGCCCTCGGGATAGAGGATCACGCGATTCTCTTCGGTGCCGCCCCATCGGCATCCGGTGGCCAGGCGCGGTTGGCTCGAATCTGACGGCGCGGCCACAATTACAGTCCCTCTTCGCTGATGCGGAATGCGCCCGGAGGCGGCCATCCTGGCTGCACGTAGGCGAAATAGAGGGCGTCAAGTTGCGCCCAGAGAATGTCGCACTTGTCGCGCAGAGCCTGGATGGCGAGTTCCTGCTCGGCTCGCGTCTTGGCATTTTCGTGCACATAGGCTACAGCGAATCGCGAGTCTTCCGGCGCTTGATACATGCGAGCTTCGAAGTAATCCAGCCCGCCCGAAAGCCAGGGATAATGCTGGCGCAGCTTCTCCACGCGCAAGGTAATCAACTCGGGCGAGAACAATTCCGTCAGTGACGAGGCGACCGCTTCGAGCAGGCTGCGGCTGCGCACGATGTTGAGATATTCGTTCACCGCGAAGCGGGTTGCGGGAAGAATGCCTTTGCTCGCGCGAACCTGATCGGCGTTGAGTCCGGTGGCCTCGGCGAGTTTCAGCCAGCGCTTGATTCCGCCTTCGCTGGTAGCGTCGCCGTCGTGATCGACGACGCGCTTGCGCCAGGCGCGGCGAAAGAGCGGATCGGGGCCGCGCGAGAGAATGATCGAATCCTTGATGGGGATGATGCTCTGGTAGTAGTAGCGGTTCAGCGCCCACGCCTGCAACTGGCCGCGGTTGAGGCGGCCTTCATGCATCATCTGATGGAACGGGTGCTTGTGGTGATAGCGTTCTTCGCCCACGGCGCGCAACTGCGCGCGCAATGCATCGAGCGAGAGCAGGCTCGCGCTTTCCTCTATATTTCGAACTGCCATCCATCCTCCGCGATTTCCCAGCCAGACTCGCGCACCTGGGCGTACTCGGGGCCAGCCTCATTCAGCATGGGGTTGGTGTTGTTGATGTGCAGATAGATTTTACGTGGATGGCGCAGCTGCGCCAACTTGCTGAGGCTGCCTTCGGGTGACGAGACTGGAACGTGTCCCATCTCACGGGCGGTTTGTCCGGAGCCTTGAATGCGGATGAGTTCGTCGTCGCTCCAGAAAGTCCCGTCGAAGAGAAGAACGTCGGCGGAATCGAGCAGCTTGAACAGGCCGGGTTCGAGTCCCGGAACCGCGGGCATGTAAGCCAGGCGTTGTCCCGAGGGGGATTCGAGGATGAAGCCTTGCGAGGCTTCGAACATCGCCAACTGCGAGCGGCGGGGCGGGGAAACGTACGCGGGATAGTGGTTCCCCAGCGGGAGCGGGAGACAGCGCAAGCCGGATGGTTCGCCGGCTGCGTTCAGCAGCGGGAACGATGTTGCGGCCGTGAATTCATTCCAGGTCACCTGATCAGGAACGCGCTGCAGCATGGCGAACATGGAGTTGTCTTTGGTCAGAATGCGGCGAACGGATTTGGTGCAATGCACCCGGAAAGGATGCAGTTCGCGCAGCAGGAGCAGGCCGAGGACGTGGTCGATGTCGGCGTTGGCGAGCACGGCTCCCGCGATGGGCGATTGGCGGATGCCGTTGTCGCTCTTACGCGGATGTAGTTCGGGAGTGGCTTCGATTTGCGCGCGCAGATCAGGAGAGGCTCCGAGCAGGAACCAGCTTTCAGAATCGGCGCTGATGGCGACTTGCGTTTGGGTGCGCGCCTTGCCCCGGAAGGTTCCGGCGCGCAGGGCGCTGCAGTTGGGGCAGGCGCAATTCCATTGGGGAAATCCTCCGCCGGCGGCCGAGCCGAGAATCTTGACGAGCATGTAAGGGAGTGTACCTCAGGCTAGTGCCGTCCCTTCGGGACTCGCTCGGTTGTTCGGCTCTACCCGGCACTCACGTGCCGGGCTATCTCATTTCGCCCCATGCGGGGCTGGATTACTCTGACGCGAACCTATCCCGGGGGCCAGGCAAGATTGCGGCCGCCGAGGAGATGGACGTGGAGGTGGAAGACGGATTGTCCGGCGCCGGGGCCAACGTTGAGGACGGTGCGGTATCCCTGCTCGATGTTGCGCTGGCGGGCGATCTGGGCGGCGGCGAGATGGCAGCGGCCGATCAATTCGGCGTCGGCGGCTTCGGCCTCTTTCAGTCCCGCGAAATGTCGTTTGGGAATGATGAGCACGTGCGTGGGTGCTTGCGGGTTGATGTCTTCAAAGGCGAAGACGTGATCGTCTTCGTGAATCTTCTTGGCGGGAATTTCTCCACGAATGATGCGGCAGAAGAGGCAGCTGGAAGTTGCATCGGTCATAAATTCACATTCCCTGATTGAGGCTTCACTGCAGAGCACAATAGCACTGCCCGAGACCATATGTCAGCAGGCCTATTGCTCGTCGTACCTTGCAGATGTCATGCTTATTGGACGAGGTCGCAACTTGAAGTTCCTGATTGCATTCATGAGAGGAACGCTGCTCTCGATCGGGATTACTCCGCCTGCGCCGCAAAACGAACGGAAGACGGTCATCGTCTTGCTGCTGCTTCTTTTGGGATGCGTGGCCGCAACTTGGCTCGTCTTCAAATATCTCGCCTGACCGCATCTCTGCCTCGCTCAGCCCGCCCCACCAAACTAGTCGAGTCGCACCACAAACACCGCGCCTTCGGTTGTTTCCGTTTCGGCGGCCAGTTGTTGGGCGCGGGTGCGGTCGTCGTCGAGGACGCGGATGCGGATCCACCAATCTCCGGCAGGGCTTGAAAAGCAGAGAACCTTGGCAGTGTGGTAGCGGCGGGTAAGTTGATCGGCGAGTTTAGCGGCGACGGGCTGGTCGGGGAATCCGCCGATTTGCACGGCCCATTTTCCCCCTGATTCGACGGGTGCGGGAGACTCCATCAGCTCGACGCGGACTTCGGCGACGCCGGGCTGCCATACGTCGAGTTTGTGTGCGGCAGCCAGAGAAAGATCGAGAATGCGACCGGGAATGAACGGACCGCGATCGGTGATGCGGACGAGCGCGGAGTGTCCGGTCTTGAGGTTGGAGACGCGCACGATCGATCCCAGTGGGAACGTGCGGTGGGCCGCGGTCATGGCGTGCATGTTGTAGACTTCGCCGTTTGATCCGCGGCGATTGTGGTAAGGCGGGCCGTACCAGCTGGCGAGTCCGGTTTCGATGGCGATGGGCTTGGCATCGGCGGGAATGCTGGGCCCAGGTTCTTCTGCGGCCTTCGCCGCAGGATTTTCTGGCGGAGCCGTTGCACGTGGAGCCGGTGATTCGGCTGCTGGAGGAGGCGGGGGCGGAACGTTCACGTGCACTTGCTTGGGATGTCCGCAGGCTGCGGCGAAGACGATCATCAGCAGCAGCAGGGTGGCTCTGGCGCGAGTGCGGTGTGGCGGCCTCTGGGCGATTTCCTGTTGGGGGTCAGGCACTACTTTGGCCGGTTCTGGTCCATGTAGTCGGCGAATTCGGCGAGCTTCTGCGAGGCCGTACGCAGGGCCTTCGAGGAATGGCCACGCACGGCGGGAACGACTTCGTCGTTGAGATACTTCAGGAACTCCGGGATTTCTTTTTCCAGTTGCTCGGCGGCGTCGCCGATCTTCTGGCTGACGCGCGTCGAGGCGTCTTCCACCTTGCGGTTGAAGTCGTTCATGGAGCTCCTCTCGATCGAAAGGCGTGAACAGGCTCACGCTGTGGTTGCGGATGCCAGGCTCAGTGATTATGGCGTGATCGGATGCGGAGGGTCAATGCTGAAATGAGCTGGGACCCAGCTTCGACAGCGAAGCTGGGCCGACAATCGACACGCTTGCGATACGGTCGTGCAACAGAGCGTGCCAGCGCATTGGTTCTTAGTGGGCGACCCAGGCGGGCGACCCCGAAACCAAAGCACAAAGGTAGAGAGTGGACGAAGAACTGGCACCCGCGGTGTTCGAGTATAAGCTCCCTACTTTACACGATCCTGACGGTGCACCACCTCCGCCACCCCAGGTCGGAACAACGCCGGTTGCGCTGGTGGTGAAACGTGAATACCCATAGGAACCAACCGGCTCCCCGATCGCGTACAGAGCCACATGCGCATCGGTGAGGGTGAGCGTCGGACTGTTCAAGGTGTCGTAAATGCTGTTCGGATTCGGCGAAGTGGGGTTTGTGCCCGCGGTCACGCCCATGATGCTCAAGTCGCTGGTGTTGCTGCCAATTTCAATTACGTTGGTAGTGGGCCCCGTCAACGTAGACCCCCCACCGCTTACGTTGAAAATCACGTCGCCCTTTGCGGTTGCCACCGAGCCCACCAGAATACCGTTGGCGAATCCTTCGAAGTGAGCGTCCTCGATGGTGGTGCTGCTGGAGTCCAGGTATATGGCGGCAGTGGGGCACGTCGATCCCGGACAAACCGAATCGCTGCCAACGGTAGCGGTGAGCCCGTGGATGCCGCGCAAATCGCCGGTGTTATTGATGTCGACGCACGTGGTCGTACTGGTAAATCCGCTGCCGCTCGGACCCGGGTTACAGACCAGGTTCGAGTATGGACCGGAGTTCTGAGCCTGGGTCGTGGTCACTGACAATCCGGTCCCGAGAATGCCGTAGAGGTTTATGTTGTTCGCATAACTCAATTCTTGGGAACTGGTGTTGGCGATGCCCACGACATTTTGGAAGTTTCCATTGATCATGACATCCGAAATGGAAACTCCAAAGCAGATGCCACTCAATCCTCCACAGGGATAGACCGTCGAGCTGTTGGGATAAAGGTTCGCTCCACCGAGCGAGATCATCGTCCCGGTAAAACCTGACGCAGCTACAATCTGAGTTCCGGGACCGTGTGCCGCGCCGGGGTTGCTGCGCTCGCCTTCTCCGAACACCCTGGTACGGTCTGGAATGATCCATCCCGTGCTAATCGTGATCAAGCCCGCAGGCAACAGGATTATCGCCGGAGTCGTTACCACACTACTCCCGCTTGTCCACGGAGTTTCGTTTGCGGCGGAGCAGGTCAAGCCAGACGTGATGCTGCGTGCGTCCACGACCGCGCCGGGGTTCGGGTTCGGGGAATGTAAGGTACTCAGGTAGCTCAGTGCCGAGTAAATCTGTTGGCAAATTGTGCTACCCGTATATTGACTGGCGTCGAGTGCGCTGAGAGAGCAGGCTGCGTTAGTCGGCGGAGTGGAGGAGGTGCACACTGCGTTATATCCTTTTTGGGCGTGGAGTTGTGTCGGTGAACTAAGGGAAACGGCGAGAACAAAGCCGAGCGTCAAGATCGGCAGGCAGCGAAGCTGCAGCCAGCGTGCGATTTGCATAGGTCCTCCAATGGAATCGAATCTGTGGTTCTTCGGAGACGAGAGCGGGTGGAGTGGGATGTTAACGAACCTTATCCTTGGCTGTGGTGTGAAAATCTTATTGTCCCGAATCCGTAACAGGCTCAGCCCGGCGACGAGCCTGCGCGGAGGCTCAAGAAAGATCCTGGCGAGAATGATTCAAACGAATGTATGACTTAAGCGTCCCACTCGCCGACAATCGGGTGCGGGATCTTTCATAAAGCTGCGGACCAGAATATGCCAGACTCTCGCACCACTGGGGACTTGCCTTCCGGCTTTCGGAACGACCCGTTTCGCGCGCAACTGCTCGCCTGGTATGACGCGCATGCTCGCGATCTGCCTTGGCGGGAAAGCCGCGATCCCTATCGCGTGTGGCTGTCGGAGATCATGCTGCAGCAGACGCGGGTGGCGGCGGTGATTGAGCACTATCACCAGTTTCTGCGGCGGTTTCCGACGGTGCAGAAGTTGGCTGGGGCGCGTGAGGCGTCTGTTCTGGCGGCGTGGAGCGGGCTGGGATATTACCGGCGGGCGCGCATGCTGCATGCGGCGGCGAAGGTGATCGTGCGGGAGTTGGGCGGGAAGTTTCCCTCGACTGCCGAGGGTTGGCGCGAACTGCCGGGAATCGGGCGATACACCGCCGCGGCGATGGCCAGCATTGCGTTTGACGTGCCGGTCGCGGTGGTGGATGGAAATGTCGAGCGCGTGCTGCAGCGGATCTCGGGGAGGCGGCTGGCGGGCGAAGAGTTGTGGTCAGAGGCGGAGCGGCTGTTGGATCGCGAACGTCCGGGAGATTTTAATCAGGCGATGATGGAGTTGGGAGCGACGGTGTGCACCCCGCGCGCGCCAGTTTGCCTGACGTGTCCGGTGGTGGAGTTATGCGCGACTCGCGGTGAGATGGCCAGTGCGGCCAAGATGGCCCGGCAGAAGAAGCGGGAGATTCATTACGCGCTGGATGCGCGCGATGGAGCAGTGTTTCTGGTGCAGCGGGCGCCGGACGCGCGGTTGATGGCCGGGATGTGGGAGTTGCCGGAGATTCCCTCGGGGGCTAAGGCCCCGTCTCCGTCTAATGGAGCGGGGGAGATCGCAGCGCTGAAAGCGCTGCGCCACCCAAGAGCCAAGCCCAATGTCACACCCGAAGGATGCCTGACGCTTAAACACTCGATCACGGTGACAGACTATACAGTGCGGGTTTGGCGTCGGGCGGTGGCATCGGATGCTAGAGGAGAATGGATTTCAGTCGAGCGCCTGGGACGGTTAGCGCTTACGGGGTTGGCTCGGAAGATTTTGCGGAAGGCGGAATTCATTGCTGGCCATGGTCCGAAATAGAAAGCGAAATCATCTACTATTTAGCAGGAGGGAAGATGGCTGCGTTATCGACCGGAACGAAGGCTCCAGAGTTTGAACTGAAGACTTTGGATGGGAAGCGGTTCTCGCTGAGCGAAGAACTCGCGCACGGGCCGGTGGTCCTGGCGTTTTTCAAGGTGTCGTGTCCGACGTGCCAGTATGCCCTGCCGTTTCTGGAGCGGCTCTACAAGGCGTATGGGCATGGTGTCGTCAAGCTGGTTGGCGTCTCGCAAAATACTGCCAAGGATACGGCGGCGTTCAACAAGGAATTTGGCGTGACCTTCCCCGTGCTACTCGACGACACGCATAAGTATCCCGTGTCGAATGCCTATGGGCTGACCAACGTGCCGACGGTGTTTTGGATCGCGCAGGATGGGGAAATTGAAATCTCAAGCGTGGGATGGTTAAAGGCCGATTTCGAGCAGATCAACCGTAAGATGGCCGAGGCCGGTAAAACCGCGCCTGCCGCGGTGTTTCAGCCTGGGGAGGATGTGCGCGACTTCCGCGCTGGTTGAGGGTCAAAGAACTAGTCCGCCGGTCTGGCGGACTGAATCCAAACCTGACCACAGAGGGCACAGAGGTTCACAGAGGAAGTCCATTCGGTCGATGCACTCTCGTGCGTCGACTGTCCTACTTCCCGCAGGGCTAACGGCGGGCTATCCTTTACAATTTTCTAAGACAACTGCTTAGGACAGTTCTGCGAACAAGCTGCATTCTTGCGACGAACTGCGTTATGCCAGCGATGATGAAACGAATCATATCCGCGTGTCTGGTGGTGTGCTTGAGTTCGCCCGCCTGGCCAGAAGGTGCGGCCGGACGAGGGAAGGACAAGACCGTCGCCTCGGTTCGCCTGCCCGGAGCGGCCTTTGCCGCGCTGGAAACCATATCGCCCGACCACATTCGCTGGCATGTGCGCTATTTGTCGCACGATTTGCTGGAGGGTCGCGGTACCGGGCAGCGTGGCGGCGATTTAGCGGCCGAATACATTGCCACCCAGTTTGCCGAATACGGGCTCAAGCCGGCGGGCGATCACGGCACCTTCATGCAGAAAGTTCCGCTGGTTGGCATCACTACGTCCGCCGAAACGCAGTTTTCGCTCGTGCCTAAGCAGGGCGAGGCGATGACGTTGAAGCCGCTCGACGAATACGTCGCCTACGATCTCAGCCAGCAGCCGCTGTCGGACGTGGATGCGGAAATTGTGTACGTCGGCTACGGCATCGAGGCGCCAGAGTACAACTGGGACGACTACAAGGGCGCGGACGTTCGCGGCAAGGTGCTGCTGATGCTGGTGAACGAGCCGCCGTCGGACGATCCGAAATTCTTCAAAGGCAAGGCGCTTACCTACTACGGGCGCTGGACCTACAAGTATGAAGAGGCCGCGCGCAAGGGCGCGGTGGGAGTGATTCTGGTCCATCAGCCGCAGATGGCGAGCTATCCCTGGGAAGTGGTGCGGAACTCGAATTCGGGCGAGCGGGCGGCGCTGAAGGTCGAAGGGCCGGCGTTGCATGTGGCTTCGTGGATTCATCTGGATGCGGCGAAGCGGCTGGCGGCGGCTGCGGGAATGAATCTCGACGAGATGATGCGCTACGCGCAAGCGCGCGACTTTCATCCTGTGAGTATGGGCGCGAAGTTGAAGGCGCACATGGTGAGTAAGCTGCGCAACTTCGAATCGAACAATGTGCTCGCGATGCTGCCCGGTGCGGACCGGCAGTTGGCAAGTGAGGCCGTGCTGTACACCGCGCACTACGATCACTTCGGCATCCGCGCCGACATGCCGGGCGACAACATTTTCAACGGCGCTGCAGACAATGCAACCGGATGCGGCATTCTGCTGGAGCTGGCGCGCGCCTACGGAGCGGCGTCGCAACGTCCGCGGCGCTCGATCCTGTTTGCCGCAGTTACAGCGGAAGAGCAGGGATTGCTGGGATCGGAATATCTGGGCAAACATCCGCCGCTGCCTGCAGGGAAGATTTCTCTCGATCTCAACTATGACGACGTGAAGCCGCTGGGCGCGCCGGAGGAAGTGGAAGTTTCAGGCGCGGAGCGGACGACGTTTTATCCCGAAGTGCAGTCGATGGCTAAGGACTTCCGCCTGGCGATTCGTCCAGACGCGCGGCCCGAGGCCGGACACTTCTATCGCTCCGATCACTTCAGCATGGCGCGCGTGGGCATCCCTTCGTTCTCGATCAATGAGGGGATGAAGTACAAAGGCCATCCCGAGTCGTGGGGCGTGGACCAGGAGCGGGAGTACGTCGAGAAGCACTATCACCAGCCCAGCGACGAGTACCGCCCGGAGATGGACTTTGTCGGCGACTCCGCGATGGCGCGCTTCGGATTTGCGCTGGGATGGGAAGCGGCGAGCTTGCCGGCACTTGTTCAATGGCAGCGCGGCGATGAGTTTGAGGCTGCGCGGATGAAGAGCGCTGGGCAGTGAGGGCTTTTCTGGGTCCGGATATTCCTAGGCTCGCCCGTTGAAGGCTATCTGCTCGAATGTTTTTGTTGAGAGCCGATAAACAATTCCCCAGAAGGCAGGTCCTCCGTCGCAAACCATGACGGGCCGGGAACTCTCGGATTTCAGCTCAGCCTCGGGTAACGTGTAGGGATAAAAGTTCCCATAAATAAAGCGCTCGGTTTTGTGATTTGCGCCCACGCGAGCAACAAACCCCACATATTGGCGACGGTAGCCAGATCCTTTCGGGGGGATGGCTTTCCCTTCCTTTTCGCGCGACACAAGATAGGTCTCCAACGAAGATTCAACCTCGGCGATCTCACTGGCGGAAGGTTGCCAATATTCGACAACTGCCGTTGGTACCTGACGAGAGCATTGAGTTAGAAGCTCCTTTCCGGACGAGGCGGGCAAAATAAAACGCGAATCAGGAGAGAAACTGAAGGCTTGCGCTCGGGCGATTGCAGGCAGGCTAAACGATATTGTTACAAAGACGGCAAGCACACCCACAGTTCGCGAAATTATAGATTTCATAGTTGACCAATCCCTAAGCGGCTGCAATCCTCCGAATCAGATCTTCCTGCTCCGCTTTGCTCTCCGCGCCAATGGTGAACGCATCGAGCAGGCCAAGCGACAGTGCGTACTTGATCGCCTCATCCTGACGGTTGCGCAAGTCACCCTGTCCGAGAATTTTCATTCCGACCACCGCCTTGCCTGCAGCTTTCATTTGTTTCAGAACTCCGACCACCGTGGCGGGATCGGAGTCCATGTAAGCGCCGATGGGATTGATGCGCGCCAGATCAACTTCGACCCACGGCGACTTGGCCGCGGCGCGCAGCGCATCAATCGTGTGGCAGGAGCAGCCGTGGGCGCGGATGATTCCTTTCTGCTTGGCTTCGGAGAGCACATCCATCACGCCGCGATAGCGCTCGGTCCAATCGCCCTCGGTGACGCAGTGCATGAGGCAGATGTCAATGTGATCGATACCGAGTTCGCGGCGAAAGCGCTCGATGTCGGCGCGCGCGCCCGCGGGGTCGCGCGAAAAGGTCTTGGTAAGCACGGTGACTTTGTCGCGCGGCACATGCTTCAGCGCCTCGGCCACATGAGGATGGCTTCCGTAGGAATCGGCCGAGTCGAAAAAGCGCAGACCGTGATCGTATCCGTTGAGCAGGAGGTCGGAGAGGCCTTTGACGCCGAGGGCGGTCTGGTGCGAGTGATGTCCGGAGCCGACCGTGCCGGTGCCCATGGCGAGGCGGCTGGTCTGAATGCCGGTCGAGCCCAGCGTGACCGTGTCGAAGGCGGCGAACTTCGTAGACAACGACGTTTCGGCCAGGGTAGTGAAAATGGATTTTGGAGTGAGCCAGGCGATGCCGGCAGCAGTGGCCGAGCGGATCAGAAATTCGCGGCGGCGCATGAGGCCTCCTATACGGTCAGCGGAAGCTGGAACCCCATCATTCTAGCAATGAAGCGTACCGCGCTTCGCTTGTCGCGTGAGGATTAATGGCCGCACGATCGCGTCGGTCACAGGCTTTCGAGTAACCACAGTAACTTTAGGCCAATCATCCTCCATGCTAGCCTCGATATGTAGTTGTGTAATCAGCGACTTCCGATAAATTCTGCCCCGAATGCCGAGACTTCCTATCTTCCGATTGGGCGCTGCGCCGGAGAAAACGGCGCTGCCGGAGCTGGCTTCTTCGACTCCATTTATTTCTCTCGAAGGGCTTAGCCTGGGCGTCGATAACCTTCGTCACGATGTGGTGCTGAGCGGCCGTTTTGCGGAGGCCGCGCGGGCGCAGATTGCGCGCTTAATTGCGCGCCACGGGGAACTTGAGGGAGTGCTTTCGGCGGAGGCGCCGCAAGGCTCGCAGGGGCCTGCGTGGATGCGGAATCAGGCGGGAAAGACGGCGCGTCCGAAGAACGATCCTGCGGAATGGAAGTCCGTGCTTACCGATCTGCTGGTGGCCTCGCTCAATCGCGCGAAAAAAGAATACAAAATCTCCGTCGATGTACTGGCGCGGCTGGCGGTGACGAAGTTTCTGCGCACCGAGATGCAGCAGCAGTTTGCGCAGGTGCTGGAGCGCTGCCGGGTCACGATCAAGAGCTACGACAACATGCGGCAGTTGAAGGCGCATGAATATCGCGAGCGGCTGGCTGCGTTTCAGGTACGGAAGAAGATCATTCTGCGCAAGACCGGGCAGGAAATTTTCGAGACGCTGCGCGAAGTGGAAAAGAGCACGCTGGCGCGCACGCGCCGGTCGCTGTTTGGCGAGGAGACGACCGCAGGGAGTTATTTCACCTATCCGCTGTTTCTGAACCGCATGCTGTTTTCCGAGGACGGGCGTGATGACTTCCTGTGCGCCGAGCACTATGTGATGTTGGGCAACTGGGATCGCGATCCTGACCGCTATCCCCGCATGCGGGAGGTGTTCTCGGCTTATTTGCGCTCGCTGTATGGCGAGGAAGTCACCGCTGAGGCGATCGATGCGTGGATCAATGTTCCGGAAAATGCGCGGCTGCTGGTGGGCACGGGGACGCCGGAAGACTCCGCAGAAGGCGCGGCCCAGCAGGACCGGCTGGCTGCCTGGGTGCGGCTGCTCGAAGATGAGCGCGTGATGGAGAACGTCATTGCGTCCTATCACGTGGTGCCATTGCTGGGCGAGTATGCAACCAGGATCAATCCGCAGCAGTTGAAGAATGCGCTGATTGACCGCGCGGAATGCGATCGCGTCGAGCGCATGATTCAGGAATTTGGCAAGCTTTCCCCCAACAGTTTGTACGCAGCGGTGGCAAAAGTGGCGAGTTGCCGCGGCGCTGAGCGGGCGAAAGTCGCAGCGCGGTTCATGGGAGATTTTTTCCACTACCATCGCGATCTGCGGCGGCTGGAGACTTTAAACGGCGCGCTCGATTCCGTGAACCTCATCACCAACGAGCGCCTGCAGGAGCTGTCGCGGGTGAACGGAACTCTGTATGAGTTTCTGCTTCCCGAAGAGCAGGGTGCGGCGGACTCCGAGCGCGTGCTGCGCCATGTGGTCTTGAAGGCGGACGTGCGCGACTCGACGCGGGTGACCCGAACCATGATGGAGAAGGGGCTGAATCCGGCGTCGTACTTCAGCTTGAATTTTTATGATCCAGTGAACAAGCTGCTGGAAAAATATGGCGCGCAGAAAGTTTTTCTGGAAGGCGACGCAATCATTCTTGCCATTCTGGAGCGCGAAGGCGAGCCGGGCCTCGCGGTGAGCCGGATGTGCGTGTTGGCGCGGGAGATTATCGAACTGGTGCGCGGCTATAACGAACTGATGCAGCGCGCGGACCTGCCGCAACTGGAATTGGGCGTGGGCATCACGTTGCAGGAGTCGGCGCCGTTGTACCTGATGGATGGCGAGCACCAAATCATGATTTCCGAGGCGCTGAATGAGAGCGACCGGATGTCGTCGTGCAACAAGCGGGCGCGCAAGTTCATGGAGCCGCAGGCGGGACCGTTTCACGTCTACGCTTTTCAGGCCGCGGAGCTGGATGACGACGGGAATCCCGAAGACGTAATTGTAAGCTTCAATCTGGGTGGGATTCGCATGAACGACGCCGCCTTTCGCAAGCTGCAGAAAGAAATCACGCTGGAGCCTCTGAAAGTCCGGCTGCCTGCGGCACTGGCGTCCTCCGAGAAAGGCGAGTACAGGTTATTCACTGCGACAGTCCCTGTGGATCGCGACATCTTCCGGAAAATCGTGGTGCGGGAGAGCCGCATTCCGCGCATCGATCCGGCGGACTTTTCCGTAAAGGGCTGGACCGAGCGCCTGTACTACGAGATTTGCACCGACGCTGCGATCTATGATGCGCTGGAAAAACGCAAGGGCGCGGCGAAAGCCTGATATCCCGTCGTAGAGAAGTTGCTGGCAACGTCTCTCTCACCACAAAAACATTCCCGATCTCGATTGCTGAACAAAAGAGACGAGGCGGAGCTACGTCCTACGGCGGGAGTTCTCTCTTAGAAATTAAGGGCTGGGCGGAACGGGATGCGGAAGGTGGCCTCAACGTCTACCGGAATCCCTGCCTTGGTAGCGGGCTCAAACTTCCATTGCGCAACGGCCTCGCTGGCGAAGCGGTCCAGGCGCTCGTCGGCGCCGCGCAGGACGCGAACGCTGCCCACGGTTCCATCCGCGTGGATAATAGCGTAGAGAATCACCGTACCTGCAACGTTTTCGCGCATCAGTTGCATGGGGTAGGCGGGATCGACTTTGCGCGTCGCCATGGGTTGAGACAGATCTGCGGCCGGTGCCGTGGCGGGGTTGGCGGATTCTTTGTTGAGTTCCGCGAAGCGGATGACCCAACTGCCTCCGGCCGAATTAAAGTTCGGCATGTTTAGCGTGGTCGAATAAAACTTCCGGTTGCCGAACACGGTGCGCTCGGCCTCGGAGAGTTTCGCAGCGCTGTCCGGCTGCATCGGCTTGGCGGCGGTTACACGCGGTGGACGAACGCTGGCGATCAGATTTGGATTCACCGAATTCGCCGTCGCTTTGGTGCCGTTCGGATCGCCCGCAACAGCCGCGGGTGCTCCTGCCGCTCCGACATACAAACCCGCGGGCACATCGCTGCTTCCCTTCCGCCCGGATCCACCTTCATTTTCTTTGGTGCCATGTCCGTTGCCCCCGGTAGCGCCTCCTGCTGACGCTCCTGGCGAGCCGCTCGCTCCTGCGTGGCCTTCGGGCGTGGCGGCGAACGATCCGCGACGATTGCCCGCCGGCGGGGCAGGTGGCGCTCCGACGGCCGGATGCAGGTTCAAGGCAATGACGCGGCCAGACGCGCCGTAGGAGCCTGCAGCTCCCGAACTCACCGACGGTGGCGGTGGGACGACTTGCTGTGAGCCAGCCAGTGATCGGCCGCCTCCGATGGCGCGCTGTTCGCTGACCGGAAGCGCGGGCGCGGGTGCAATCACCGCGGTCCGGCCGATAGTCAACTCGCCGATGGGACGGTTGGAGGCGGCCTCGACGCTGGGCGGAGGCGCTATAACCGCTGGGCCTCTCATACCGTTATGAGCGGCATCCAGGGAGCGCTGCACATCTTCCGGCGGCGGAGCCACCACCGATGTTGGCAGGTCGGGACGGTCGCGGCGATGCGCCAGATGCGAGGCATCCGGCGGCGGGCTGACCACAGAATTCAACTCCGGCGCGAGCCGCTGAATATCCGCTGCCGTGGCGAGCGGCGCAGGAGGGATGGCGAGTTGCGGTGTCTGCGCTTTGTTCGACCAGGCAACGATGTTGGGCAGAGCGACATCTTCCTTAAGATTGACCTTCGGAGGAGTGACCAGCGTCTGTGCGCGGCTGTTGTGCTCGGCGGGCACAGAGATGATTGGCTGCTTTGAGAATTCCGGGTCCGCTTTCTTCGGCGCTGAATCCTTCGTCGCGCGCGTGTCCAGCGGAGGCAAGTATTCTGACGGGCTGTAGTAGACCACCTGCGCGTGCTCGAAGACTGGCACGGGTTCCCCGTGGGGCTGCAGTGCGAACAAACGGGTGAAGACGATGAGCAGCGCCAGCGCGGCGGCGTGGGTGATGCCGGATTGTGCGAAGCCGTTCCAAGGCAGGCCGCGCTTCACGAAGACGTCGGGCCAGAAGGCGGCCGGGGCGGAACGGATCTCCAGCGGCGGAAGACGGCGCGGGGCCAGGGCATCCCACAGGTTGGCGAGGAAAGCCCGTGGCCAGGAGGGCAGTTCGACCAGCAACGTCGGAACGGGCGCTGGATGCCGGATTTGATCGAGCTGCGCTTCGGGCATCTCCCTATGGTAGATGCAGGAAGTCACTTTGCGATAGCCTAAGTCGCACACACTGGTGCCGGGATTCCCAATTGCAATCGCAATGCGATTGGCGAATCCGGCCTGGCAGCGTTTGGGCCGACAGGAGTCAAGATTGAGAAAACGGGAAGTTGTGTTATTGGCAGTCCTCGCTTTGTCTCTTCACGGAATCGCCCTTGGGCAGGAAAAACCTGCGGTCCCAGAATCTCAGGCGCCGCCCGCTGCCCAGCAGAAAACAGATGGCCGCCAGTATTCCGGCATGTACGCGTTCCTGAAAGACGGCGAATTTGTGCAGTTGACGGTCGAGGATGATGGGCGCGTCACGGGCTTCATTTCGCGATATGGCGGTGACAAGGGCGGATTTGTAGATCTCTTCTTCAGGAGCGGTGCTCTGGACCGGAACAAGTTGAGTTTCACCACGCGGGTGGTGCAGGGAGTCTCGTTCGACTTCAAAGGAACGGCGGAGCGTGGCGCGGGGAAAGATCCGGGCGATGAGGCGTATTACGTGCTGAAAGGAACTTTGACGGAGAATTTGACCGGCGGCGATAAGAAAGTGACTTCGAATTCGCGCGAGGTTGAGCTCAAGGGCTTTCCGCAGGAAGCAGGCGCAGACGTCAAGAAGTAAGTTGTCCGCGGATGAAAGCTGGCGAGCTTCGCTCGACCGGACAGCCGTGGGCGGCTGTTCCTACATAGGCAACATCCCACATAAGCACTCCGGAAAATTTATTGTCCGGCGCGGATTGGCGAGAGGTTCAGGCGGCCCGGGGCTTTCTTGCGGGCCGCTTCTCCGTAGACGAGATCGAGGCCGCCGTCGGACTTGGAAGCGGCTTCCGCCAGAGTCTCGGCCAAAGCGCGGTACGAGCGGCTGACTTCAGAGGCGTCCTGCAGCACGATCGGCATGCCGTGGTCGATGGCCGGCGAGATCGATTGGAAGGCGTTGGGAACCTTCCACAGGACCTTGCAGTTGGTGACTTGCTCGACATCTTCGTCGGTGAAGCCGGGAATTTTCTTGTAGCGATTCAGCACTAGCCGCAGACGGTCACGCCCGGTGCCTTCTTCCAGAAAATTGTGAATGCGGGCAGCGCTCCACAGCGAGACCACATCGGTCTGCGCGATCATCAGCACGGCATTCGATAGATCGGAAAGCAGGCGCGTGGTGGGATCGAGGCGGCTGGAGACATCGACCACCACATAGCGGTAGTGATTCACCAGCAGATCGAAGAGGCGGGCGAGTTCGCCCGGAGTGGGCTCGCTGGGATACGGCTGCTGCGATCCGGCGAGAAGATGCAATCCATCTTTTGTCGGCGTCATGAGGCCGTCGAGCAGAGAGACGTCCATGCGGTGAAGATTCTGCAGCGCATCGAGGACGCCGAACTGCGGCCGCAGGTTGAGGTGCAGGCCCGCATGGCCGATGGGCGCGAAATCAACCAGCACCACGTCGCCGTGGGCTTGTTGCAGGGCTACTGCCGTGTTGACGGCAGTCGTGGTGCAACCGGAGCCTCCCTTGGCACTGAGGAAGGTGAAGACGCTGGCCTTGCCCGCGCTGCTGGAGTTGCGGGTGCGAGTCGAACTGAAGCGAGTGAGAGCCTCAAGCAGAGCGTCGGAGCCGGCGGAGTCGTCTACGTACTCCACCGCACCGGCGCGCATGCTGGACACGATATTGGCCGGCCGGGTCATCTCGCCGTTGGCGAAGATCCCGATCTGCTGCGTGGTGGCGCGAATGAGTTCGATGGTACGGATGGCACGTTCTGCTTCGTGCGTGGGAATGTCGATGATGACGATTTCGGCGCGCGACTCCTGCAACTGGCGCAGGATTACGTCGGTCGGGCCCAGCGGAAAGCCAATGTTGGTGAACACGGCGCGTCCCAGGCGCGTCGCCTCCAGTCGAGTTTGGAGCGCAGATAAGTGTTCCCGGTCCTCGGTCAGGAGGGCGACGGCGATCCCATGCATAGCGCGGTTCTCGCTGCTTTCTATCGGTGTCTGCATGTTAGAAAGAGAACGTACGCTCCGCCAAGTGACTCAGGTAATCGGCTGCGACCGCACGGGTGCTCGAGTCGCACGAACTTGATACAAGTTCAGCCAACTCCGTGAGGCAACAGCTATAGGGGGAGGTGCACAACGAAGAGCTGTTGGCAGTTTACCTCTTGCCGGATTTTAATCCAAGAGCAGACCGATTGAAAACTGAAATGGGCCGACTGTCGCGGGATTGGTGCAATCCCTGGGTGCTGAGTGGATGCCCCATTTCTCGCCTCTTTTGCGCGAAGTGGGAAGCCGGAACGCTATCGCGATGTCTCGGGTCTTAAAACCGGCGGGCGGGAGTGAAGTGCGGAAAGACGAGTGAAGGCGGCAGCCGATTCCGCGGACTCGGACAGATATTCATAGCCCTCGAAGCGAACCGCGACCCCGATCTTCGCTTCGGGATAACTCGGGTTCGACAAGTCCTGCGCGGAAAGGATGGGCTTCAGCACGCGCAGAATACGGCCCCGGCAGCGCACTCGCATGCTTTCTCCCAAGGTGATCTCGGACGGCATCTTGAGAGTGATCTCGATTTCGCTTCCCTCTTCGAGCGGAACATCGGTAAAGAAGAAAACTCCGCGGGAACTGAGGTCTTGGGTAAAGCCGACCCCCTCCAGGGAGGTCGTGCTCTGAGAAAGGGTAAGCGGCAGCGAATACGGGAACCGTTGTCCGACGCGGCGTTCCACTCGAACTAGGGGGCTGGTCATAGTCGAAGCACCTGTACCGCGACGCCGGGGGAGCGTACGCGTTACTGTAGCTCAGGTGAGCTGGCAAGAGAAGTTATTAGTTAGTTACAGCGTACAAATCATTCCCAAAATGGTCATTCGCTTGCACTTCGGCGAGTAAGAAGTTGCAGAACGAACGGGTTAAAGAATTGGGTCTGTGGAAAAACCGGACTCAATTTCGAGTCTCGGCCGCTGGTTGGTCGAGACCGGAGAGAGCTGATTCTTGTGAATGTTTAGCTCAGTTTATACTGGGGCTCAACCCTTCAGGGCATCATCCAAATGAGAAGTCGTGGCTGAGTCGGACAATCCAATCCAGGAAATGGCGCCTGCCGACGCCGCCGGGCGATCGGCGGAGAGCAGATCTCGCTGGCAGGCAGCTGGGCGCGCGCTGCGGCACCGAAATTTCCAGCTCTTCTTTAGCGGACAACTGATTTCGTTGATTGGCACGTGGATGCAGACCGTCGCGCAATCGTGGCTGGTCTATAAGATGACGGGCTCGGGGCTGCTGCTCGGCTCGGTTGGGTTTGCCAGCCAGGTTCCGGTGTTCCTGGTGGCGCCGATCGGCGGCATTACCGCGGATCGCATGAACCGCCAGCGGGTTGTCATCGGGACCCAGACCGCGTCGATGATTCTGGCCTTGGTTCTCGCGGCCCTCACGCTTACGCATACGGTGCGGGTGTGGCATATCTTCGTTCTGGCCGCTCTGCTGGGTGTGGTGAACGCCTTCGATATCCCCGGGCGGCAGGCGTTTCTCGTCGACATGGTGGGCAAGGAAGATCTGATGAACGCGATCGCGCTGAACTCATCGATGTTCAACGGCGCGCGCGTGATCGGCCCGGCTGTGGCGGGCGTGCTGGTGGCGAGACTGGGCGAGGGCTGGTGCTTTTTCGTCAACGGCGTGAGCTATATCGCCGTGATTATTGGATTGATGCTGATGCGGGTAAACTCTCCGCCCCGCGCGACCCATGGCTCGCCCGTGGAGCACATCATCGAAGGATTTCAATTCGTGAATCGCACCGGGCCGATTCGCGCGCTGTTGCTTTTGTTGGGGCTGGTGAGCGCGGTGGGCATGCCTTACACGGTGCTCATGCCGATTTTCGCCGACAAGATCCTCCACCAGGGCGGGCAGGAGTTCGCGACGCTGATCGGGTCCCACGATCTGGGAGCGGTTCGCCTGGGTATTCTGATGGGAGCGGCGGGAGTCGGCGCGTTGCTCGGTGCGCTTACTCTGACTTTGCGCTCGGGCGTGAAGGGCCTGGGCCGTTGGATCGCGGTCTGTTGCGCGGGATTTGGTCTGAGCCTGATCCTGTTTGCGTTCTCGAAATCGTTCTGGCTATCGGTTCTGTTGCTGCTGCCCGTGGGATATTTCATCATGCTGCAGATGGCGTCTTCCAACACGCTGATTCAGGTGATGGTGCCGGACGCGTTGCGCGGACGGACGATGGCGGTCTATTCGATGATGTTCATGGGCATGGCGCCCCTGGGCGCTTTGATGGGCGGAGCATTGTCCGACCGGCTGGGGGCTCCGTTGACCGTGGCGATTGGTGGGCTGGCTTCGGTGGCCGGCGCGGTATGGTTCGGCATGCATTTGCCGAAGATTCGCGTGGAAGCGCGGAAGCTGATTCTGGCGCAGCAGATGGCCGGTGGCCAGCCGCCCGAGATCGGCGCGGCGGTGGTTGCGGAAGACTAATGTGGCGCGGGCACTCCTGCCCGCGTGCGGCGAACTGATAAAATCAAATATTCATGGCAGACGCCCCACAACTCATTCAGATTGAACTTGGCCCTCCCGTGCGGGCGCCCAAGCCATCGTGGCTGCGGGCAAAGGCTCCGGTCGGCGACAACTTTCACAATCTGAAGAAGCTGGCGCGCGGCCTCGGACTGCACACGGTATGCGAATCGGCGCAGTGCCCGAATATCGGCGAGTGCTGGAATCACAAGACCGCGACCTTCATGCTGCTGGGCGACATCTGCACGAGGCGCTGCGGATTTTGCGCCGTCCCCAAGGGACGCCCCGAGCCGATTGATTGGGATGAGCCCCGCCGCGTGGCCGAGGCGGTTGCGACTCTGGGGCTGAAACACGCCGTCGTGACCAGCGTGAACCGCGACGACGACAACATCGGCAGCGCAAAGATTTTCGCCGAGACCATCCGCGCCATTCGCGAACTGACTTCCGATTGCCGAGTGGAAGTATTGATCCCGGATTTTCAGGGAATCGAGGAATCGCTGCGGATCGTGCTCGATGCAAAGCCTGACGTTCTTAACCATAATACCGAGACGGTGCCGCGGCTCTATCGCGTGGTTCGCTCCGGTGCGCGCTACGAACGCACCCTCACGCTGCTGGAAAATGCGAAGAAATTTTCCCCCGGCGTGGTGACCAAAAGTGGCGTGATGGTCGGCCTGGGCGAATCGACCGACGAGTTGGTCGATGTATTCTGCGATCTCGGAACACGCGGAGTCGACATCCTCACCGTCGGGCAATATCTGCGCCCGTCGAAAGATCATCTGCCGATTGCGCGCTTCTACGAGCCAGCAGAATTTACTCATCTGCGGAACGAAGCGCTCCGCTTTGGTTTCCGCCACGTTGAATCCGGGCCGCTGGTGCGGTCCAGTTATCACGCGCACGAGCACGCCGATGCCGCTGTGTCGCCTCGAGCGGTGATATAGCTTGCGGCCGACGGGGCTCCCCGCCGTTCTCACAAAGTCGGCTTTCGTCCCATTCAGAAGTCGCGCCGAAGAAATCGCCCCAGAGTTGAAGAACGACTGGAAAATTCCCGCATGGTGACGGTGCTGCTGGTCGTGCTTGGATTCTTTGCCGGACTGCTGGGCGCTTTGACCGGCATCGGTGGCGGCGTGCTGTTGACGCCTATTCTGGCGCTGCACTTTGGCATTCCCATTCGCCAGGCGATCGGCACCAGCTTGGTGGCGGTAATCACGACCTCCGCGGCAAGCTCTTCGGTTCACCTGCAGCGCCACACCACCGACATTCGTCTCGGCATGACGCTCGAACTCGCGACCGCGCTGGGCGCGGCGGTGATGGCGTATCTGGTCGGCTACTTCAACCGCAATGCCCTGGAGGGGTTGTTCGCTGCATTTCTGCTTTATAGCGCCATCATGATTCTGGCGCGAGGCGGCAAGGTGAAGGAAGGACATCCGGCACCAATGGCCAACGGCGAAACGGCAATCCCTCCCTACCAGCCGAAACGGTATCCGTTGGGAATGGCCGCGTCGCTGGTTGCAGGAGCACTTTCCGGATTGCTTGGCATCGGCGGCGGGCCGATCAAAGTTCCGGTGATGTTCATCTTCATGAACGTGCCGCTGATGGTCGCGACCGCGACCTCGAACTTCATGATCGGTGTGACGGCCGCAGCCAGCGCCATCGTGTACTACCGCCGCGGCGACATTCTCGTGCAATATGCTGCGCCGCTGGCGGTCGGTGTGTTTTTGGGATCGCTGCTGGGCGCGCGCTTGGCTCCGCGCGTTCATACAAAAGTTGTCGTCTACCTGCTGGTGGGCGTCATGTTCTATCTCGCGGGTAATCTGATTCTGCATCTCATGCGAGGCATGCTATGAGCGAGATGCGCGAGCCCGCGTTCGACCGCACGGTGGCGTGGGTTCTGCGCATTGGCGCCTTTAGTTGTTTCTTCGTGATGCTGGCTGGGCTGATGGCAGGATTGTTTATCCAGGGGCCGATCCCACTGCAGATCGAACGCGCCGGCGTCCTGCTCATGCTGGCCACTCCCGTGGTTCGCGTGCTGGTGGCGTGCTTCCTGTTCTTTCAGGAGAAGGACTGGAAGTATGGCTGGATCTCGTTCGGCGTGCTGCTGATTCTGATGCTTGGAGTTGTATTCGGCGTCGGGGAGCACTAAAAACACAAGCGCGCCTATGCTACGCTTCCTCGCAAGAATTCAGGAGCTTCTTATGCACTCGTACGGATTGCTCTTTGCGTCGTTGTTGCCACTTCTTGTCGCTTCCGCCCTTCCAGCCCAGGTCAAGACAGTCGCCGAACGCCTGGGTTATCCCGCCGACTCAAAGCTGCTCATCGTGCATGCGGACGATCTTGCAGTCGCGCATTCGGTCGATGCCGCCAGCTTTGCCGCACTCGACCAGAATGCGGTCACTTCGGCCAGCATCATGGTGCCGTGCCCATGGATCGGCGAGGTTGCGGCTTACGCCAAGGCGCATCCCGAGGCCGACCTCGGCCTGCACCTGACGCTGACCAGCGAGTGGAAGACTTACCGTTGGGGCCCGGTGGAGTCGAAGAACGCAGTTGCAAGCCTGCTCGATCCTGCCGGCACATTCTGGAGCGCCACCGCGCAGGTCGTGACGAATGCGAAGCCGGCCGAGGCCGAACGCGAGATTCGCGCTCAGATTGAACATGCCATAGCGATGGGAATCTATCCCACTCATCTCGACAGCCACATGGGTTCGGCATTTGCCTCGCCGGAACTGTTTGCCGCGTACGTGAAGGTCGCCCACGAATATCACCTTCCATTTCTTGCGGTACGAGTCAGCGATGAGCGCGCGAAAATGCTGTCGATGCTTTCTGAAAAAGATGTCGTGGTCGATTCCGTGGTGATTGCCTCGCCTGGCCTTCGCCCCGAACAGTGGAAGGACTACTATCTCAACGCCGTCAAGAATCTGAAGCCAGGGCTCACGGAAATGATTGTTCATCTTGGCCATGACGACAGCGAATTGCAAGCCGTGACCGTCGATCATCCCGATTACGGCGCTGCTTGGAGACAGCGCGACTACGATTTGGTTACGAGTTCAGAATTCAAGAAGGCGCTGCAGGACAATCACATCATTCTGGTGCGGTGGAAGGATTTGGGGAAGCTCGTGAATCAACCGTGAAGGCGGTGAACTCCCGGCGCGGACTGGCGGCCTAGAAGATATGTACCTTGATGCTGAGATACTTCTTCGGATTCTCGCGGAAGGCCTTCATGAATTCCCGGGTCTGCACCAGCGTGTCGTTGGCGTTGTTGTAGAGGGTTTCATCTTTCAGGAACTTTCCAGCCGTGCCCTGGCCCGCCTGCAAATCCGTGGTCAGTTCTGAAAGTTTGGTGATCGTGGTGTCGAGCTTCTTCGCCAGTTCCTCGTCTTTCGAGAGCTTGCCCAGTGTGCCCTTGCCCGCGTTCACGTCTTCCGTGAATTTCTTCAGGTTGGCGATCGTGTCGTTGGCATTGTTGTAAAGCGACGGATCCTTGAGAATCTTTCCCGCGGTGCCCTTGCCTTGCTGGATGTCATCGATTACTGCATTCATTTTGTCGAGGGTACTCAGAAATTTGTCGTAGGCGTCGTTCCGGCTGATTAATGCTCCCAGGCTGCCCTGGCCGCTGCTCACCTGATCCACAATCTTCTGGAAGTCCGCGACGGTTGCCGAAAAGCGGTTGTAAAGCGTGGGATCGTAAATCAATTTGCCAATGGATCCTTTGCCGCTCTCGGCGAAGGCCAGAATGCGGTCGGCGCGCTTGAGCAGCGCGTCCATATTCTGCAAAGTGCTCTGGCTGGCCCGAACCACCTGATTGAAGTCAGGATGGACCTGGGTCGGCAGGGTGTCCCCGTCGTGCGCCTCGGCGCCGACCGCCTGTGCGCTGTCGATGTCGATGTAGGTTTCGCCCAAAACTCCGGCGGTGTCGAGCGAGGTTACCGAGTCGCGGCGAAGGCCGTAGAGGTAGTCCGTGTTCACCTTCATCGTGACTTCAACTGGAGTGAGCTGTTTTTCTTTATCGGGAACGATGCGGATTTTGGTTACGTTGCCGATGTCGACTCCGCTGAGGCGGACCGGGGCGCCCTGGCGCAAGCCTTCCGCATTATCGAAATAAGAATGGAGCGTGATGCGGTGACTGAAAAATCCGGCGGTACCGGACATGAGGAACAGCAGCACCGCCAGCGTCGCGCTGGCTACGATCACCGTGATTCCGACGCGAAGTTGCGACCACTTGAGCTGCTTCTGACTAGGCAATCGATTTCCCCAGTGCGCAAGTTGGCGCGTTCCTTGTCAGCCACCTCAACTCGAGCTTGCAACCCATTGCCTGCCGCACGCCCATCGCAGAATAATAACAAAACCGCGCCTACTCTACGCTGCCTTGCTCCGCAAACCCGGCATAAAGGCCAGAGCCAGCAAATAAGCGACGGCGCCGCAGGCCAGAGTAGCGTTCAGTCCGAACTGAATGGCGATGACCATCGCCAACACTGAGCCGAGCACGCTGGCCGCGGCGTTCATCGCCCAGGCCCATTCCACGACGCTCGCCACCGATGGATCGGGTCTGGCCGAAGTGAGCGCCCGCAGCCCGGTCGGAAACGGCATTCCCATGACGAATCCCAGTGGAATCAGGACAAGACCACTGAGAAGCAAGCGAGCTTCAAAACTCATTCCAACCAGCGCCGCTAACCGGCCGGGCAGGAAGAACACGTCAACGAGCAGCGCCGCAATCACCAGCACGATGGGCATCCAGCCCTTTTCTGGTCTGCTGAGGCAGCGCCGCGAAAACAGGCTGCCGGCGCCGCTCGAGAGCATCAGCAGAAAGATCACGACGGTCAGGGCGTATGTGGGATGTCCGAGAAATAGTACGAAGCGCTGGATGAATGCGATTTCGACGAGAATGTATCCGAGTCCTACGGCGACGAAGTACAGCAGCGGAAGTGGCGACTGGCGGGCCTTTCCGGCCGTCAGGGCCAGAGGCAGAATTAAGAATGCCACCACCGCGACGAGGGAAATCACCAGCACCAGTAGCAGAACGAGCACGCCCAGATTGACCTTCCAGTCGATGCCTTCGCGCAGGCTCTCTTCGCCGAGAATCTGCCCTGCCTTTAAAGTGAAAAAGAAAAACGGTGCGTTATCGTTGACCGGCGCAACGTTGTACGTATATCCACGCGCGAAGGCGTAAGGATCGTTGCTGGCGATCAAATCGGAAAAAGGATTCGTCCCCGGCTGCGAAGGCATGTACAACGCATCCAGTTCCGGGTAGTGGTCCAGATGCGCAGTAACGGCGGCCTCTTCCGCGGGAGTGAACGCGGTCTTCTTCGCCAGCACCACGACCGGAATGCCGTCGCTGTTGAGCTCGCCCTGCGACGCGACGATGAAGTTGCGCGCAGGATTCTGGACTCCGAGCTGATGGAGCGCTTCCATCGCGACCGCCACCACGCGCAGCGCCTCGCGCGGCTGGCGGAATTCCCAGCGGGTGATGGCGATCATCCCCTCGGGCTTCAAGTGATTGAAATATTCCCGGAAGGCGTCGACGGTGTAGAGACTATTCTCGCTGAGCGCGAAGGCGCCCGCTGCGGTCGAGGCCCAGGTATCCACCAGCGTCATCTGCACCACTTCGAAGTGCTGCTGTGCCGATCGCAGAAACGACCGGCCGTCGGTCACGTGAATGTGCACGTCGGGGCGCTCGTAAAGATGCTGCGAATATTCGGCGTAGCGCCCGCGCATGATGGTGGTGGCGATGATGGGATTGATCTCAATCCCAGTGACGCTCGGGCTGCCGTTGGCAACGGCGCGCAACACGTCGACGCCGCCGCCCGGCCCGATGATGGCGAACTCACCATGCGGCCGCAGAACGTTGGCCAGCGCGGGCGGAGCGGCCATCAGATTGTGCTCCCACTCCGTGCCCTGCCAGTGGTTCAGGTCGGCGTTCATGATGTAAGTCGAAGCGTCGGCGTCGATGACGACGGCCTTGGCCTGACCCTGGCGGTCGACTTCTACGCGCGAGAGCGCATTCCAGCGCGCGAATTCTACCCACGCCGGATCGCGGAACATTCCCTTGGCATACACCACGTCGATGAGGCGTCCGGAATAATTCGCTGCGGTGAGCACGACGAGAACCGCGGCAATCAACGTTGCCGCGCGGCGTGCGGAGCGGCCCTCCGCCCAGATCGCTGCTGCCAGGGCCAGCGCAATGCCGGAAGCGATGATCGTATTCGGCCCGCCAAGCCAGTTCAGCAGCGGCACCACCGCCACGCAGGCCAGCGCGCCTCCGCATAAGTCCGCTCCGTAAAGCCGCGGAATGCGATGCGTCTCACGGGCGAAGACGATCGAGAACAAAAGGCCAGTTAGAAAGAATGGAACGGCAGCGGAAAGATAGAGAACCGTGAGCCGCAGGAAGTTTGCGCGCGAAACCTCGAGCGCGACCCGGCTGTGCAGCACGATCTCCAACACTAGAACCACGGCTAAGGCGTTCACCATGCAAAGACGCGCCGCAAGCTGGCGCGTATCGATGCGCGCCAGCCGGCTTTTGAGCATGTACGCGAACACGCCCCCAGCACCCAATCCCAGCAGCGCGATCGAGATGGCCAAAAATGCGAAGTGGTAAAAGAGCACCACCGAAAACAGACGAGTCAACGCGAGCTCTAAAAGCAGCGTGGCAAAACTGGTAAGCGCGAGTCCCGCGATCAAAGTGGTTTCCGAGATTGCCGGTTTGCTGGGCGTGAGTGCAGGAATGGTTGTAAGGACGGCCATAGTTTCGATTAGAGGCGACAGTCTAGCAGAACGGCGCGGGCCG